>OLOS01000264.1_pt1 | contig 60939 bp, 58 predicted proteins | sample 1672631 | NCBI WGS metagenome assembly OLOS01 (sample SAMEA3136707, study PRJEB25190) | human gut metagenome | biome: human gut; feature: human-associated habitat; material: faeces | place: Austria | collected 2013
GCATTTGGTATAGAAAAATCCCGCACAGAAGTGCGGGACTTTGTCTACAGTCTGAAGCAAGGGAAGAGTCCCTTGCTTTTTCTTCTGCCGGTGAACTTATTTGAGGTTTGTTTTTGGAATCTGAAGATAATCAATAAGGGCAGATTCTAAAAGTCGGGAATAGTTCACTTTCTGCTCTTCTGCCAGTCTTTTCAGCCATGCGGGAAGGGTAATATTAGCAGCGGTGATCGACTTCGCAAATCCGGAGATAGGAGATGCCAGCCCTTCCTACGAGTCATGGATGAAGTGCGCCAGAGATTACGTGGAGTTTGTAAAAGAGGACAAGACGATCACAGAGTGCGCAAAGGTTGTTTGTGATACAAGTTCTATCTACTATGACGAGCCAATGTTCTTTGCAAGAGTTTACTTCAAGTTTAGAGTTCTGCAGTCAGAGAGCGCAGAAGATGGTTGGTTGTCCTGTATCTTTGACGTCTTATACAAGGGGAACACAGGTGAGTGGATCAGCGGGTTTGTAGACGTGCCGATGGTTTACCTTGGCACTGCAGGGTCGTACTATGATTACGTCTGCAGCGAGTTCCCGATCGGCAGTTACAGGAGCAGTGAAGAAGGTTTAGTCCCGGAGCCTAGAGTCTGGGCAGTCAGAGGTCAGTAGAACCTCTTTAGCCATCGGTAGGTATAGCAGCCTGCCGGTGGATTTCGTACGGGCCATTAATAACAGAAAGGAGTGGATACTATGTGTAAGTTGATGGAAGATATGAGAAATGAAGCAGCACATGAAGCGGAAAGGGAAAGCGTGAGGAAGATATAGCAATCGAACAAGGACGCATGGAACAGTAAAATGTGAACCATGTGTCTTTTATAGTAAAAGGATTGAACTTCAAGTTTTACAATCAAGAGCAATTAAAAAATCAATCGTAAAAAAATACGATTGATTTTTTGCGTATTTCTGCATATAATATAAACAATAAGATGATGCCAGGGTCAAAAGGTCATGATTTTGGGAGCGCGAAGCGCGTAAAAATCCGAAGGCATCATGGGGTCAAATGCTTTTGACCCCAACCTCATAAGATTGGAAAGGATACGAATAGTATGCGTGAAACAAGAACCATAGAATTCAAGGAAACGATCACAAATACATTTTTAAAAACGGTAAGCGCCTTTTCGAATTACGATGGTGGAACAATCTTTTTTGGAATCGATGACGATGGTAATGTCAAGGGATTACAAGACGTAAAGCAATCCTGTCTGGATATTGAAAATAAAATTAATGATAGTATTTCTCCTCAACCAAATTATACACTTGAAACACAAAATAATGATCAAACGATAAAACTCACCGTAAAAAGTGGTGTTCAGAAGCCATACTTATATAAATCAAAAGCATATAAGCGAAATGATACAGCAACGATAGAGGTAGATACACTGGAATTCTCAAGGCTTATTTTGGAAGGAAAAAATATTAGATTTGAAGAGTTACCATGTAAAGAGCAGAAGTTGTCTTTCGAAGTTTTGCATCATAAGCTAAAAGAAAGTATTCAAATCGAAACATTTAATCAGGACACATTAAAAACATTGAACTTATATGACAATGTCAATGGATATAATAATGCGGCGGGTCTTTTGGCAGATCACAATCATTTTCCGGGAATTGATATGGTGAAATTTGGTGAAAATATCAGCATTATTCAAAAGAGAGCAACATTTGAAAACATATCGGTATTAGATGTATATGATAAGTCAATTGATGTATTTAGAGATTATTACCAATACGAAGTCATACAGGGGGCTGATAGAAAAAAGATAGAAAAAATACCGGAAGCTGCGTTCCGGGAGGCAATTGCAAATGCTTTGATTCATAGAGTCTGGGATGTGGAATCGCAAATTAGAGTCCTGATGTTTGATGATAGGATAGAAGTTGTTTCTCCTGGAGGATTGCCATCCGGAATAACGGAAGAGGAATACTTATCAGGTAGAATTTCTGTTTTAAGGAATAGAAATCTTGCAAATGTATTTTACAGGCTGGGATTTGTTGAGATATTCGGAACGGGAATTATAAGAATAAAACAACTCTATGAAGAAGGATTAAAAAAACCAGATTTTGAGGTGTCGGAGAATACAATTAAGATTGTGCTTCCGGTTTTTGAAAAGAACTTAAACTTAACGGAAGATGAAAGAACGATATATAAAATTTTAAGCAAGACAATGCTGAAATCAATTAGTGAAATTGCGCCGTATGCGCCTTTTGGTAAATCAAAGACAACACAGCTATTGAAAGACATGGGGCAAAAGGGTGTCATAATCGTTGAAGGTAGGGGAAGAGGTACTAAGTATATAATAAAATAGAGAATAACACTTCTGCCCGGCTGTCTTCTTTTTATGATCCGATGGCCGTATGCTAAAATAACGATTAGAATCCCTGTATAATATTGACCTAAATGGTAGGATATGGTATTGTCTATATACAGTGCACTGGTTTTAAGGGTGACAGGATCCGACATCCTACAATGTGTATGGGGGTAAAATGTATGAGAAGAATCAGAAATTCAATGATACCTATTATGGCGGCAGCTCTGGCAGTTTCTGCACTTGCCGGCCAGTCAAAGAGTGTAATGGCAGCAGAGGTAGTATTAGAATCTTCCGGAAGCACGGAGTCTGTGCTGACAGAAGAAACTACGGCTGAGGCTGTAGAAGTATCTGCAAGATCAGGAGAGCAGGAAGAGCAGGCGAATCAGTTTGAGATGACCCTGGAGCAGGCAGGTGACAGAGTCGCGCATGCCAGAAATGTATTGAAGACATCCAGCTATGGAAGTAATATGATACCTACAGGTGTGGCAGCATGCCCGGGAGATCAGATCAGGATCTATGTGGAAGCGGAGGAAGGCAAACCATTGCCGAAGATTGTATTTACGCAGCAGATGGGAAGCTGGAATAAGTGGAAACAGGTGAAGGATCTGAAGCGTGGAGAAAATGTATTTACGGTACCCAATCTTCACGACAGCAGCTGGTCTCAGAAGGTAAAGGCCGGTGGAGCGATTTACTTTGAAAATCCTTATACAGCGGATCAGCAGGGACAGGCTCCGGTAGTCCGGATCGAAGGCGGAGAGAAATTTCCACTTTTCCATGATGGAGATGATGTGGAGGCATTTCGTCAGGAGCTTCTGGAGTACAAAGAGAAAATGCAGGCGAATCCCGACAGATATCTGGATATCGTAGAGATTGTCAGTGATTATGTGATCTTAAATGGTAATATGAAGTCTGCAGAGAGCTGTTTCCTGAACGGAAATGGCACACCTCAGAAAGCGCTGGATTTCCATAAAGACCGTCTGGGAAAACTGTTTGCTTTTGCAGGTATTTCGGAAGAGGGAGATGATATCAGACATACCAGGAATCATGCCAGGGCAAATATGCGACTGATGCAGCCGTACGGCTTTGCTTATGCCGCAGGTGATCATACGGGATTTCAGCAGGGCAGTATGACTACAGTGTTCGGCGGAAGTGTGATCGGCTGGGCAGAGGCTCATGAGATCGGTCATCATCTCGATATCCAGGGTGGCTATATTGGGGAAGTGACCAATAATATGTGGGCAAACTATAACAGAGTTGATCTTCAGGCGGAAGATGACAGAGTGTCAGGTAACTATCCCGGAATCTTCACGAAGCAGTCTTCTGACGATTACATGAATCTGGTGAACGAAAACAGGAACAGTGATCTGGCTATGTGGTGGCAGCTCTACCTCCTTGATGCGAATTACTGGGCAAATTATCAGAGAGCCTACCGTGAAGGTGTGGCAGAGAACATGGGTCTGGACAGAAACCAGCGTATGGCTGTAGTATCTTCCTATGCACTCGGTATGGATGTTACAGAGCATTTTGAGCGTTATCGTTTTATCAACGAAACAGACGCTGTGAAGGTAAGAGAGGCCCTTCAGACTCTGAACGTACCGCAGTCTGAGGAAAATATCAAGCCATGGTATCAGTGGACCAAATCCACCAAAGACAGAACCAGCACCTTCGGTCAGACGAAATATCATCCACAGATCACATCCGTAAAGCAGGAGGGCAACAAGCTTGTTCTCACAATGAGTATTGAAGAGGGGGCACAGCGGGCACTGCTCGGTTATGAAGTGCTCAGAGACGGAAAGGTTATTGGATTTACAAATGGCAATACATTCTCAACGACAACCGTACAGAATGATGGAAATGCTCATACGTACCAGGTGAGGGCGTTTGACCTGCGTATGAACACTACAGACTATAGTACGAAAGTATCCTGCACACTGGATCAGGCACAGGAGCTTTCAGGTGCCCTGGCAGGTCTCTCTAAGATTGAAACGGCACTGAGGAGTGCTTTAAGTGCCGGTGATGTCGATTACAGACAGATCGGGGAATTACTTATTATGCAGCCGAAGATGGAGCATTATGCCGGAAATGATACGGAGAAAAGAATCGTAGAAAAGGTAGAGACACTCCTTACAACGAATGTTTCCGAGAGATTTTCTGTAATGCTGCACGGCGGGGATTATGACAGTCTGGAGGAACTGCTTAGTAAGAATCTGGTCATTACCTACAGCGAGGGAGAAGGAAAACCATACTATACGCTTCAGGGAGGCGTTATTCAAAAATGCGCAGAATAACCTGATTACGGGGTCCCCGGCTGATGACCGGGGGCCCCGTATGAGCTTTTCCTTCAGACAGTTCGTTATGACATCTTCGACCTGATGATGGTGGATGACAGAAAGAGTATGCATGTTACAAGCATGGCGAAGCGTGTTACTGGTCACAGAGTGAATGGTAACAATAAAGTAACAGAAAATAAGAAACGATTGCGAAGCGTGTTTACAATTAGAAAAATGTATGCTACTATTGCAAAGGATGTATTAAATGGTTGCCGGTTCAAAACAGGCAACGGGTCAGATGGAGGAGTTTAATTTGTTAAAAAAATATTTGATTGTGTTTCTGGTATCCATGGTTCCCTTGATCGAGCTTCGAGGTGCGATCCCTATTGCTGCCGGTTTTAAGCTTCCGCTTATCCAGTCCTATGTGATTGCGGTGATCGCTAATATGCTTCCGGTACCGGTGATTTTCCTGTTTGCACGAAAGGTTCTGGAGTGGGGTGCGGACAAGCCCGGAATCGGCAAATTCTTCCGGTTCTGTCTGGAAAAGGGGCATAAGGGAGGAGAGAAACTAAAGGCGACTGCCGGCAGAGGACTTCCTGTTGCTTTGCTTCTGTTCGTAGGTATTCCGCTTCCGGGAACGGGAGCGTGGACAGGAACCCTTGCTGCCAGCCTTCTGGATATGGATTTTAAGACAAGTGTCATTGCTGTTATGGGTGGTGTATTACTGGCCGGAGTCATCATGGCAGCGGCCAGTGCCGGAGTATTTGGAGCGATCGGTGCCCTGTTTGCAGGATGAATCTGACAGATATACGGCAGATCCAGAGAAGAGCAGCTAACACAGCTACATATACGTATACAGTACGTATACAGGTAAAATGAGAGGATACCTCATAAGTGAAGGATCCTCTCATTTTCTTAATTTTCAAAGGAATTACCTGTTTCACTAGAAGAATCGGAATACACCGATCACCTTTCCAAGTATATCAAGGGAATCCACGATGATCGGCTCCATGGTATCGTTTTCCGGCTGCAGGCGATAGTATCCGTTTTCTCTGTAATAAGTCTTTACAGTGGCAGAATCTCCATCAACCAGGGCCACGACCATATCTCCATTCTCTGCTGTATTCTGGCACTTGACCAGAATCCTGTCATTTTCAAAAATGCCGGCATTGATCATGCTGTCTCCCTTTACAGTCAGCATGAAAGTCTGTGCATTGGGCATGAATTCTGCAGGAACGGGAAAGTAGCTCTCGATATTTTCAACAGCCAGGATCGGCTGTCCTGCAGCTACACGGCCGACAACAGGAACCTGTACCATTTCCCGTCTGAGCAGATTGAAATTGTCATCCAGAATCTCAATGGCTCTGGGCTTTGAAGGATCGCGTCTGATATAGCCGTTTTTTTCCAGTGTTTCCAGATGCGAGTGAACGGATGAGGTGGACTTCAGATGTACTGCCTCACAGATGTCGCGAACAGCAGGCGGAAAACCTCTGTTGAGAATTTCACTTTTGATATATTCTAAAATTTCTTCCTGTTTACTTGTAATTTTTCCGTATCCCATTAAGATATCCTCCTGATTCCTGTTTGTTATATTGACATCTTCCTGAATGTAATATCTAAAATTTTTCGGATTTTCAACTTTATGATATCACATTGAGTGAATGTTTGCAAACAAAAGTTCTGAAAATGTGTTCGGAAATTTAAAACAGAAAAAGTAGCACTTGACAAACAAATGTTCGCAGATTATAATTCAAGTATAGCAAACATTAGTTCGGAACAAATATTCGAGGATGAGCGGGAGGTAGATACAGATGGGTGAGAGAAGGCAGAGACAGGCAGAGAGAAGAAGGATAAGGAGAAACAGAAGGATTGCAGCAGTTGCAGTATTGGTCTGCGTTTTTATCCTGGGGCTGATCTGTGGCGGACGGATGGTTAATGCATCAAAGCCTGAACAGAATACACATAAGTATTACAAGGAGGTGAGAGTTGACAGGGGAGAGACTTTATGGGATATTGCCAATGATTATATGACGGATGAGTATCGTTCGACAGAAGCCTATATAGAAGAGGTGTGCGAGATAAACTCAATCAGTGGGACAGAGATATATTACGGACAGCGTCTAATGATTCCATATTATTCTGCAATGTCGAAATAATTGTAAGGTATGCATAACAGTATGACGTTGGGATCCGCTAAACATGAGAAAGTAGCCATTGTGCTGCTGGTCACGGAGTGAACGGTAAAGAGATGATATGAAAGGGAATCAGAAGTACAAAAAGAGGGTAGTGAAGCTGCTCTTTTTTTGATATAATGAAGGAAACGGAAGGAGGAATATGTTTGCGTCTGGAGAAATTTAAAATGGAGCGTCCGAATCTTGTTGAGCCCGGTCAGAGAGTAGAAATTACAGAAATACAGACAAACATGAATTACAGCTATATCATCGAGCCTGCGGTAGCTATGTCGGGCTGTTTTAAAGGGAATAACCGTATTAAGGCAAGAGAGGGAACGATTGTCAGTATCGAGGACACGCCCAGAGGGTTTATCGTAACGGCGGAATTTGATGAGTAGATCAGATTCCGCCACTGTTTTATGTATTTTGTATATTCACATCATAACAGATCTTTACAAGGTTATTCTTGTTCCTCTAATAATGCAATCAGTTCCTCCGCTTCCTCACGGCTGAGTTTGTTGTGTCCCGTGAAGGCACATATAAATTTGGAAAGTGATCCGTCATACACTTGCTTTAAAACATTATGCGCATACTGTTCCCGGTAGGTTTCTCTGGAAATAGCAGGAATGTAGATCATTTTTCTGCGGCTGCCTTCTGAGTGTATGAACCCTTTGTTCATAAGAATCGTCAGATGTGTAAAAAGGGTCTGGCGTTTCCATGTTTTATCTGCCTCAAGTGTAAAATGATCGAAAATCTGTCGGAACGTCAATCCATCTTCATGATCCCATAAATAGTTCATGATTTCTTCTGTAGTTGCAGTCAGTTCAATATTCATAAAAAATCTCCATTCTCTCAAAGATTAAGGGCTCTCGCCCTATAGATTTTTAAATTTGCCTTTGGTGAATGAAATCCCCACGGCAAATATTTGTAAATCTGTATGGCTCTGGATAGTTACCAGTTATTCTAATTTTAACGCATAAGGGACAAAAAAGCAAGATGGGGAGCAATGTAAAATATAATAATATATCTATTCCAGAAATCCATGTTTTTCGAATAGATAGTAAAATTTTTAACAAAACAAAATCCCTTACGTTCAAAATCATATTGTTTATTCAGGGATGTTTTGTTTCTTTTGTTTTTTCTGTCACAAGCATTTGCCACAGATTCTTTATATAACCCTGATAACCTGACCTGTAAAGCAATAATTGCATAGGTTCTCATATTCTGCTATAATCATGATGATTCAGGAATGCAAACATTCATTAAAATGGCACTGAATCGTTATATGGTTTATAGATCTATCTGGAGGTGAAGATACATGGGAAAAGATCTGACCTATCATGAACAGACGGATATGGAAAATACACAGAAGCTACGGGATATTCTGCAGACGCTTCCTGCTTTTGCGAAAAGCTACTTTCGGGCGATCGAGCCGACATCATCGACCAGCACAAGGATAGCGTATGCTTATGATATTCGTGTGTTCTTTCGGTTTTTGATGGCGAATAATCCTGCACTTAAGGGGCAGGATATCACAAAGCTTCCGGTTTCTGTTTTAGATCAGCTCGGGGCGGAGGATATTGAAGAATATCAGGAGTATCTTAAGCTTTATGAAGCAAAGGATAAACAGCTGACAAATGGAGAGCGGGGCCTGAAGCGTAAGATGTCAGCACTTCGCAGCTTCTATGCATATTATTATAAGCGACAGCTGATTACAACGAATCCCACATTACTGGTAGACATGCCAAAGCTTCATGATAAGTCGATCGTCCGCCTGGATGTGGATGAATCGGCGGCCCTTCTTGACTATATTGAACACTGTGGAGATCATCTTACCGGCCAGAAGAAGCTTTACTGGGAAAAAACAAAACTCCGGGATCTTGCGATCGTCACTCTCCTGCTGGGCACGGGAATCCGTGTTTCCGAGTGTGTAGGCCTGGATGTACAGGATATTGACTTTAAGAATAACGGTATTAAGGTTACCCGGAAAGGCGGGAATGAAATGGTTGTTTATTTCGGGAATGAAGTGGAGGAAGCTCTTAGGAATTATCTGGAGATACGGGATAATATAACACCTGTTGCCGGACATGAAAATGCTCTTTTCTACTCCACTCAGAGAAAACGCATCGGTATAAAGGCGGTTGAAAATCTTGTAAAAAAATATGCCCGGGAAATCACCACCACCAAAAAGATTACGCCTCATAAGCTTCGCAGTACCTATGGTACGACTTTGTATAGAGAAACCGGCGATATTTATCTGGTGGCGGATGTCCTGGGACATAAGGATGTCAATACTACAAAGAAGCATTATGCTGCCATGGATGATGAACGCAGACGCAAGGCAGCATCTGCAGTTAAGCTCCGGAAGGAATAAGCAGCTCTCTGAGACAGGAAACGCCGATTGTGCCGGCCGGCATATGGATGCCAAAATTCTCTGCCACTGTTGCGCCTACTCTTGCAAAGTCTTTACTTTCGGACAACTCACCATGAGCGGTCATGGAAGGAGACCATGCAAGAAACGGTACTTTCTCCCGTGTATGGTCTGTACCCGTATGGACAGGATCATTTCCATGATCAGCAGTCAGAATCAGAAGGTCATTTTCCTGAAGTTTTTTTAGAAGGATATCAAGCTTTTCATCGAACTGTTCGAGCTCTGAGGCATAGCCTTCCGGATCACGTCTGTGTCCCCAGAGCGCATCAAAATCTACCAGATTTGTAAAGCACAGTCCGTGAAAAGCTTTTTCTGTAAGAGAGATCGTCTGTTCCATCCCGTGTACGGAGCTTTGCGATTTATATGCCTCGGTGATGCCCCGGCCATTAAAGATATCCCGGATTTTTCCGACAGAAATCACGTCAAGACCTGCATCCTTTAAAGCGTCCAGAACCGTCGGTCCAAAGGGACTTAAGGCATAGTCATGCCGGTTGGCAGTTCGTTTGAATTCTTCCTTTTTTCTGCCGGTATAGGGTCTGGCGATTACTCTTCCAACCTTCCAGTCTCCTTTCATCGTAAGCTCTCTTGCAATCTCACAGTAACGATAGAGTGTTTCAAGTCCCATAGACTCTTCATTCCCACAGATCTGCAGAACGGGATCCGCAGAAGTGTACACGATCAGATGTCCCTTTTCAATCTCCTCTTCACCCAGTTCTTTCAAAACTTCCGTTCCGCTGGCGGCTTTATTTCCGATGATCTTACGGCCGGTACGTTTCTCCAGCTCTGCGATCAGCTCCGGAGGAAAGCCATTGGGAAATGTCTGGAAAGGTACAGTAGTCATAAGCCCCATCAGCTCCCAGTGTCCGGTCATTGTGTCCTTGCCGATGCTGGCTTCCTGCATCTTACTGTAGAATCCCATAGGATGTGCAGCCGGATCCACGCCGTCAAGAGGGATCAGGTTTGCAAGCCCAAGTCTCCGGAGATTCGGGATGATAAGAGGACTGCCTTTTTCATTACGATAAGCTGCGATATGACCCAGCGTATTTGCTCCGGCATCACCATAAGCTGTCGCATCCGGCATTTCTCCTATTCCCAGGGAATCCAGGACAATCACAAAAATCCGATGATATTTACTCATACAAGATTACCCCTTCCAAATCCTTTTGGTAATAGTTTGTCTAAAGTATAGACCTGAAATTCCAGATTTTCTTTGCCAAGAATGATCCGAAAGCTTTCCGGTTCGCAGAATTCGGACATCACCTGTCTGCATACACCGCATGGTGCGCAAAAGTCTTTCGCACCATGTTCTCTGTTTCCGCCAACAATGGCTATGGCAGAAAAATCTCTTGCACCCTCGCTGACTGCTTTGAAAAACGCTGTTCTCTCTGCACAGTTTGAAGGGGAGTACGCGGCATTTTCAATATTGCAGCCGGTGTAAATCTTACCGTCTTTTGTTAAGAGTGCAGCTCCCACCTGAAATCCGGAATATGGAGAATAGGATAACCTGCGGGCTGCTAAGGCGGATTTGATTAATTCTTCTTCTATCATAGGACAAACCTCATTCTGACTGAAGGGCAGACTCAGAAAGCTGCCCGTACTCAGGATTCCAGTATAATTGTAAAGGGACCGTCATTGCAGAGTTCAATTTTCATCTCAGCACCAAAGCTTCCCTTTTCTACAACGGGAATTCTTTTTTTACATTCGCCGATAATATATTCATACAGATCCACTGCCATCTTCGGTTCTCCGGCTTCAATAAAGCTTGGACGATTTCCTTTTCTGCAGTTAGCATACAAAGTGAACTGAGATACCAGGAGCAGTTCACCGCCGACATCAGCCAGTGAAAGATTCGTCTTACCTGATTCATCTTCGAAAATACGCAGTCCTGTCATTTTTTTTACAAGGTAATCGGCCTCTGCCCTGGTATCATTCTGTCCCACACCGATCAGAACCAGAAAACCTTTTCCAATCTTGCCAATTGTCTCATTATCTACGGTAACGCTCGCATGGGTTACACGCTGAATTACAAATTTCATTTCTTTGCCTCTCTCAATGCAATATAATTTTTCAGGAGCTGAACGGTATTATCAATCCCGAGAGCACTGCTGTCAATGCATAGATGATAGCCAGAAGGATTTCCCCACTTTTTACTGGAATAATAGTTGTAATAGCTTGCGCGCCGTTTATCGGTCCGGATAATCATTTCCTTCGCTTTTGCAGCTGTGAGATGATGCTCCGATATGATTCGCTGAACTTTACTGTCCATATCTGCATATATGAATATGGATATGAGATTTGGAAGATCTGCAAGTGCATAATCTGCACAGCGTCCAACCATAATGCAGGGGCCCTCCTCAGCCAGCTTTTTGATTGCATTGTACTGTGCCAGAAAAATCTTGTGATTGATCGGCATATCAGTAAATGCAGCTGAAGAATAGCCCATGGAATAGGTATCCATCACAAGTGAATAAAGAAAGCTGTTTGTCGGTTTCTCATCATGATTCTCGAATAATTCCTGACATAGTCCGCTCTCTTTTGCCGCACGCTCCAGTAATTCTTTGTCATAGCATGGTATTCCAAGCTCAGCGGCCAGTTTCTGCCCGATTTCCCGTCCGCCGCTTCCATACTGCCGTCCGATTGTAATAACAGATTTACAAGTCAAATCATCCACGTCCTTTCTGTAAAATAATGATGTTGGGGTCAAAAGCATTTGCCCCCATGATGCCTTCGGATTCGTTAGGCTCATTTGTCGGGTAACTTATCATTATATACAATAGTATACAATATTCTACCAGAAAAGTACATGAAATTAAGTACAATTTCGAGGTGTTTTTCCAAGCTTATTAAGGAGTAATTCAAAATACTCCGGAAGTGGTGCTTCAAATTCCATATATAGGTTTTTACGGGGGTGTATAAAGCCGATAACCTGTGCATGTAGTGTTTGCCCTTCTAAATGAAAAGGGCATCTGGATGGGCCGTATACGGCGTCTCCCAGCAGGGGATGTCCGATACTGGACATATGGACCCGGATTTGATGGGTCCTGCCGGTTTCAAGCTGACACTCAATATACGTAAACTGTCCAAAGCGTTCCAGTACGCGGTAATGAGTTACTGCAGATTTTCCGTTTTTATGATTAATAGCCATTTTTTTACGGTCTGCCGGATGGCGGCCAATGGGCGCATCAATGGTTCCGTCAGAATCTTTTATTACGCCATGAACGATAGCGCGGTATTTTCGTGTGATTGAGTGAAGTTTCAGCTGTTGTGCAATATGGCTGTGAGAATAATCGTTCTTGCAAACAATAAGTGATCCTGTAGTATCCATATCAATCCGGTGAACAATGCCAGGGCGTAATACTCCATTGATGCCCGACAGTTCCCCGGCACAGTGATACATAAGTGCATTTACCAGTGTGCCGCTATAATGTCCGGCACTGGGGTGGACGACCATTCCTTTCGGTTTATTTACAACCAGAAGATCCTCATCTTCGTACAGGATATCCAGTGGTATATTTTCCGGACAGATATCCGGCTCCTCCATATCAGGAACGTCCACTTCAACACTTTCACCTGAAGTTAATCTGTAGTTTGCTTTCACGGATCTACCCTGCACCAAAACCTGCCCTTCCTTCATCAGCTTCTGAAGGTAAGAGCGGGACTGTCCATCCAGTATATCCGAAAGGTATTTATCTATTCGCTGACCGGAGGCATGCTCTGGCACAGAAAGTTTGATATGTTCCATGTAATCTCCTGTCTGTATATTCCAATGCATCAGTTCTATTTCTTTGAAAGAAACTGGAAATCCTCTTCTTTATAATAGAACAGGAACAGCAGTATAAAACATACCGCTGACACTGTGACATAAATATCAGCAACATTAAAAACCGGAAAATCGATCAATGAAAAATAGAAAAAATCCACAACATATCCACGTGCGATCCGGTCGATCATGTTGCCTATGGCACCGGCACTGATAAAGACGGCGATCAGCCGCAGCGGTGTGTAATGCCTGTCAGGCGGCATACGGTAAAAGAAATATCCGGAAACACAAAGCACCAGAAAGACACTAATGAGAAACAGCCATTTCTGGTTTTGCATAAGTCCGAAAGCTGCACCGCGGTTTTCAAGATAAAGGAGTTCAAATACACCCTGGATCCATATGACAGGAGGCTGATCTTTTAAAGAATGGATGGCCCAGATCTTTGTAAGCTGATCAAGCAGGGTTAGAAAAGCTGCACCGGTAATCGCTGATGCGAACTGTTTTGCTGATACTTTTTTAGTTTCCATAGTTCTCCTCAGTTTCTGCATTTAAATAGTTGAGGGCGTCACGCATTTCATCATCAGTCACAGTTTTGTCAACAAATGCATGCCCAATGCCTTTCAGAAGCACAAATTTTATCTTTCCGGCTTCCATTTTTTTGTCTGATTTCGTGACAGTGATAATTTCCTCTATATCAAGACCAGAAAAAGAAATCGGCAGGTCAAATCCAACATTCATATCACGGATTTCAAAAAACTCTTCGGCACTCAGCAGTCCGCGTTTATAGGAAATATATGCGGCAGCCACCGTTCCGAGTGCTACGCATTGCCCATGAAGCAGCCTGAAGTCCATCAGCTTCTCGATGGCATGTCCTAGTGTATGTCCGAAATTTAAAAGTGCACGCTCTCCTTTTTCTGTGGGATCCTTTTCAACTATGGCACGTTTGATTTCACAGCTGGCAGAGATCATGGTCTTTAATACGGGGAGATCACGTTCACCGATTTCTGACATATGTTCAATCGTCCATTCATAATAATCGGCATCCCTGATCAGGCCATGTTTCAGTATTTCTCCCATACCACAGAAAAACTGTTCGTCTTCTAAGGTCTTTAAGGTATTGATATTCATGTATACCATTTTAGGCTGATGAAATGCTCCCACCATGTTTTTATAGCAGTCAAAGTCGACACCTGTCTTTCCACCGATACTGCTGTCCACCTGGGAAAGAAGTGTTGTAGGTATCTGGATGAAATCAATGCCTCGCAGGTAGGTAGCAGCTGTGTAGCCTGCTAGATCGCCTACGACACCTCCTCCCAGTGCAACCAGCATATCTTTTCTGTCAAAGTGATTCAGAATCAGATGCTCGTAGAGCTTTTTTACAGTATCCAGTGTCTTGCTCTTTTCTCCTGCCGGAAAAACAAAGGTTGTTACCATTGTACAAAGCCCGGCCAGAAGATTTTCTATTTCCTTACCATAAAATGAGTAAACGGTTGAATCCGTTACGATACAAAGCCTGCGTTTATGGACCTCAAATGCATTGAGATAATCTGCAAGATTATTAAAGGATTCTTCGAGATAAATCGAATAAGCCGGTTTATCATCTTTTTTTACAGGAATACACATACGCTCATTTTTTGTTTTCATCGTTGCCTCCAATTACACTTTTTATCCAGAACCCAATTGCGAGTCCTGGTCTGGCAGATCGATTTCGAAACTGATCTGACAGTGTTCGAGTCTGCATAGCAGCCATTATTCCACTCTCATCAGATGTATTTTTCAATCGAAACACTGCAGCGGCCCTTTTTAGTATATGCTGTTATACCAAGATATCGAAATTTGCCCAGTCCCCGTGCTGATATCACATCTCCTTCTTTCAGACTGTATCCGTTAGAAACAATCATTTTACCATTTACAAATACTTTGCCGCCTGTGATCAGTCCTGTAAGACTGCTTCTGGAAGAGCAAAAAGCGAGAGCCAGAATACTGTCCAGGCGGACAGAAGCAATTGTCCCGCGAAGAATTTCCGTTTTGGGCGTAAAGGAAAAATCTGAAAGAGAAATCTCACGACAGATAACGGTTGTATGCCGGATACGTGTCAGCTCACTGCAAATAAAACCGGCCATTGACTTTATACAGAATACATGTGCGCATGTATTCTCCGGTAAAATATCTCCGAGCTTTGGACGGCTGGTTCCAAGATTCAGGATAGCCCCAAGATAATCCCGGTGGCTCAGAGAATCAGAAAACTTATGATTTAATGGTCTGATCTCAAGACAGGAAACAGGAAAGTCCCAATCATAATAAAGAGCATCAGGAATAAACGCTGCTATCTGACGCTCTGCTGTTTCATAACCGCCAAAAGTTTCACAGCGTACACCGGAATACTTTTGAAACGTGTTATGAAAAATATTAAGTTCATTCAGATTCATAAAATCTGAAAATGTAACAATTCCTCTCCGCTCTGAAGCAACTGCCAGATCCAGAAGGTGTTTTTGAAATATTTCTTCGCTTTTATCCATAGACTCCTCTAGAAATTGGAATGAATAGCCGGTACTTCAAAAGCACCGTTTAGAATCTGCTGAAAATCTCCTGATATATCTACGGTAGAGGGTGTAATGATAAAAATAAAGCTGCTGATCTTCTGCAGATTACCATCAACGGCATAACACGAGCCTGAAGCAAAATCAATGATTCTCTGGGCAATATCCACATCAAGACCTTCCATATTCAGCACAACAGTACAGTTTGCAATAAGCGTCTCCGTAATCTCACGAGCATCCTCCATACTGTGAGGTTTTATGACACAAACTTCCATGCCACTGGATTTCCTCGGACGCATCGGAGCAATCTTGCTGTTAACGGATGAGGAAGCCGTTGTCTGTTTTGAAGAACGCATTTTTGTTTGAGCTTTGGGCTTTCGGGATGATATGTCTCTAAGGTCATCATAATCATCTTCTTCCTCAAGCTTTTTGAACATACGTTTCTTTACCGGGCGCTCTTCTTCATATTCATCATCTATTTCATCATCTAAGAAACCATCATCATCAAAACCGTCATCATCATTCAATTTCATGGCGTTTAAAAACTTGTCAAGTACTCCCATTTTAATCTCCTATCTGCTTTAAGTCAAAGCCGTTATCTTTCATAGCTTTGCTGGTTACTATTGTGAATCTCATGGTTTGCTGCTTACTTTTAATTAAAGCTTATAATTACGTTCACCAAATATACCGGTTCCGACTCGTACCATTGTGGCACCTTCTTCGATCGCAACCTGATAATCGCCAGTCATGCCCATGCTTAAATTGCACATATTTACATTATCAATGCTTTTGCTTTTAATGTCAACATATAATTTCCTTAATTTTTGAAAGAAAATACGATTTTCTTCAGCATCCTCCACAAAAGGAGCAATAGTCATCAATCCTTCGACGCGAATATGCGGCAATTTTGAAATTTTTTCAATAAATGGCAGCACATTCTCCTCATAGATACCGTATTTCGACTCTTCCCTTGCAATGTTTACCTCCACAAGGACCGGCATAACAATGCCATGCTTTCCGGCCTCAAGACTGATCGTCTCAGCAAGCCTTTCAGAATCCAGGGAATGAATCAGGCATGCTTTATCGATGATATACTTCACTTTATTGCGCTGCAGATGTCCGATCATATGCCAGCGGATATCCTTCGGAAGAACCTGATATTTTTCCTTCAGTTCCTGTGGCTTATTCTCTCCAAAATCGCGACTGCCTTCCTGATATGCCTCTTCCAGCATGGATACCGGCTTTGTCTTGCTGACAGAGATCAGGCATACCTCCTCACGTTTTCTTCCGCTGCGTTCACAGGCTGCGCATATGTTTCGCTCTACGTCCATCAGGTTTTCTCGTATCATTACTACCTCCTGTACCGCCTGTTGGCGGTTTAGCATTTTCTTTTATTTATAAATCTGCATGACTCTGTTTTATTACTGCTCAGAGTCTATTCGCAAAATCGCCTCTACGAGGCTTTCCTTTTGCTCATGTTAATAAATGATATCCTGATCATTTACTGTGGATGCGTCAAGTGCAATATGGTCATACTGGGAAAGACCAAAGGTCGCACCTTCTTCAACTATACAGTACTCTTCATTTTCATCAATAACTGTAATTTCACGAAATACAGCATATCCTTTATTGATATTGTATACTCCCTCCAGAGTTTCGCTGTCATGGACGACGTACTGCTTTGAAGTGTTTTCCCTGAGAATAATGTCACCGGCTGCAAACTGAGAACTGTCAACCAGAAAATAGGAGTCATTTTCTTTGTATATTGTTGTTGTAATATACTTGGTAGAGAAGGAACCGTTTTTCTTCTGTGTCTGCTTCAGCACGCGGATTTCCTTCGGTTTTTCTTCATCATATCTGGCATATTCTTTTGGTATTTTATAAAACACCTTTTTGGCAATAGCGGAATTAGGTATCTTCAGGCCTGTCTTTCTGCTCAGAATCAGTTCTATATCCAGAAAACGGTCGGAAGAATAGCGAATCAGAGAGGTATGCATATCAATTTTACCGTAAAAGCCGTCGGTGTTATGGAGAATGCTGAAATTGCCTGTTGCAGTCGTCCCATCTTTTAGAAAACGAAAACGGAGAGAAGTTTTGTCTGAAAATTCCGCAGCCGTTTTCTGATCCATGGGAAATATAAGAGACCAGTTTTCATCTGTCAGCAGTTTATAAAGGTCGTCACCGTTCGATACTGTCTTGTTGAGGCGGAGATTTGTTTTCTGATAATTCTTCTGGTCAAAATCGGTAATTTTGACATCCTCTGCCTGAAGATTTTCATAACCGTCAGTGGAATAGATGACAATGCCCTCCTGTGGTGCCGTACACAGATCAACCAGACTGGATGTGTTTCCCTGGCTGTCCTCCAGATTGGAAAGAGCCTTTTCACTGGTCATTTCCAGTATGCTGCTTTCTATATCTGCTTTAAAATTATAGACAGATTGAAAGGATACAGCATCGTAATCGGATGCAAACGATGACATTTCACTGCGTATTCTGGAAAGCATTTCTTCATCAGCACTATCTGTCAGTTCCTTATCTGCAGACATAACAGTAGAAGCCATTTTTCCTGATTCGTCAATCGAGCAGACAGTATTTCCACTTCCGGCTTTTCCTCCTTCCCGCGTATAGTAACTGACAGAGCCACTCTGATCAGCTCGGATAACAGTCTCCGATTTCAATGCCAGTCCGGTATATCGATAGTTCCCGGAAAGCGGACCGGCGGTTACCTCATAGGCTGTAATATGTTTCGATGTAAGGTACAAAAACAGACATATGATCATGTAAAGAAACAGAATTCCAAACAAAATGGTACCAATATTAAGTATGGGATTTCTTCGATACTTGACAATTTTATTTTTTCCACTCAAAGTAAAGCCTCCTTTTCCCGAACATTTTACCACGTCTATGAGAATTGGACAACTATAAAAGCAGTAAAAAAATATGGTATAAAATTCCCGAATGAGGTGACAATAGGAGTAGTGACATGACAAGGAGGAATGAATATGGAAAGCAGATGTTTTGATTATACCTGCCTGACACTCGTAATTATCGGTGCAATTAACTGGGGACTGATTGGCTTTTTCGGCTTTGATCTTGTTGCATTTCTGTTTGGAAATATGGGATGGATCTCCAGAATTATTTATGCGCTGGTAGGTCTCGCGGGTCTGTATATGATCAGTGCTTATGGACGCATGGGAAACAGAGCGTGCGAGTAAGAAGAATTATAAAAGATATTTTTCAAAGATATTACAGAAGAAACTGTTAAGGTAAGAAACAGTTTCTTCTGTAATATAAAATGCGGCAACAGAGAGACTTGCTGTCTGTTGCCGCTAGCTTACTCGATATTTTATAATGAAACGATAACCTTATCTTTTGCTGTTTCAGGTAAATCATCAGCGTCCGCAGAAATACTTAAAACAAATGTAATAGAATATTTGTTTCCAATTTCATCCAGACGTGTCAGAGCCGGCTCTAAATCCGTATCTTCCAGTTTTGAGATTTTCAGAAAACTATCCAGGTACATCTGCTCTAAATCGTGATCCTGTGAAATAAGACCACAAATAAATCCCATAAATTCATTACTATTCTGAAGATTAAATTCGGAAACGTCAATTAAACGTACCCTGTTGTTCAATTCATACATATGCTTACTGCTTTTGTCAAGGTATACAATATTTCCGTGTGCAGACTTAACCTCTGCATTTACCTTGTCGAGTAACTGTTTCGTCTTTCCCTTTCCTTTTCTGCCTGCAATAATCTGTATCATGGTAATCTCCTCCTTTAGTCTTTTCGACACAAGTATTATAGGTAAAATTATAATGTATTATTTGAAAAAATACAACAGTTAATTGTTGATTTTAGACAATAATATATTCATCTCTTCATAAAGGGAATCTCTTGTTTCCGCTTTCATGATGATGGACACAAATGGATCCCCGTATTTGTTTTCACTGTACAGGCACAGACATGCACCTGCTGCATCCGTTGTCCCTGTTTTCCCACCAATCAGCAACACATCTGATGGTGGAACCGCCTCATTGATAAAATAATGGTTGGTGGATTCCCACATGATTCCGGTATCCTCGCCTGCTGCATTTTTATATTCAGCATAATAGGTATGTTTACTGATAATATCACGAAAAACATCATATCGCAGTGCTTCATGGAACATCAGATAAATGTCATATGCAGTGGTATAGTGATTTTCATCGTGAAGTCCGTGAGCATTCATAAAGTGCGTGTTGGTAGCTCCGATCCTTGCAGCTTCCCGGTTCATCATATCTACAAAATTTTCGACAGTGCCTCCCACATGGACGGCAATTGTCATAGCAGCATCATTTCCGGAATTGATCATCAGTCCGTAAAGCAGTTGACGCAGCGTAAGCTGGTCACCAATCTGTATTTCGCAGACAGAAGAACCATATTCGATATCCTTACATTCGGCTCCCACTGTCACCATCTCATCCAGATTTCCGTACTGTAATGCGACGAGTGTTGTCATGATCTTTGTAAGACTTGCAGGGTAACGTCTTTCATGCAGTCCCTTGGCATAGGTCACCTGTTTTTCCGATTCATTAAACAGAGCAGCTGACTGTGCCTGAATATCAAGACCGTCCATCGGAACATCTACTGAAGAGACACACAGGTCTGAAGCAAAAGAATCCGCCAGGCCGTTTTCAGACGAAAACCTGCTGATGCCAAACACACTATTTGTCTTATCATATTCTGCGGCCAGTGTAAGATCGTGAACCCGGAAAATAAGAAGGTATGCACTTACCACCAGTATGATCAGCAAAAGGGTAAGCATGAAAAAAAATCTTCGTACTGCTCTTTGTTCTCTTTTTTTTCTACTCATAGTATAATCCTTATCTGTACATTTCGCGCCATTCCAGATCTCCGCGCTCAAGGGATTTTATAAGCATTTCTGCTGTTGCAAGGTTGGTTGCAAGCGGAATGTTGTGCATATCGCAAAGATAAACGGTACGTGCAATATCCGGTTCATGGGATTTCGGTTTTAACGGATCGCGAAGAAAAATAACCAGGTCAAGCTGATTGTGCTCGATCTGCGCACCCAACTGCTGTTCCCCACCGAGATGTCCGGCCAGAAACTTATGGATATTCAGGTTCGTTACCTCTTCTACAAGCCGCCCTGTAGTACCTGTAGCATACAGGACATGTTTACACAGAATTCCCCGGTAGGCAATGCAGAAATTCTGCATCAGCTTTTTTTTCGCATCATGTGCAATTAATCCAATATTCATATGGAATTCCCCCCTGTCAATATTTTTTCACTTGAAGCCCTACATTTAAAACAATCCCTATTCCAATAAAAAAACTTACCAGTGAGGTGACTCCTGCACTGACAAATGGAAGTGCGATTCCGGTATTCGGAAGTAATCCTGTCGCTACGCCGATATTAATAAATGTCTGGAAAAAAATCTGGGCTGCAAGTCCGCAGCACACCAGCGTTCCGGTTGCATCACGTGCCTTCTTTCCAATACGTACGCATTCGATGGCAATGATCAGCTCCAGTATAATGATAATGCAGCATCCGAGAAAACCGAGCTCCTCTCCTGCTACTGCAAAAATAAAATCGGTCTGTGGTTCAGCGATAAAATTACCGTTTTTCACTGATGAAACTACATTGTTGTTCAGACCTTTTCCATACAGCTGTCCGGAACCGATCGCGATTTCGGAGTTTAACTGCTGATAGGCAATTGAAACATATTCCGGATCCCTAGGCCGCAGCCAGGCCATGATTCTGTCGTGCTGATATCCCTGTAAGAGTGTCTGATCCGGCTGCAGAATCAGAGTAAAGAGGATAATCACTAAAGGAATTGCTATTACTATAATACCACCGATTATTTTATAACTCAACCCCGCAATAAAAAACATTGCACAAAAAACCATAGCAATGGAAATGGTGGTAGACAAATCAGGCTGTGTAACAATCAGTACCAGTGGCAGTGCCAGGCAGATCAGGGATAAAAGGATGATCCGAAAGCTGCTGATCTTTTCCTCATATTTTGTAAACAGTTTAGCAAAGAATAAGATAAGGATGATCTTCATAACGTCTGAAGGCTGAAACTGAAAAAATCCAAGATCAATCCAGCGTGTCGCACCATTTGCGCTCTTTCCGATCAGAGGGACTAAAGCAAGCATACCGATACCGAGAAAATAAAAGATCCAGTAGAAATTCAAAAGCCAGGAATAGTCTACCAGGGAAGCAATTACCATGAAAATAAGTCCGATCGCCAGTCCGATGATCTGCTTTTTTTGTGCCGCTTCCTGAGCACTTCCGATAATCATGATACCGAGAACTGAAATTGCCAGAACCCAGAGAATCAGTCTGAATTTATAATCCTTTAATTTGTATTGTCTTAACATATTTTTTTACACCCTGTTCTGCTTCCTTTGAAATATCCAGTTGTATTTTTATTTTCGTGTTATTAAGCTCCATGTATTTTGCAAGGACCTGTCTGATGTCCGTCTTTATCCTGTCTGTCGTCTCCGGAGTACAGCAGAGTCTGTCGGCAAGAATGATATTCTTCATCCGTTCTCTTGCAATGATTCCGGAATTTTTCTTAGAAAATACCTGGAAAACTTTCAATGCTCATACCTCTCATTTCTTCCGAAATAATCCGGTCACTTTTGACAGAAGCGATTCCGGTCTGTTCAGATTCATGAGGGGAACAGCTTCTCCTGTAATGCGTCTGCAGATATTTAAGAAAGCCTGTCCTGCCCACGAGTCGTCACCGGCAAGAGGCTCACCGTGATTTGTGGAGATGACAACATTTTCATCATCAGGTACAGCTCCGATCAGGTTCGCAGCCAGAATCTCCACTACATCGTCCACGGACATCATATCCCCTCTGCGGATCATATCCATACGAAGACGGTTGATCAGAAGCTCTATTTTCCCGATATCATTCGCTTCTAAGAGTCCAATGATACGGTCAGCATCGCGGATCGCAGATACTTCCGGTGTCGTTACAACAATCGCCCGGTCAGCACCGGCAATGGCATTTTTGAAGCCCTGTTCAATGCCTGCCGGACAGTCCAGGAGAATATAGTCAAAGTATTCTCTTAAATCATCGGTGAGTTTTTTCATCTGCTCAGGTGTCACTGCAGTTTTGTCACGTGTCTGTGCGGATGGCAAAAGATAAAGATTTGGAAATCGCTTATCCCGGATCAATGCCTGTTTCCTGCGGCAATTCCCTTCAATCACATCCACCAGATTGTAGACGATCCTGTTTTCCAGTCCCATGACGACATCCAGATTTCTAAGACCAATATCTGTATCGATCATGACAACCTTGTGATTCAGCTTTGCCAGTCCTGTACCGATATTTGCTGTGGCGGTTGTTTTTCCGACACCGCCCTTGCCGGATGTTACTACGATTACTTCGCTCATACTTCTGTCCTCCTAACCCGGCAGCAAATGTATGTGCACTGCCTGCATAATTGCTCAGATGTCCTTAAAGTTATCTGAATCCCATGAGAATCTGCTCAGCTCTCTTTTGTATCTTCTTCTCCGGAACCGGAAATATCATTTAAGGTATCTCTTGAAATCTGCTTTACATAGATGTGATTGTCTTTTATGTAGGCAATCTTGGGATCCATGCTGTATTCACATGGATCTACCCGTTTTACAATCGCACTTCTTGCAATTTTATCTGCGATGCGAACCTGTATCGGTTTCATGACAAGAGCAGCTACGATGCAGTCTCTGTCGCCGCTTGCTCCGGCATATACATTACCCCGGCAGGAACCGAGTACAACAATGTTTCCTTTTGAAATGACATTTGCTCCCGGATTCACATCTCCAAGGATCACAACACTGTGTTCTGTTTCGAGTACCTGTCCGGCACGCAGAGTACCTCTGTGAAACATGCCATCAGAGGTTTCTTTTTTTTCCATAGCCAGTTCTACAGCCTGACGGTAATATTCCTCATGTTCAGGTACTTCATCTACGACACACAGAATATGGATGCCGCAATTACTGATAATTGTGTCCATTACCATTTTTTCCTGAGGTTTTGTAAGTACTCTCCCCCGGAAGCTTACTGCCATTTTTGCATTTTTAAAGAAATTGGCAGATTCTCTGAATTTATCTGCTATATCCAGAAGAAGCTCTTCAAAAGGTATTTTATCATCCAGTATGACAATAAGACCATATTTATTGCTTTTTATCATTACTGTATTACGGTTCATTCTGTCTGCCTCCAAATATATTCTATCAGTAACTATTATTAATCCTGTACCGTGTTGTCTTCACCTACGATGACAGCATTGCCGGTAATCAGCTTGTTGTCATCCTCCAGATCAAAACGGTATTTTATAATATCTCTTGCCACCATGGCAGCATTTTTGGAAGTATAACCGTTGGTGATACGGACGGCAATTGCCATTTCAGGAGAAGCATATGGCGCATAGCCGATAAAAAGTGCATGGTTTGCTTTATCAGTTCTCTGCTGTGCCGTTCCCGTTTTACCTGCCATATCGAATTTATAAGTGGTTTTCATTTCCTTCAGTGCAGCATTGTTATTCGCTACTGCATTCATGCCCTGGTGCATGGTGTCCCAGAGTTCCTGAGAGAGATTTAGCTGATTGTGTACCACAGGCTCCGGTTCATCAAGGGTCATTCCGGAAGAATCTGTCACTTTCTGAAGCAGTGTCAGATCATAACAGGTTCCGCTGTTCGCCAGAGTTGTCACATATCTGGCGAGCTGTGAAGTTGTATAGGCATGGTCGGACTGTCCCATAGCAGTACGTGTAGGGTCGGCTGTTGCGATATGAGGAGCAACCTCATCGATTTCGATGCCTGATTTCGCATCGAATCCGTACATTTCCGCATATTTTGTAAGCCGTTCCATACCAAGGGCATCGCTGTAGCTGTTTTCTTTATCACCGGTCTTGCCCAGCAGATATCCCACCATATTGAAATAATAGTTACAGGATTCCTTGATGGCATCTGCCATTATCAGCGGACCATGGGAACCATATTTTGCTTTTTCTGAATAAATCCAGCAGTTGACCGGAGGATTCTCCGGAATCAGATCGAATTTTCCGGTACAGTTAATGGTATCATAGAGACTGACAACGCCTTCCGTATATCCTGCGGTCGCAGAAACCAGTTTAAAAGTAGATCCCGGCGCCGTCTGTTCCTGTGTTGCTTTGTTGTAGAACGGGCTGGATAAATCCGTGTTCAGCTTATTGTAATAGTCGGAATCCATATCGTTTGCCAGCCGGTTATTATCGTATCCCGGATAAGTGACGCAGGCAAGCACATCTCCATTGTCCGGATCAGTGATGACAACGGAACCGGAGCACGGTTCCAGCGCAAGCTGCCCGGGGGTGATTTCCAGATTCAGAATTTTGGCGCGAATAAAGTCATATGCGCTGATGGCGCCGGAAGCCAGAAGCTGATAATCCTCATCATCCTGTTCCAGTACGCCCTGGTCATAAAGCAGCAGGCAGACATCCGCACCGCTTAAGCTTCCTTCCATGATCATGTATTTGTAGATCTTGCGGCTGAAGGTGTCGTCCCGGGATAACTGATCTGCAATGAAATCGGCCAGTGCACGGTTGATTTCCGCCGTGTCGAGATAGTCACTTTCGATATTGAGTTTTGTGACATCAAGCCATCCTTTTGAAATCGTATAGTCCAGATATTCCTGAAGACTGATGGATTCGTCAATCGTCCATGCCTTGTAGGTCGCGTCATTTTTATCAATGGCATCCGAATCGATGATTCCTGTATTCCTGGTGAGAAGATCATTCACAATATAGGACATATACACCTGCCATTGTTCGTCTTCCATATTCTCATCGTAGGCATTGTAGGGAGTCGGAGATGCTGTGGTAAGCTGGTTCTTCAGCTCCGCAAATACGGCATCCTGCTTGGAGAGAAATGCCTGATAGACACGTTTTTCGTTATCTGTAGCATCATCTGAAGCCAGGTGTCTGGCGTCCAGTACATTGTTTTCGAACAGTGCATAATAGGCATCGTAGACAGGAATACGGATTTCATCACTGGAATTCGCCCATTCTGTGTTAAATTCTTTCTCATCAATCATATTTGCATACACAATACCGGCGATATATTGCTCCAGAATCTTATAGGCTGCAATCTGAAGATCTTTATCAATCGTCAGATAAATGTCATCACCTGCCTGAGGTGCCACCTCAGAATCCTTCATCAGTACTTTTCCAAGATTATCAACATAAACAGTCTCTGAACCGTCCACACCCTGAAGCTGGGATTCGAATGATTTTTCAAGTCCTGATTTACCTACGATATCTGTGGATTTGTAAAGATTGTTATCTTTGTTCAGTTCTTCGAGCTCCTCACGGGAAATCTGACCCGTATAACCGATAAGCGGAGCAAAATAAACACTGTCATTGTAGACGCGCAAAGAATCTTCTATTACATCCACTCCTTCAAAAATGTCTTTATTCTCCATGATGACAGACATGGTTTCTTCATTAATATCTTTGGCGATCGTAGTAGCCATGTATTTCTGGTAACTGTTTGCCGCAACCTTGCTTCGCATGATCGCCAGCTTGAGGATCGTATCCTTATCCATTTCAGATTGCCCGGGAAGTCCGGCTTCACTAAGCTCTTCTTCTGTATATTCGGGATTCAGGATGCCGTACATCTTCTCACTGCACATGTCTTCGATCATCTGGTCAGCTGTGGCATTTTTTTGCCTGTCAGTCATATTTTCAATATATGCTTCTCCGTAAATATCAGCTTTAAATCGCATCAGGCTGATACCATCGCAGGTAAATTCATATTCATTATTCTTATTCAACCGGATGCCAAAGTCCGTGAGGATACTGTTTCCATTCTCCTCGATCACACGGAGCAGACCATACATACTGCTATTCAGTGCGAGATTTTTATCTCTCATACGGCTGTAACTGCCATTGTCCTCAAAGGTTACGGAATAGGCAAGCTTGTTATAAGCCAGAGGGTATCCGTTTCTGTCATAGATTTCTCCGCGGGTACTCTTGATCGTTTTCTCTTTTTTAATCTGCATGGTAAAATCAGTAAGAAAGCTCTCACCATTTATAATCTGAAGATTGAAAAGTCTTTGGATTAACAGAAAGGCAAGGAGACAGAATACAACAATAAGAATTGCGCTTCTGGAATCTCCCGCCTTTGAAAGTTTCTTTTTGATAAATCTAAACAAAGCTATCTACACTCCTTTGCTCTGCCTGTTCAAGCTTATGGTTTAATGTAAGTAACATCCGGTAACAGATCATTGTCAAAATCACCGTATAGATCACTTCCGGTATGATGATACGTCCAAGATAAAAGAAGAAATCAGTTCTTCCCCGCAGCAGAAACTGAAACAGATAAACAATCGTATTAAAAGCAAGATCACTGGAACATACAAGAATAATCGGCATCTTGATATCATCATCATAAAAAATACGACAGCAAAAGCCATTGATAAATCCTGTATAAGTATAGAGAAGTGCATAAAATCCCAGCTCCCGCCCGAAGAAAAGGTCAGTCAGGAGTCCACTGATAAATCCAACAAACATACCTTCTCTTTTTCCACGCATTAGCGCGAAGGACACGGTAAGTACCAGCAGCAGATTTGGGGAGATGGAGGCAATTGATATTGCCTGAAGTACTGTACATTGCAGGATAAATGAAAGAAAAACAAGTAAAAACATTACAATCCGTCGTTTCAAGCTTCCGTCTCCTTTCTGCTATTCTTCTTTCTGTGTTTCTGTTTGCATCCCGCTTTCTGTCTGGCTTTCCGGTTCATTATGGAAAGTCTCTGCTGTAACATCGTTATCTGTCTCTGCCTGAGAATCTAAGGATGCCTTTGCATCATCAATTTCTTTCAACTGCTTTATGACGAGCACTTCGTGCAGGTGGCGGAAATCAACAACCGGTGTGATGGTTCCGGATTTCGTCAGATTATTAGAATCCATACCGATCTCACTGATATATCCAATCAGAATACCAGGAAGGAAACGGTTGCTGACATCAGACGTGACAACCTTATCTCCTACACTGACTTTGTCGCCGGGATCTGTCAGTTTCACAAGATTAATTTTCCCTTCGTCGATCAGACGCAGATCACCGGCAATGATACAGTTATCCGAGGTGGAAGTTACCGTTGCACTCACATTACTGTAATCATCGATGATGGATCTGACGGTCGCCCAGTTTGGACCTGTTTCTGTGACGATTCCAACCAGTCCGCTTTCTGAAATGACATTCTGGTTAACGAGAATACCATCCTTCTCACCTTTATCTATTGTAAAGACATTAAACCAGTTTCCTGTATCCTTGGCAATGATTCTTGCACCAATCTTTTCATATTTTTCATATTGCTGATCCAGTTCATAAAGCTGCCTCAGTCTGTCCAACTCTTCTTTATCCTGAAGGAGCTGACTGTTCTGGGCAGTTAAAGTATCTACTTTCGCCCGCAGTTCTTTGTTTTCAGAAACCAGGTCTGTGGAATTCTGAAAATAAGCACCTTTATCAGAAATCCAGTTACCTACTTCATTCAGTCCGTTCTGTACAGGTGTCACAAGGTATCCTGTCACATAGCGCAGTGGTCCGGGAACTGTATCTGAGACAAAGGTCAGTACGATCAGCAGCAGACAAAATACAGTAATAATGATTAATATATACTTACTTTTCAGTGAATCATTAAATTTCTTCTTCATGGGAGTTCCTCTTAAATTATAGCTGATGGTTTCCGGAATTCGAAAACAGTTACAGATCTTTTACAGAAAAGGTGAGCTTTCGAAGTTCCGGATCATTCATAATCCTTACCAGTCCTCTGACTCCGGAAGAGACAGGATCAGGAACGTGGTAAGTCATAACCTCCAGATGACGTCTCATATATTCTGAAAGATTCGGAATCTGGGATACCCCGCCTGTCAGGTACACACCATTTTTATGGATGTCAGATGCAAGCTGAGGAGGTGTACGTTCCAGAATCGCTTTTACAGATTCGGCAATCTCTGTAAGAGAGCTGCTGATAGCATCATTCACATCGGAAGAAGTGATAATAGCTGAAACGGGAAGTCCTGTTACAGCATGGATACCGTATGCTTTCATTTGCCGCGGAACACCCTGAATAACGTAGGCAAGATAATTTTTTAAAATTTCTGCAGTCTTATGACCAATGTTCAGGTCATGTCGTCTTCTTACAATGCTCACGATTTCTTCGTCAAGCAGATTTCCACCGATATTCAGTCGCTTTCCTACAATGATCTTTCCCTCGGAAACCACGCTGATATCTGTTGTGGATGCGCCGATATTAACTACCATATTTCCCATAGGATGAAGAAGGGGCATACCGATTCCCGCAGCGTCTGCCAGACCATTTTCAATAAGTGCCACTCTCTTACATTTCAGGTTTCCGGTAAGGAGCTGATAGTATGCCATACGTTCAAGTTCGCTGCTCCCTGCGGGAACAGTAATGATAATATCCGGGTGTTTTGCAAAGAAACCAGAGTAGCGTTTTAATAAAAGTATCAATACGATTTCCAGGTTGCGGACATCCGCAATAGATCCATGCTGCATGGGACTTCCGGCGTCTACATTTGCCGGTGCCTTTTCATATATCTCGAAAGCCTTCTGTCCGACGGCAATGACATTTACATCGTTTCGGATGGCAATCATGTTTTTTTCACATACGTAAAGTTTTTCGTTTTTATCCCAGATTTTTATTGTATCTGTTCCCAGATCGATTCCGCAGATTCGTCGAAATAACATATACATCCCTCTATTCAGTCTCCCAGGAGACCGCTTTCCCGGAAGCTCATGTATTTTCTGTCCCCGATGATAATGTGATCCAGAAGATCGATACCAAGGAGGGTTCCCGCTTCCAGAATTCTTTCTGTAAAAGCCAGATCATCCTTACTTGGTGTCGGATCACCGCTGGGATGGTTGTGTGCCAGTACAATGGAAACGGCATGGTAGTGCAGTGCCTGAAGAAAAATCTCCCGTGGAGAAATCATGGAAGCATTTACCGTTCCTTTTGAAATAACCTGCTCTCCCACAAGGCGGTTTTTCGTGTTCAGCATCATAAGAACCATCTGTTCCTGATCACTGTGACGGAAATCCTCCATATAGTATGCCGCAATCGTTGACGGCTCATGAAAATGAAGCGAAATCTCAGCTTTTTTCTTGGCCAGTCTTCGGGACAGTTCCAGAATACACTGAATCTGTACTGCTTTTACCTTTCCCACGCCCCTGATTTTCATGAGCTCAGGAATGGTCAGTCTGTGCAGGCTTAAAAGCCCTTCTTCGCCATAAGCAGTGCTTAGAATGTTCTTTGCAAGATGAATTGCAGGGACTCCTTTTGCGCCTGTTCTGAGTATGACACTCAAAAGCTCTGCATCAGTGAGTGCCGCAGCGCCGAAGGTCATGCACTTTTCATATGGCTTGTCCGATGTATCCAGTTCTTTCATTGTTAAGACTTCATTCATCACAGTATTCCCAAGGCTCTCTCCCGCTGGAAATGACAGTCATGTATTCTAAACACGGTACATTTTAACACAAAAAATGAATAATGTATACAAGATTAATCTTAAATTTTTCTAACTGTTCAGAGCCGTGAAAATTTTATAAATGGTAGTTTTTGATAATCTCTTCTGCCACTTTCATGCCGTCCATAGCTGCCGAGGTGATGCCGCCCGCATAGCCTGCACCCTCCCCGCACGGGTAGATTCCGGCGACGTTACTTTGCAGCGTATCGTTTCGCGGGATCTTTACCGGAGAGGAGGTACGGCTCTCCACACCGGAGAGAATGGCATCTTTCCGGTCAAATCCCCGGATCAGACGGCCGCAGTCCTGAATACCCGTTTTCAGAGATTCATAGAGTTCCTGGGGAAAGCAGGGCTTTAAGCTGGAAAATGTATAGCCGCCCTTTATGTTAGGCTGTATCTCTCCCGCTTCCGTACTGACAGTACCCTGACAGAAATCGCCCAGGAGCTGTACAGGAACTTTTCCGTTTCCTGCCCGGCAGGCTGCTTCTTCAAGTCTCCTCTGGAAATACATGCCGGCCAGCACATCATCACTGCCGTAGTCGGAAGGATTAACCGTTACGACCATTGCACTGTTAGCATTTATTCCACTTCTGTCGTGATAACTCATGCCGTTTACCGCTGTTCTCCCTTTCTCGGAAGAAGCATTTACCACGTAACCTCCGGGGCACATACAGAAGGAATAGAGGCCTCTTCCGTTTTCCAGCTTTCTGGTCAGCTTATAATCAGCTGCCGGTAGTTCTGTACCACGCTCCCTTCCATATTGGGCAAGATCGATCATGGACTGTGGATGTTCGATGCGGACCCCTACAGCAAAGGCCTTTGCCTCCATACAAAGTGCTCTGTCCCTCAGCATCCGGAAGGTATCCCTCGCACTATGTCCGATGGCCAGCACAAGTACGTCGCAGTCATACCAGTCATGATGGTTGATTTCGATTGCCTGAATACGTCCGTGTGATGTTCTTAGATCTGTCATCTGACTCAAAAAGCATACTTCTCCTCCAAGAGAAAGGATTTCCTCCCGGATGTTTCTGACAACCGTCCGCAGGATATCTGTGCCGATATGGGGCTTGTTCAGCCACAGGATCTCTTCAGGTGCACCGGCTTTCACAAAGCTCTCCAGAACATAGCGGTTGCGGCCGGTGGGATCTTTGACTGCTGTGTTCAGTTTGCCATCAGAAAAGGTTCCTGCGCCTCCCTCACCAAACTGGACGTTTGAGGTTTCATCAAGGACACCCGTATTCCAGAAAAGCTCTACCTTCTGCTGACGCTGTTCAACCTGGCCGCCGCGTTCAAAAAGCAGTGGACGATATCCGGCTCTGGCAAGCAGAAGGCCGCAGAACAGACCGGCCGGGCCGGTACCGATAATGACAGGGCGGTGACACAGCGGCTGATCGCCGGACTTTGGCGGACAGTATTTTGCAGGTTCCGTTTTCTGAATGTTGACGGATCGGATCCGGCGCAGGATCCGGGCCTGATTCTCTGTCTGAACATCGATTGTATAGATATACTTTATTTCCGGCTTTTTTCTTGCATCGATGGACCGTTTCACAATATGCCAGGCAATGAGCTCATCTTCATGAATCTTTAACGTTTTTATAATTTCCAGGCGCAGTTCTTCCTGTGTATGGGAAACACTTAATTTTAACTGTGAAATACGAATCATCCTTACCTCCTGCAGGGGAAATATATTCTCATAATAGTAACAGTTTACAAAATACTTTGGCCGGAAGCTGCATCAGCAGCGTAAAGATTTTGCGGCATGAGTGCCGGCGGTATAGCCGCTGGACCATGCCCACTGAAGATTGTAGCCTCCGCAGACGGCATCTACATCCAGCAGTTCTCCGGCAAAATAAAGTCCGGGAAGCTTTCTGGATTCCAGTGTGACCGGATTTACCTCATTTTCCGGGACACCGCCTGCACAGACCTGAGCCATATCAAAGGATTTCGTTCCCGTAATATTCAGAGTCAGATCCTTTATAAGAGCAATGATATCTTCATAAAATCTTTCTCTGCCTTTTGCAAAGGGTTTCTTTCCCAGAAGCTTAAGAAAGGCGTCCATCGTTTTCTTTTTCAAAAGCCCTGTAAGCAGATCCGCAGCACTTAGACCATCGGAAAGAGCATCCTTTTTTCGAAGCAATGCAAGGATCTCTTCGGATGAATACTCCGGCATCAGATCAATATGGAGACGGACGTACTTTTGCTGAGCAAGTGCAGCAGCCGCATACCGGCTAAGCTGGAAAATGACGATTCCAGAGACCCCATACTCTGTCCACTGGAGCTCACCGGATTCCTTTCTCTCCTTCTCTCCTTCAATTTCCAGTGTCAGTGCAGAATAATTTCTGGTTCCTGCCAGCATAGGTGCCAGATTTCCGCCTGTTTTTAATGCAGTAAGTGCAGGATAGACGGGTGTTACATGATGTCCGCATTTTCCGGCGAGCATATAACCGCTTCCGTCAGACCCTGTCTGTGGTGCGGCTTTCCCTCCGGCACAGAGGATGATCCGGTCACAGGGATAGCTCCAGGTTTCTGTGACAGCCAACAGCCTGCCATCGCTTTGCCGGATGTCTGTTACCAGCTCACGTGTCTTCAGCTTGATACCAAGACGGCGGATCTCCTGAAGCAGGATCTCAAGCACACTGCCGGCCTGATCCGTATACGGATAGATATATCCGTCTCTTTCTCTCGTCAGCAGTCCGAGCTCCCAAAAAAACCTTAGTGTATCCCCGACAGAAAACTGAAGCAGTATCTGATGGACAAAATCCGGTGAAGCTCCACGGAAGGTGTCCCCGGCCAAAGGAGTAATGTTTGTGAGATTACATCTGCCGTTTCCTGTAATCAGAAGCTTTTTTCCGGGCTTATCCATCCGTTCAAGGATTGTCACAGATGCTCCCTTTCTGGCGGCAGCGATGGCGGCCATCATGCCGGAAGGTCCTGCTCCCACTACGATCACATGATTCATGGCAGAATTCCTCCCTTCTATTCCGGAAGCTTTGCGATTCCCGCATCCGTCAGCTTCTGCAGTGATTTCAGGATTCCCAGCTTTGCATGGTACCATGTCAGGCCGCCCTGAAAATATACGGCGTAGGGCGGCTTGATCGGGCCATCGGCAGACAGTTCGATAGAAGAACCCTGGACAAAAGCTCCTGCTGCCATGATGACATCACTGTCATAGCCAGGCATGGCCCATGGTTCCGGGGTCACATAACTGTCTACCGGTGCTGCTGCCTGGATTCCTTCACAGAAAGCAATGACGCCCTCCGGACAGCCGAATTCCACTGCCTGAATAATATCATGTCGGCTCTCACTGCCGTTCGGGATGACATGAAAACCAAGCTTTTCATAGATATTCGCAGCAAAAACCGCTCCCTTCAGTGCACCGGCGACGACTGAAGGCGCCAGAAAGAATCCCTGAAAGAAGGACTGCATGACACCAAGCGATGCGCCGACCTCCTTTCCAAGACCCGGGGAGGTCAGCCGGTAAGCTGCATTTTCAATGCATTCACTTGTACCGGCAATATAACCACCGATCGGCGCCAGGCCACCCCCGGGATTCTTGATCAGCGAGCCGACGATCATATCCGCTCCCACATCAGAGGGTTCTGTGCGCTCTACAAATTCTCCGTAGCAATTATCTACCATACAGATGATATCCGGCCGGATGCTTTTGACGAAGGCAATGGCTTCACCGATTTTCGCCACTGAAAGGGTGGGACGTGTCTGATATCCTTTGGAGCGCTGGATTTCAACGAGTCTTGTCTGTGGGGTGATCGCATTTCTGATTCCTTCCAGGTCAAAATCTCCATTGGCAAGGAGATCCACCTGGCGGTAAGTGATCCCGTATTCTGCCAGGGAACCCTTCGAAGGCCGGATACCGATCACTTCCTCCAGTGTGTCATAAGGTTTCCCGGAAATGGAAAGAAGCTCGTCTCCGGGGCGAAGATTTGCCATCAGGGCCAGTGCCAGCGCATGGGTGCCGCAGGTGATCTGCGGACGCACGAGGGCAGCCTCGGTGTGGAATGCTGCTGCATAAACCTCTTCCAGTGTATCCCGGCCCGGGTCATTATATCCATAGCCGCTGCTCATGTTGAAACATTCTGCACTTACCCGGCATTTCTGCATGGCATTTATGACCTTCAGCTGATTGTATTCAGCTGTGGCATCAATTTCCGCAAACCGTTCCTTTAGTTTCTGTTCTGTGTTCTGTCCATATTTTAATACCGCTTCACTGATTCCAAGCTCACGGTAGATCTTATCCATGGTTTCCATCTGTTTCCTGTTTCGTCCAGATCCCTCTTTCTGTCAGAATCTGTGCCATCCTTTCTAATATTTTTTCATTACTGTAGGAAAGTGCTTCCTTATCAATCCAGCATACATCCCGTTCCCTCTTAAACCAGATAAGCTGTCGTTTCGCGAAATGCCTGGTATCTCTTTTAAGAATGTAGATGGCTTCCTCAAGAGAATACTCCCCGTCCAGATAACCCAGGATCTCCTTGTACCCCAGTCCCTGCATAGAGACCATATCCTTCGTATACCCTTTTTCTTTTAGATACTTAACTTCATCGACCAGACCGCGTGAAAGCATCTGATCCACCCGTGCATCAATCCTTTCATAGAGCCTGTCGCGGCGGTCATTTAATACAAAATAGGCGAAATTGTAAGGAGATGTCTTCTGCCTCTCCTGTTCATTGTGCAAGGAGATCGGAGTGCCCGTTTCATGATAATACTCCAGAGCACGGATGACGCGTTTTACGTTATTTGCGTGGATCTGTCCGGCGGAAACGGGATCCACCTCTGCAAGCATCTGATGAAGCACCTCATTTCCCTTTTCCCCGGCGATCGTCTCCAGCTCATTTCGAAAAGTGTGATCGCTGCCATTCTCTGTAAAATCAATGTCATAAAGAACCGCCTGAATATAAAATCCTGTGCCGCCTGTCAGAATAGGAATTCTGCCTCTTTCATAGATCTCCTTCATACAGCGGCAGGCATATTCTTTGAATTTGACGACATGAAACTCCTCATCCGGCTCAAAGATATCCACCAGATGATGCAAAACACCCTCCATCTCCCATGGCATGATCTTGGCGGATCCGATGTCCATATGCTTATAGACCTGCATGGAATCAGCGGAAATGATCTCACCGTTCACCATCTTTGCAAGACGGATGGATAATTCTGTTTTTCCGACAGCTGTCGGTCCTGTCAATATAATCAATGGTTTTTTCATAGGATCCTCTTAAATTTCTTCTCTAATTCATATTTGGTCATGGAAATAATCGTAGGTCTTCCATGGGGACAGTTGTAAGGATTCTCCAGAGACAGAAGCTCACAGATCAGAGCCTCTGCTTCCATAGCGGACATCGGGTGATTTCCTTTCACGGCAGCTTTACAGGACATGGAAGCAATCTTTTCATTAATAAGCTCTGCCTGTAAGTGTCCCGTCTGTTCAGACAGGCTGTCCAGCATCTCGATAAACAGATCTTTCTGTGCGATCCCGAACAGATTGGCCGGAACGGCACGCACGGAATACTCCCGGCCGCCAAAAGGTTCGATTTCGAAACCTACCTGTGTAAAATGATCCATATACCGGGTCAGGAGCTCCTCCTCCTGCATATTCAGCGTAAGAATCATAGGGGGAGACAGCTGCTGGGAAGTAAATTCCCGGTTTTGCAGATTTCTGATCGTCCGCTCATAAAGAACTTTCTCATGGGCAGCATGCTGATCAATGATATAGAGTTTATCATGGAATTCCACCAGCCAGTAAGTGTCAAACAGCTGTCCGATCAGACGATGCTCTTTGATGTGTTCCTTTGACAGCAGCTGTTCTTCAAAAAGATCCAGCTGTCTGGTTTCTTCAGCCTCACCGTTTTCCCTGACGATCTCCGCGGACACCCTGGCCAGCTTTCCGGGCTGTTTTTGGGTAAGGTAAGGTGCGATTTCCTCTTTCATTGCTGCGTATCCGGTATCATATGGTTTTGAAGGTACCCGCCCGCTGACAAATGATTCCACCTGTTTAATAACAGGCAGGGGATCGCAGGTGTTCTGCTTTTCATGGATAGCCAGCCGGTTCTTCTCAAAAGGCTCCGGAATGGATGTCTCCGGCTGCTTCATCTTTGGTGTTTCCACTGCGTGCTTCTTTTCTCCAACGGAAACCACAGGAATCAGTTCTCTGTGAGACAGTCCATCCTTAATGGCATCATATACCAGCTGGTACATTTCCTGATTATCGGCAAAACGAAGCTCCATTTTCGTGGGATGGACATTGATATCCATCAGGCTGCCATCGATCGTAAAGTGCAGTGCTGTAAACGGGTATTTATGCTGCATCATGAATGTACGGTATCCATCCTCGATTGCTTTTGCAATAATCCCGCTCTTGATGTAGCGTCCATTGATAAAATAGTTTTCATAATTCCTGTTTCCTCTGGAAATGACCGGCTTTCCTATAAAGCCGTCTATGGAAATGCTGTCATTTCCGGCATGGATCTCTGCCAGATTGGAAGCAATGTCCCTGCCGTAGATGCCGTAAATAATATCCTTTAAATTCGCATTTCCGGAGGTATGAAGCTTTGTCTGATGATTATTGATAAATTTAAACGAAATATCCGGATGGGACAGTGCCATCCGTTCCATCAGGTCACTGATATATCCGGCTTCTGTCACAGGTGTCTTTAAAAACTTCTTTCTGGCAGGTGTATTATAAAAAATATTCCGGACCAGAAAGGTGGTCCCCTCTGGAGCTCCGATCTCCTCCCGCTTTTTCTCAGTTCCTCCATCGATGAGATAACGGGTTCCCATCAGACTCCCGGCTGTCTTTGTGATCAGTTCCACCTGACAGACGGCTGCGATACTGGAAAGAGCCTCACCCCTGAATCCAAGGGATGCGACATTCAGAAGATCCTCGACCTTTGAAATCTTGCTGGTAGCATGGCGCAGAAACGCCAGAGGAACCTGGGAGCCTTCGATTCCTTCCCCGTTGTCCGTAATCCGGATCAGAGAAATGCCTCCTTCTCTAATCTCTACAGTGATGGCTGTTGCTCCTGCATCAATGGCATTTTCCACCAGCTCCTTAACGATCGAGGAGGGACGTTCAATGACCTCTCCTGCTGCAATTTTATCAATAGTATTCTGGTCTAATACTGCGATATTTTTCATAAAATACAAAACCTCATTGTATTGCTTTCCTGAATCCTTTACCACCGGTTCTTCAGTCTCTGCTGCAGGCGGTAGATCGTATTGAGTGCATCGATGGGGGTCAGATTTCCCACATCGATTTCACTTAACTCCCTGACAATGTCTCCCTCGCTGACGGTCTGGGAAAGTGACATCTGTTCGATATCAACCTCATCATATTTTTTCGGCTTTCGTACTTTCCGCAAACTTCCTTTGGCTGTTTTCCTTTCGCTGATCTTCTCTGTGATGTCAGCCTCACTAAGCTCCTCGGCCAGTTCCTTTGCCCGTTCAATGACAGAGTCCGGTACGCCGGCAAGCTTTGCCACCTGGATCCCATAGCTTTTATCTGCACCGCCTTTAACGATCTTTCGTAAAAACACAATATCATCGCCCTTTTCTTTTACAGCGATACAGTAGTTGTTTACAGAAGAGATTTTCCCTTCCAGTTCCGTCAGTTCATGATAATGTGTGGCAAAAAGAGTCTTTGCACCCAGAAGCTTTGGATTGCTGATATGTTCTACCACTGCCCAGGCAATGCTAAGTCCGTCAAAGGTACTGGTTCCTCTTCCAATCTCATCGAGAATCAGCAGGCTGTTGGACGTGGCATTGCGAAGAATGTTTGCTACTTCTGTCATCTCCACCATAAAGGTACTCTGACCCGAAGCAAGATCATCCGATGCACCCACGCGGGTAAAGATCCGGTCAACGATTCCGATCCTGGCACTATCTGCCGGTACGAAGCTGCCGATCTGTGCCATCAGAACAATGAGTGCAGTCTGGCGCATATAGGTGGATTTTCCGGCCATATTCGGTCCGGTAATGATCGATATCCGGTTAGAGCCGTTGTCCAGAAATGTATCGTTTGCGATGAACATATCGTTGCTGATCATTCGTTCTACGACCGGATGACGTCCGTTTTTAATGTCGATCACACCCCGCTCATTGATCTTCGGGCGTACGTAGCGGTTATGCTCCGCTACGAGAGAAAGCGATGCAAACACATCTGCCAGAGCGATCGCCTTTGCCGTCTGCTGGATGCGCACCACCTCTCTGGCGATCGTATCACGAATCTCTGAAAAAAGATCATATTCCATAGAGAACAGCTTGTCCTCCGCACCCAGGATCATATCCTCCAGTTCTTTGAGTTCCGGCGTAATATAACGTTCCGCATTTGTAAGCGTCTGCTTTCTCGTATAGCGTTCGGGGACAAGATCCCGGAAGGAATTGGTTACCTCCAGATAATAACCAAATACTTTATTGTATTTGATCTTCATATTTTTGATTCCGGTGGCTTCCCGCTCCTTTGCCTCCAGTTCCGCCAGCCAGGACTTGCCCTCTGTCTTTGCGTTTCTCAACCGGTCGATCTCTGCGTGATAGCCTTCCTTTATGATACCTCCATCCTTGATGGCAATCGGTGGTTCCTCCATAATCGAAGAATCAATCAGCTGATAAAGATCCTCCAGGCTGTCAAGCTGCTCCTCAATTTCCAGCAGCAGGCTGGAATGAAAGCTCTTTAATATGTATTTGATGTGAGGCAGCATGGACAGAGAGCTTTTAAAAGCGATCAGATCTCTGGGATTTGCCGATTTATAGCTGATCTTACTGATCAGGCGTTCAAGGTCATAAACGGGATTTAAGTATTCTCTGATCTCTTCTCTGGAAATGGCATTTGCATTCAGCTCCTCAATCGCATCGAGACGGCGGTTGATCTGCTCTTTGTCGATCAGCGGCTGCTCAAGAAAGCTTCGAAGCATCCTCGCTCCCATCGCTGTCTTTGTCTTATCCAGAACCCAGAGAAGAGACCCTTTTTTCTGTTTTTCACGCAGGGTCTCACACAGCTCCAGATTCCGTCTTGTAGAGCTGTCGATGATCATGTATTTTCCGGTCGTATACGGAGTCAGGCGTGTCAGATTGGACAGGGAACTCTTCTGTGTCTCCAGAAGATACTGGAGCAGTGCGCCTGCAGCGATCACGCCGCAGTTATAGTCAGCCAGTCCCAGCCCGTCCAGAGATTTTACCTCAAAATGGTCTGTCAGCGCTCTCCTGCACAGTTCATCGTCAAAATACCAGGCTTCCAGGGAATAGATCGTGATTCCCATCCGTGTCTTCAGATCCTCCAGATCCATGCCGCTGACATAAAAAGACTCATTGCAGATGATCTCGGCAGGAGAGAACTTTGTGATCTCATCGAGAAGCTTCCGGTCACTGTCAAGCTCTGTCATATAATAATCACCGGTGGTAATATCTGCAATCGATATGCCATAGCGGTCAGCTGTGTAGACAATGCACATGATATAATTATTTCTTGTTGCATCCAGAGCCTGGGTGTTCAGATTTGTTCCGGGAGTAACGATACGGATCACATCACGTTTTACAATGCCTTTGGCAGCCTTCGGGTCTTCGAGCTGTTCACAGATGGCAACCTTGTATCCTTTAGACACAAGCTTATTCAGATAGCCGTCCACTGCATGATAGGGGATTCCGCACATGGGAGCCCGCTCGCTCAGACCGCAGTCCTTTCCTGTCAGGGTGATTTCCAGCTCCTTTGACGCAGTTACCGCATCGTCAAAAAACATTTCATAGAAATCACCCAGCCGGTAGAAAAGAATACAATCCCTGTACTGCTCCTTCGTCTTCATATACTGCTGCATCATTGGTGTCAAACGTGCCACGTCTACCTTCATATTTACCTCCAGTTTCCTCTTCTATGTGCGTTTACGTTCACTGTGTGTCAGGAAGTACTTCACCCATATAATAGAAGCCTTTGCTTTCTTTCAGATATACAGGAACGATCTTTCCGATCATTTCCACCGTTCCCGGAAAATGCACCAGGAGATTATTGTCCAGACGTCCGGTCAAAAGATGGTCATCCTGTTCATTGACCTGCTCGACCAGCACAGGCATGGTCTGCCCCTCAAAACGGCTGGACATTTCTTTCGATATTTCCTGCACTTCTTTTAACAGCCGGTCAAACCGGTCCTTTACTACGTCTTCAGGAACCTGATTTTCCATCGCGGCAGCAGGAGTTCCGGTACGCTTCGAGTAGATGAAGGTGAAGGCACTGTCGTACCGTACCTTTCTCACGACATCGAGTGTTTCCTGAAAGTCTTCTTCTGTCTCCCCGGGGAAACCTACAATAATATCTGTCGTCAGGGAAATATCGGGAATGGCTGCGCGCAGGCGGGATACGAGTTCCAGATAGGATTCCTTTGTATATCGCCGGTTCATGATCTTTAACAGCCGGCTGCTGCCGGACTGGAGCGGAAGATGCATATGACGGCATATTTTTGATGAGTGCTTCATTACTTCGATCAGTTCCTCTGACAGATCCTTTGGATGGGAAGTCATAAACCGGATACGTTCGAGGCCCTCGATCTGTTCGATCTCTTTTAAAAGTGCGGCAAAGCTTACCGAGTGTTCCAGATTCTTTCCGTATGAATTCACATTCTGGCCAAGGAGCATGACTTCGGTGACGCCGTCTGCCACCAGACGTTTGATCTCACGGAGAATATCCTTTGGCTCGCGGCTCCTCTCCCTTCCCCTTACATAAGGTACGATGCAGTAGCTGCAGAAATTATTACAGCCAAACATGATATTTACGCCGGATTTAAATGAATACTTCCGCTCGGCGGGAAGATCCTCCACGATCCTGTCGGTATCCTTCCAGATATCGATGATCATCCGGTCGGACTCCTGGCAGGCATCGATCAGCTCTGCAAATTTATAAATGTTGTGTGTTCCGAAGATCAGGTCAATAAAACGATAACTTGTTTTCAGCTTCTCCACGACCGTCGGCTCCTGCATCATACAGCCGCAGAGTGCGATCTTCATATGAGGATTTTTCTTTTTTATATTATTCAGTGCACCCAGTCTTCCATAGACCTTCTGATTGGCGTTGTCGCGGACAGTACAGGTATTGTAGATGACAAAATCCGCCTGCTCACTTTCGGTCATCACATAGCCGATTTCCTCCAGAATACCGGAAAGCTTCTCACTGTCGCGGGCATTCATCTGACACCCGAAGGTTTTCGTATGTGCCAGAAGCGGACGCCCCAGTTCTTTGCTTTTTTCTTTCACATACTGGCGGCATTTCGCAATAAAATAATACTGCCGGTATGGTTCTTCCTCCGGCGGTGCATCATGAAGATCTATATTTGCCAGGATGGCTTCTAATTCTTCGTTGTGGTTCATTGGTAAATTCCTTTCTGAAAATTAACACTATTCCTATTATACACAAAAAGCCGCTGTTGTAAAGCGAACTCGAACGCTCCCCTGAGAGAAAACGGTTATGGATGTTTTACTGTTCACTCCGTGCCAGCACCAGGTATTCCAGAGGAATCCGACGGATCTCATGATAGGTTTTTTCCTGGTATTCCACATCCAGTGGAAAGCCTGCTTCATCCTCCACGGTTTCAACGGTCAGAGCCAGTTTCAGGAAGGTTTCTGAATAATAATTGACAGAATTTCCACCGTCAGATTTTGTGGCGGCTTCATCACTGCGTTTTCCCAGTGCATAACCGGAGAATTCCTGAAAATGCTTTGCCATACGTTTTCCTCTGCGATTATAGAAAAATGGCAGAGCATTTCTGTAATAGTAAATGATCTTCCCTCTGGAATGGAAATCAATATATCCGACCGATTCCGGAAATTTGCCAAAGACCTGAATCAGAGCCTTTGTCTCATTCTCACTGGCCGCTTCCTGCATATTTGCTCTCGGAAGAAAGGAGCGGCTGGGAAAATTCCGGTTAATATCGACGCCCCTGCCGTTGCATTTCCACTCCTCGTGGGAGATACCTGTCATTTGAAGTGTATGCCGCAGCAGAGGATTGCGGATCACGGAGAATCCGTACAGTGCGATCTCGTATCCATCGGGATTCATAAGGGGAAGAAAACAGATGCTGTAGTCGAACAGCAGTTTTCTATGCATGGATTGTGTCGGATCTTCCTGTGTCGGATCTTCCGGTTCATTCCTGCGCAGCAGCGCATATTCTTCTGCCATACGAAGCAGCAGGACAGGATTCACACTTTCCCTGCCATGGATCCCGCCTGTGACAATCAGGCATTTGGGGGAGTCCCCGAGAAGAAGCTGCGGGATTTCTCTCCCGTCATGTGTTTCACCGGCACTCTGATAATACAGATGTCCGGGATACAGTTCCGCCAGTTCTTTTGCTTTTTCACAAAGCTCTCCGCTGGTATAGTTCTTTCCAAATACAATCATATAAATGGCCGATGTATCCTTTCCGGTATGACTCACGCTAATAAACAAACTGTTTCATGCAGGATAGATTTCCAGCCAACATGGCGGGAGAATGAGTCATACTACTTCCTATAACACATCATATGGAAGTAGTGTATCGTTTATGAAACTATCCGATAACCGGTTTTGGCATCTGAAGCTATTTTGCCGAAAAGATGCGGCTTTCTGTAATCAGCAGCTCCGGAAAGATATCGTAGCTATCTGCCGGTACTTCATCGACGATCTGAAAATCAAATGCAGGAGCAATGGTTTTCAGTTCCTTATGTATGCAAAGAAAACGATCGTAGAATCCTCCGCCGTAGCCACAGCGATGCCTGTTTTGATCAAATGCCACACCCGGCATGATCATAAGTGCATCTTCGCAAAAGGCTTCTTCCCCGCCAAAGGGTTCCGGAATATCATAATATCCGGGTGCAACATCTTCATAAGAATGGATATAAAAGAACCGCATCTCTTTCCCGAAAACCTTTGGTACCGCTACACGCTTTCCGGTCGACCAGGCAGCCTCAAGCAGGGGACGCATACATACTTCACCTTTGCAGTCCATGTAGGCATAGATGCAGGAAGCGGACTTCCATTGCTCCGTTGCCATGATCCTGTCACAGATGACGCTGCTCTTTCCTTGCAATTCTTCATCTGTCATTTGTCGCCGTCTGGAAAAGATCTGTTTTCTAATTTCCTTTTTTTCCATAACGTTCCCCCAGATTCGTGATGCTTCCGTCTTTTTCACGGATATCAATATTATTCAGCTGTGATCTTAAGTTCATCCTTACCGCTTCAATATATTCTCTTCTCAGGGCAGCCTGTTCTGTCCGCTCCGCTTCTGTTAACCCCTCTGCCTTTGATTTTCTGGCGAGTTCGTTGATCCGCTTTAATTTATTCTCGTCCATTGTATTCTCCTTTTCTCTTCTTACAGTTGTTCCAGATAATCGATCAGATAGAACTCTTTCTCAGGTTTGCTCACAAAAAGTGTTCCGTGATTTCTGCCCTGCATGATCTTATGTATCACATGGAAGTCTTCACCATTTGCGATGACCATGTCCACGCCGGCAGCTCCGGCAAGCTGTGCAGCCTGCAGCTTTGAAGCCATTCCGCCTGTCCCGACGTTGCTTCCGGAGCTGTTCTTTCCCATTGCCAGCAGCTGTGCATCCAGTTCTGTGACAATATCGATAAACTCTGCATCCGGATTCTGATTCGGATCATCTGTATAGAGCCCGTCGATATCAGAAAGCAGGATTAAAAGATCTGCATCCACCAGAGCGGCGACGATGGCGGAAAGCGAGTCATTGTCGCCGAAATGGATCTCATAGGTTGCTACGGTATCATTTTCATTAACGATGGGAATAGCACCCATATTCAGCAGTTCATGAAAAGTATTGAGCGCATTGTGGCGGCTTAAATTGTCCATGACTGTATTTTTCGTCATCAGAATCTGTGCTGCGAGCTGATTGTATTCCATGAAAAGCTTTTGATAGATCATCATCAGCCGCGCCTGGCCGATCGCTGCACATGCCTGTTTTTCCGCGGTCTTTTCCGGACGCTGCAAAAGCTTCGCCGCCTTGACACCTACGGCGATCGCACCGGAGGATACCAGAATGACATCCTTTCCCATGTTATGAAGATCACTGATCTCCCTTACGAGAATCTCCAGTTTTGTCAGATTCAGGGCTCCCGTCTCCTCATGGACCAGGGAAGAGGAGCCTACCTTTATTACAATTCGCTGTTTATCCTTCAGCCTTTCCCTTATATTCATTTTTTGATCCTCTCATGTTTCAATGGTAACATTACGCTCCCTATCTTACACCAAACGACAGAGTCTGTCTAATCTTTTTTGGTAACTCTTCAGAGTCATGCAGATTTATAAATATTTGCCTTGGGGAGCTTGCTCACCAGAGGCAAATTTTATAAATCTATAGGGCGAGAGCCCTACATGAGCAAAAGGAAAGCCTCGTAGAGGCGATTTTGCGAATGGACTCTGAACAGTTACTTTTTCTCAGCTGCTGTAGTTTTCCAGAAAGTTATATAGGTCATGTTCGCTGTGCAGATATTTTCCCCTCAGAATCTCCTGACGCAGCTTCGGTGGAAGCTGATGGATACGGATGCTCGTTGTTTCATATAGTGTTGTTCCGTTTTCCAGATAAACACATACAAGCCCGTCTTTTTCCTTCAGGCAGTATTTATGAATTCTTTTCTCTCTTCCTGCAGCGGCAGGTTCTGCAGGTATTTCCCTGCGCTCTTCTGTCATCGGCATTTCAGGAACTGTTTCCATATGCTGATAGCTTATGCAGTTAAGCCAGCACATTACTGCAGCACATAAGAAAATGCCGATACGATATCTTCTTGGCACACGCACCACTCCTTTTGATATAGTATCGGCATTTTTTTATTCTTTTATACAGGTGAAAGACGGATTCTTACAGTATCCGGCATTTCTGCAAAATATAAACAATATATGCACCCTTTGGCATACCGTAGATTTCCCGCTGGGTAATGCCACGCAATTTTATCAGAAGGATCATATAGACAATGATTCCCACCAGAACCGATATTACGGAAGAAATTAAAACCCCGGCGAACATGGAAAACAGACGATAAATGCCATAAGCAGCCAGTCCCATAATTCCAGAGACAATGACAGGGATGATGAAGGTGCGTACCAGCTCCTGCCGATAACCGAGGATCTGTCGGATCGTCCACGCATTGAGGAGACAGATCACAAGTGCAAAGAAAATGTTTGCATAGACAACACTGTAGATATTCATCCCGCTGAACATAAGCATAAGTACAAGAAGAATGATATGCAACACAAGTGCAACCGCTGAATGGATCAGAGGCTTCTGCATTTCTCCAAGTCCCTGAAGGATTCCGGTTGTCAGAGTGGACAGTGCATAAAGCACGATCATCAGTGCACCGCTTTGCATAATCCCTGCTGCCAGTGCACTGGAATCCCCGTAGACAAGCTGCATGACAGGAGAAGCAAGTGCTGCCAGTCCTACAGCACATGGAATGGTAAATACCATGGTATAGCGGATAGAGTCACGTACTTTGATTCCTGCACCGTGATAATCTTCATCCATCATGGATGCTGTCAGACTCGGAACTACAGAAGGTGCCAGACAGGATGCGATGGAGAGAGGTACGTTCATCAGAACTTTGAACTCAACGAAAATCCCCCATACCATACTGTACTCTTTTTCTGCATATCCCTGGGATGACATGATCGAACCGAAAATTCCCTGATCGATTACAGTGCTGATATTATAGATCACCGTACTCAGAACAACCGGAAGAATGGTAATGATCAGTACCCGGTAAATCTTCCTGTCTGATTCTACTTTTTTTGTATGGTCACGGCGCATTTGCCGCTTAAATATCCGCTGATAGGAGATGTAAATAAATAGCAGGAACAAGAGAGCAACGGTCACACTCACTACCGTACCAAGCGTTCCACCGGCAGCACCGTATGCGGGACCAAGAGAGTCATTTCCCTTCTGTTCTCCCAGCTTTGTACCGAATTTGACAAGCACGGCAGCACCTGCTACGGATACGATCGCATTGACGATCTGCTCGATCACCTGAGAGACTGCAGTCGGTACCATGGTTTCATGTCCCTGAAAAAAACCACGCAGAACGCCCACAAGAGCGTAGATGAAGATTGCAGGTGAGAGTACCCTCAAGGCGAAGGCAGCCATCTCGAACTTCATGAACTTTGTGATGATTCCGCTGAAGGCAAAGGTGAGGATGGACATGACTCCACCCACTGCGATTCCGAATTTCAGTGCACAGATAAAAACCTTATGTGCGTTTTTTTTCTGTCCTTTATGCAGCCGCTCGGATACGAGCTTTGAAACAGCCAGCGGAAGGCTGAAGGAAGAAATCATCAGAATGATGGCGTAGATTTCATTTGCTGTTGAATAATAGGCGTTTCCCTGAAGCCCCAGAATACGCATCAGAGGAATTCTGTAGATCATACCGATCACACGCGCGATAAAAGAAGCGACCACCAGTATGGTACCCTGTACCAGATAATTATTCTTATTCTTGTTATTTTCCAAAGCTTACCTCTTTCATTCCGGGCAATCTCAGAAAGGGGAACTGTGAAACAGCTCCCCCGCTGATTATTCAATGACAATATCCTCTGCATAGGAGTCCTGAATAATACATATCCAAGTTTTTCCCTGATTCAATACAATTTCGTTTCCGTCATTATCATAATATTTTGCCGGGGCATCCTCACTTTCCCGTCTCCAGGTACATTTTTCGTAGGTACCATTCGTAAAGTAATAGGCATCGCCGCCGGATACGGTGTTAATATTCAGATAACCGTGATCATCATAATTCACCCACTCGGAGAGCTGGAGAATCACGTTTGAGCAGGTGAGCTGCTCACCTGTGAGCTCATCGATCTGTGCATCGCCATACTGATATCTGTAATACTTTCCGTCCTTAAACTCAAACCAGGGCTTGTTTACCTGATAACCCGGTTTGATCGTCGTAGCTGTGCCGCCGTCCAGAGAAATGCTTTCGCCATCATTTGTAAACTGAAATTTCTGCTGGAAGTCATCCTCATGGAGTCTGCGGTACCCAAGCCTCGTGCATGCAGTATCGATTTCTTCTCCGCTGGTATAGCAGTTATGCGGTGCCGGACGGTCAGATGTGCGGTAGAAGATGTCTTCTCCTGCATAACCGTAAATCTCTCCTGCACCCTCCTGAAAGGAAAGACCGCTGACATTATCCACCTTATCGGAATTCAGAAGCTCTACAGCGTAAACAGCCTGTCCATAATGAACATAAATGGCGTCGAATTCTCTGGCATACATCGGGTAATAGGTACGACAGCTCCGGACAGCTCCGATCTTGTCCATGCCGCTGACATCATCAAAAATAGCCATCAGACGTGTGATCGCACCTTCAACAGGTGCCTCATAGATCACACCTGCTTTTCCGATTCCGGCCTGGGGGCAGGCATTGATGATATTATTCATCATGACGGCAATGGGACGCCTGTTGTGAAGCTCTTTTCCTACGACTTCTCCTGTAAGATAGCTGCGGTCATCACCAAGACCCGCGCTTTCTGTCTCCTCAATAATGGTCGGCTCTAACTGTGCAACGGTTTCTGTCTCTGTTTCTGTTTCTGTTTCGACAGGAGGTTCTGTGCTTTCCGTTTCTGCCTGTTTTTTACATCCTGCCAATGTGACTGCTGCAATCATCAGCAGTGCTGCTACTTTCAGTTTCTTCATAGTTTCTCTCCATTATCTTTGTATTTTCATCTGTTCTAAAATCTCTGACTGTTTTCTTTCCATTACTTTTGCTTCTTCCGGCTCCATATGGTCATAGCCCATTAGATGAAGCATACTGTGGGCAACCAGAAAAGCGAATTCCCGTCTCGGTGAATGACCATAAGCCTCTGCCTGGGAGAGAACTTTCTCTTTGGAGATCACAATGTCTCCAAGCATCAATTCTCCTGTTTCCGGATGGAAACAGTCGGGCTCTTCTTCAAGATGTTCAAAATCCGCCGGATGTTCGTACTCCAGCATTGGAAAAGAAAGCACGTCCGTCGCCCTGTCAATGTTCCGGAACTCCCGGTTCAGCCTCTGAATCTCTGCATCCGACGTGAGCAGCAGATTGATCTCTGCCTCATAGGGACAGCCTTCATAATCCAGACTGTGTTCAATCACCTGGCCGGCCAGTGCCTCGGGATCAAAGGGGAATTCCAGTTCATATTCATCCTCAAACCGTAATGTCATACACCGCGCCTCCTTTTTGTCCTGTCCGGCCGCTCCGGCTTTTCTGTGCGTTTCTCGTATTCCTCATATGCTTTAACAATCTTCTGCACGAGAGGATGACGAACCACGTCCTTACTGGTGAGGTTACAAAATGCCACCTCGTCAATTTTCTTCAGGACACGTATTGCCACATCCAGTCCGGATGTCTGGGACGAAGGAAGATCCTTCTGGGTCAGATCACCGGTAATGATGACTTTGGAGCCAAAGCCGATGCGTGTCAGGAACATCTTCATCTGCGCAGGGGTTGTGTTCTGTGCTTCATCCAGTATGATAAAGGCATTATCCAGCGTCCGGCCGCGCATATAAGCCAGTGGTGCGACCTCGATCAGCCCCTTTTCCATATTCTTCATGAAGCTCTCCGGTCCCATGATCTGATACAGGGCATCATAGAGCGGACGCAGATAAGGATCCACCTTACTCTGAAGGTCACCGGGAAGAAATCCCAGCTTTTCTCCTGCTTCAATGGCAGGCCGGGTAAGGATGATCCGCCCTGCCTCATCATTTTTAAATGCCTGAATCGCCATCGCCATCGCAAGATAGGTCTTTCCTGTTCCGGCCGGTCCGATCCCAAATACGATCATCTTATCACGGATCGCATCCACATAGGCCTTTTGTCCCAGTGTTTTCGGTTTGATGGGTTTTCCATTGATGGTATGGCAGATACACTCTTTGTCGATTTCCACGATCGATGCTTCCTTATCTTCAAAGGAAAGAGAAAGGGCGTAGTCCACATTCTGTGCATGAATGATGTTGCCGCGCCGGGACAGTTCAACAAGCTGCGTAAATACGCTCCGGGCTTTATTCACTGCCGCTTCACTTCCGATGATCTTCAAAGCACCGTCTCTGGCGATCAGCGTCACATTCAGCGTTTTTTCAATCTTTTTGATGTGTTCATCAAATTGTCCGAAAACATTCCGTTCATGCTCGACCGGCACTGATGTTATCGTTTCGATGATACTCATTCACCTAAATTCCTTTCCACTCGTTTTCCGGCTTTTTCGATAAAGGTAATGATACCTTCTGCCGTACAGTTTTTTAAACCTGCTTCTATTTTAACATTATTTTCTAATATTTGAACCCCCTTTTCTTTGTTTTTAAAAAGAAATTTATCCAATATTCCCTGCGATTTTCTGACAGCTTCTTCTTTTGTATATGTTTTCTCGACCAATTTATATTCCCGGCATCTTATTTTTCCCCAGTGGACAGGGAGATAAAAGTGTTCAAACAAACGAAGCTGGTGTTCCGTCTGTATGGCGTCAAATTTTTCCTCAGATTTTCGCCTTCCGGTAAATGCAAAGCCTTTGTTCAGAATTCTGAGAAATCCTCCGGATACTTCCTTTCCGGTGTATTCTTTTTTTATGTATTTCATAGAAAGCGACTGCTTATACCTGTATGTTGTTTCCACATAAATGTCAGCATCAGCCGCACAATACTGGTAATCGGATACCTCCCCTGCATCATCGTAGATCGCAACCTGCCCGAGAACCAGCGGCTGTCCTTTTTTTATCACATCTCCTGCTTTAACAAGAGGTGTGCCGGAGCGTGTGATGATCTCCTTTACGGTCCCGTTCACGTTTGAGATCAGGTCGCTGGGACCGTAGTCTGTTTTTTCGTCAATTGTGAGGTCGGTATTCTCTTTTACATCAATGAGCAGTCTGGTTCCCTGTATTTTTACAGAAACCCATATGAAATTATCGAAAGCTTTACGAAACTCTGCTGCCAGCAGCTTGCAGTCAACAGAGGACTTTCTTATACCGTGCCTGATGTCCTGTTCTGCCAGAAAGTCATAGATCACATCATCCGTCTGCATCTGATTGCCTTCAATGTGGATATCCCAGATAAAGCCTGAGAGAACAATCATCAGAATCACTCCCAGAAGCATTCCGAAGAAAAGCATTTTCCGGTTCCTGTGTGTGTGCAAAAAAAAGGGAAGTCCATATCTCTCGATGATACGGACTTTTGTACTGCTTTTTCTCGCCAGCGGCCGCAGCATACGGAAATCCCGGATGGAGAGATTCATTTCATATGCATTGTCCACAGACTGAAGATCCCAAAGGAAGATCTGATGCTTTGCACAGATATTCAGAAAACGCTCATAGGAACTGCCTGTTACACGTATGCGCACGTGGCCTTTTGCGTATTGCAAGAATTGTTTAACCAAACAGACACCTCCGCCTATAGATAGCTGATCTGCTCAATATGCCCTGTCACCTTCATCTCCTTACTGGTGTAATACGAAATAAACAGATGCTTTCCCAGCACTTCCAGTCTGCCGCTTTTCGTCAGGAGCATCAGCCGGGAATCACTGTATTCAATAATACTCCGGTAGTTTTCGATGCACAGCTCCTCCTGCCCGGTCACGGTAACAAGTACCGCCCCGTCAGATAAATCAGCCGGAATCTGGGCAGCAGTGGAAATCTTATGATAAAGAGATTTTGATTTTGAACGCATATTTGATCATCACTTTTTATTTCCTATTATATGGAAAGAAAGAGCAATATATGCAGTTTAACTCCTTCCTCATTTCCAGGCGTGTCATAAAGTCTCTCATTCACTGCCACGCATGGCGTGAATTCGGATTCTTGAAATTTAAACCATAGAATTATTTCAGAAAAATAATGGCATACCACAGAACCGTGCTTCCATCATAAAAAAAATCCATTGACAGCTTTTCAGCAGCCGCTGTCACAAGGATACCGTAGCTTTCGATACAGGGGAGCATCTCATCCGGGTGACGGCAGGGAGCGTCCGGCCATGCACATTTGTCACAGATGGCACAGGAATCGGATGACAGTGCCATCAGGTCGATTCCTGCATCACGCAGCTGTCTGCAGATGTCATGTACAATGGCCTCATGATCCTTCCGGGTTTCAAGGGTTTCTGTCATATCCGTAAGATCGGAAACCTCGGCAAGCGTGGTAAAGACCAGTGCCTCCCTGTAGGTAAGGCATCTTTTCCTGCACGCTTCTACCGTACCGGTTGCCGGGGGGCATGACCATGAAGTATCATACCGCTCACATTCCTGCCGGCAGATATACCGCACCTCTTCCCGGAACTCGATTTCATCTGCAGGAAGAAATCCATATTGAAAGATCGGGTAGGATGTGAGGATCTCTTCTGTTTTCTGTTGTATCTGTGTTATGGAATCTTTCATTTGTCACCATCTCTTTCGCAGGTCTCATGGAGTCAGAGACTTTTGGCTTTGCCGTCATTACGCATCATTTCCTGAAGCAGCAGCTTCGCTTCGCAGAGCCTCTGATCAAACTGCTGATAGAAATCCCGGCTGCTATCATAGGGCTTACGATAGAAATTCTGCAGGATATACAGATTCAGATTTCTCGGGTTTTCGCTTTCCAGACTTTCCGTTACCAGTTTTTCAGCGTCTTCGAGAAAATAATGCCAGTCTGTCACATATTTCTCGTATCTTTTTAAATCCGGTGTCTGGATCCATTTTTTGACTTTAATCTTACTCCGGTCTGTTCTGGGACATTCGTGAACCTGGAGGAAATACCGGAAGCCATGATCCTCATAATATCTCCCAAGCGGAAACAGACGGCAGATCCCCGGACGGAAGCTGTGGATGCTGCATCGCCCTTCACCGTTCAGAAATACACAGACTTCTGTTTCCCCGGCCATCCTGAGATTCGGAAGGATCGCTCCGTCTACCATCTGAAGCTCCAGTGCGGATTCCAGGAGCTCATCAAATCCTTTTCCCAATGCTTCGGATAGCCGGTACACATCCAGTGGGTCAAGGATGATGGAGTTTCCCATCCCACGGCAGCAGGCAGAGCATCCGTCACAGCCATGACAGTCTGCCTTTACCAGATCATTGGCATCATATAGTTTCCCGTCCGATATTTCGTCAAGACTTACCTGTCTTCTCATGAGAATGACCTCCTGTATTTTCTTTTTGAAGCATATCATTTTCATCTGCAGAAAGGAGAGCCGTCATAAATAATTCATAGAAATCATCCTCGCCGTCAAGCTTCGGAGAATTCTCACCACCACCGTTGGTACTTCGCCTCATATTTCCATAAAACTCTTCACCGGCATTTATGATTTCCATAGGATACAGCTCATATCCGTATTCCCTGCATTTCCTGCAAAAAGCCTCCAGAGGGTTGTCCTCTTTCTGTGTTTCCAGCAGAGTCTTTCGAAGTACACGGTCATGAAATGCCCTTTGCTCCAGTTCATCTAACAATTCGACTGTGTTCATTTTCTTACATTCCTCCGTATTTAAGGATCCTTCAAAAGGAACCGTTGTTTTCATTATAACTGAAAGATGGAAATTTGTATAGATGCCGTGATAAAAAGGGGTACAGGCAGGAAATACAAGGATTTCCTGCCTGATGGAACTATCGTATGCAGCTAAACAATTTGCCGCATATTTCTTTGCATTTACATCCGATCGACCGTTTCATCACCCGAAAAATCCCCCACATGCCGGATTCCACATCCCAGGCAAAATGACATCATCCTTTCCCGGGCAGGGAAGAAGCGGGAAAATCCTGTTTTTTCCATTGCAAAGAGGCTTCAGGCACTCCTGATATTTATCATAGGCACGGATAATTCCCCAAAGACCCAGCCAGGCGTCATCAATACCTCCAAAATAATACAGATAATCACCGGCCGGATAGGCAGTTTTTACATTCAGATTAAATGCTTCTGATGTATCGATCGTCTGAGAGGCGGCCAGAGGAGAGCGTGCATCGGCAACCTCCTTTTGCCAGGACATTCCCGTAATATTAAAGGCATGCTGTTCTTCATGTGCTCCGTCGATGAGGCGAATCATCAGTTCATCTCCCGGATAGGTTTCTAGGACAGGAGTTGCCGGATCACCGTGGACGTGGGAACTGAAAATATAGGCCGGATCCTCATGTTTTTTCAGCCTTTCACGCATAGGCTCCGCGCGGTAATTGATGCCCATGACACCGGGATCGTCATGGGATCCCGGAACCTCCGGAGGATTCAGAGAATTCCCTTCTTTGTCAAATAAAAGTGCAAAATCATGAACAAACATGGCAAACTCCCGGAGGGAGGAACCGTCTCTTCTGCGAATGACGGCTCTGGTACCGAAGGGCAGCTCTTCGCCGGTACGGACATGGTGGAAGGTAGCCCCCGCTTCTTCTATGATCAACGCACCGAACATTCCGTGCTGCTGATGAGAATTTGCGAACAGATGGTCATGGAAAAAGATCATTCTCAATTCCTCATCCGCAAAGAAACGTTCGATCAGGGTTTCATATTTTCTGGCTCCCGCAATATTATTCCAGCCATTTGCCGCACCGTCAGAAGTAATGGTATCAAATTTTACCAGATGCACATGATGTCCTACGATATCTGTTCGTGTACGGAGCTGGAAGGCATTCTCCTCCAGATATTCCGGCAGCAGGTTAGTCGTATGAAATTCGATACAGTCTCCGGCATTGGCCCGGATGACCAGAGGCTCGACCTTGATTTTCTGCTCCTCCACTTTACGGATATAGGCATCCAGGCCGCCGTGGCGTTCTGATTCCTCTTTCAAAACAAAAAACCTGCCTTCCGGGTCGTGCCATCCGTATTCATTGTAAGTGATCCGGGCCTGAACGAGAGCAATCTCAAATATTTTGACTTTATCGCAGTTTCCGGGAAGATGACATGCTTTTTCCACTGTTTCAGTAGACAGTCTTTCTGCATCCGGGGACTCTTTGCCGGCAGGATCATTTTCTTCTCCATCATCGTATTTTACACAGTCAATGCTCTGGTCATCTTCTGCGGGAGTTAACACATTCCCGTCGTGTGGCAGGGACAGGTATCGGTATACAATGCTCCCGGTGCAGCGTTTTCTACAAAATTTGCTTTCTCCAGGGGCGTGGGGGTTACGGTTACCTTTCCTTCCTGATCCACGACTCCGCAGGGAGGCTGAAGCGGTGGGATGGCAGTTCCATCCGGAAGCTTTCCATTTCCATCTTCCAGCCGGTCATGGATCCGCCACAGGGTCCACAAGCCTTCGTGGAAGTGTGGATACAGGTGGCAGTGGAAAATCAAGTCCCCGATCACTTTATTTCTGCTCCCGGCTCCATACAGAATATCCAGGGTATAGGTTTCCTGAGGACTGATCGTGATAGAATCAATGATTGTAGAAACGGGATTATCCGCTTCCAACCGCCACTGGTGATTGTGGAGATGAAAGACATGTGTCTCCTTGATACCTCCGTGGATCAGGCGGATCTTTGACGGATCGCCCACGTAAGCTCTGAGGATGGGCGGTGCAGGATCACCATATACCCAGGAACTCATGGAAATATCCTCAGCGAAATCGGCCGGATCATGGGTAAGCGGCATGCGGTTTCTCATAGGTTCTGAGCGATAACTGATCGCTGTCGTGGATGACGGGAGTCCCGTCCGGTGATCCATAGGCGTATTTCCATATTTATCCAGTATCTCCAGTTCATCATAGAAGAACACCGAATACGCCCTCTGTATCGGCATACCAGGTGTACCAGACTTCCCGTCCACCAGTGGTGCTGTCGGGATTGTACCCGGTGCTGGTTCCGTCAGAATCCATCACATCATAGGACAGCCCCTGTACATGGATGGAAAGTCTGCGGTTCAGACTGTGATGAAAGCATATTAAAGGTCATGAATTTCCTATATCATAAAAAGGTGTAAAGCCTGAATCATTCAATAAAGACTTTACACCTTAGATAATTATCATTCATTTGCTACTGGATTAAAAAATCAAATTCTGAAATATCAACTCCAAATATTTTAAGTGTTGCTCTTGATGTTTCAATTTCAATTTCAAGTTGTTCATTTACTTCTTTGCTCGCCTTTTTAATACGTAATAAAGAAGTATAATGTTTAATTTCAGCATTTACTACTTCCTGATTCATATCATCACTCACTTCCTATCACCGCCTTTCGTTGGTGGTATTATATCATAGTGTAAAGCCTTTATTCAATTATCAAGATACTCATTAATTTTTGGTAACTATTATAAAATTCTCTCCGGTGAGCAAGATCCCCACGGCAAATATTTATAAATCTGCATGACACTGAACAGTTACAAATTTTGTTTTATTACTTGGAATGGAGAATAAAAATGCGGACAGTGCTTCTGGGTATGAAAATCAGAAAAAATAAGATTTTTAGAAACGAATGACATAAAAACAATGATTTATTTGTGATATAGTCTATAGATGTTTTGTGGAATAATACTATTTTGTTATGAATTTATATATTTTTAGATGATTTTATTTGTTTAACAATACACCATTTTTGTTCTATCTGTCAACGGGCATATTATAATAATTTCATGAGCAGAAATCCCGGTATCGCTTACACCATACCGGGATTTCAAAACAGGATTATTTAATTTTTACGGTTGCACTCTGTCCTTTTTTTGCCAGAAGTTTCGTGTAAGCTTTCCTCTTTGAAGCGGGTACCTTAATCACCGCTTTCTTATGGATGCCCTTCAGCGCATTCTTTCCGACTTTCTTCAAGGCCTTTGACTTGATCGTAAGGCTTGTCAGTTTCTTACAGTTAAAGAATGCATTTGCACCGATCTGCTTCAGATTGCCTGCATTCACCGTAACCTTCTTCAGCTTCACACATCCGGAAAATGCATTCTTGCCGATCGACTGGACATTCTTTCCGATGGTAACACCTGTCACTTTCTTATTTCCCTTGAAGGCGGATGCTGCAACAGATGTCACCTTATAACTCTTTCCTCCAAGACTCACAGTGTTGTAGATGGTTATCTTTGCAAGCCTTGTGTTTTTAAGTCCGGTAACTTCTACCGTCTGATCTGCGGCACTGATCACTTTGTAACGGTAATTTCCGCTGTCAAAGATCTGGCCATCCTTTGCAGTCTGTGTATTCTGGGGAGGCTGCTTATTCTCATCCTTGGGTTTTTCATCAACCGGCGGTTTTATATCTGTCCCGCTCTGCGCCGGCTTTAACGCTCCGATCGCTGTTTCTAAATCTTTCAGAGCCTCCATAATTTCCTCTTTTGTGCTGGAATCCTTCCCCTGAACTTCCTGTGCCTTTTTCAGAGCAGCCTGGTATGCTTTCCAGCTCTCAGACGTGTATTTCGTTTCATCTGTATAGTTCTCTGCCTGCTTCAGCTTTTCACCAAGATCATTTCTGGCTTCTGTTGTATCATCGGGAATCACTACATCCACGGTATCCCGGCTTAGCAGTCCCATCCTTGCCTTCTGCAGCTCAGAAAGTGCATGGTAGCATTCCAGATTTGTGCTGGATGCACCTTCTTTTACCGATGTTGCTGCCGCCAGTGCCTGCTGATATGCATTCCACGATGCCTCCGTATAGTTTGAAGCATCTCCATGCGGGGCGTTATTGATTTCCGCCTGTATCTTTTCCTTTGCCTCCGAAGCCGGGCTGACAGACAGGCTGTCTAAATCCGACAGCTTGAATTTGGCCTGTTTGATCCAGCACTGGTCGTTATAAACATTATAAGGCTTTAGACTCTGTGACCATTCTTTATCCCAGTGTCCGTAAGTATCCAGGATGAAGGTTCCATCCGAGAGCACTGCCATTCCCGTATAACCGGTATCACCCGATTTTGCATTTGCAGCCCAATCCTCGCAGAGAAGGATCCGGTACTGCCCGTCATTCTGGTTCATGATATCATCGTAGGTGCCAACCCAGGCGATCCAGTCTCCTGCCATCCAGTCACTGCCGAAGGTATTGTCATTTCCTTCCCGGTCATACTGGATCTCACGGAAGGTAACGATCAATCTCTGTCCTGTGGAATCGGTAGGATCATACATGATCTTATGACGTTCTCCTGCCAGAGATCCCGGAAGATCCATCGGTTTGCTCCATGTCTCACCCTCGTCATCCGAATAGATCATGGTTGCCGGATTCGCGTGGCTCTGGCTTCTGGCCAGACCGATGATCCGTTTTCCGTCAGGCGAGCGGAACATACCGATCTCGCACATCTGATAACGGCTTTCTATGCTGCGGTATTCACTTAAATATGGAACAGGTTCTGTCCACTGCTGATTGCCCTGCTCATCGAAGGTCAGATACGTCTTATAATTCACGAAGGAACTGCCGTTATGATAGACTGCCATCCATTTGTCAATGAGATTACCATCCTCATCCTTCATCTGGATCATACTTGCCATGGCCACAACAGTCTCATTTCTGGTGCCATTGCTGAAATTCTCCCAGTATGTCTGATACTCGGTCCATGTTTCTCCTCCGTCCGTAGAAATGGAGCTGTCCCATCCTCCGGTCGGTGCACCAAAGTTTGCCGGTCTTCCGGAAATCAGGATCAGCTTTGTGCTGCCGTCTGTCATGTTCAGCTTATACATCGTCGGCGTTTCATAGGAGCTTGACCATGAGGCAGGAATATCTGTTTTCTCTGTCCAGCTCTCTCCTGCATCCCTGCTCACCTGCATAACGATAGAGCCTCTTCCGTGACCTACCGGATAAACGGTGATCAGCGTCTTTTCATCATCCAGCATAACCATATCCGGCTGTCCAAGATAATGACGTCCCTTAGAATCATCCGGATCTCTCTCAATATCTGATAAATACTGCTCCGGCAATTTATAATCCGTCAGCGTATTCTTTATGATCAGTGTCCTGGTAACTGTAATCTGTACGCTTCCAGTATAACCTGTGTTTTTATTCTCTACGATAATGACAGTGCTTCCTTTCCTGTTTGCGGTCACATTACCGCCTGCATCTACAGATGCGATCGCCGGATCAACGGCACGGAAAACAAGTGCATCTTCCAAAGCCACAGGCACCTTCCAGCTCTCACCCACATTTAACGTTTTCGAGGTTTCACTCAGAGCTGCACCGTTCTTTGAAGCCAGATACTTTTCAGTAAGTTCAGCAACGCCTGATTTAAAGCTGTTCATCTGCTCTGCCAGCGATGTAATCTCAGCCTCTGTCAGGTATGTGCGCCCGGTCGTTGCCGTCATCGTCACACGATTGTATACTGCCTCGATCTCTGATGACAGAGACGGCATCTTTTCCTGCAGGATCCTCAGTTTGTTTACATCACGGATACCTTCTGCCATACGCTCAAGACGCACAGAACTCTTTGCAGTTTTCATAGCTGCGTCCTTTTCAGACGGATAAACCAGGAAGCAGTCACCCGGTTCAAACGCATTGTGTGTTGCATCGTTCAGCGGATCTGCCACCCATGCGTCATATGCCCATCTGCGGAAGCCCGCTGTTCCTGCCTTTCCGGCATTTACGGCTGACCAGTAGCTTTCCACCGGTGCGCTCAGTGAGAAATTGCCCGGCTTATGCTCGGTACAGGAATAAAGTGTCGTTACCAGCCCGGAGGCATTCCTCTCTGCCAGGATCTCTTTGAATACTGCAGAATGTGCCTGCGCAGCGGTATCGCCTACGCTCAGCAGATCAATATTCTTTGCAATCTCTTTTTTCGCAGAATCCGTAATGGAATCCATATCCCCGGCAGTCTTCAGAGATTTACCGTCTTTGTTTTTTATTTTGTTGATTACGGTGAAAGCGTTTGTCGCCTGACCGAAATTTCTCTCATCAATCGCAAGGTAGCAGCTCTCAAACCATCCCTTTTCATCCAGATGACTGGTAAAGTCTGTCAGAAAATCACTCCACATCTGGTTGTACGAATCACTTCCTGCCGTGTACCCTGCCTTCTTCATCGTCCCGTTTTCCCAATAGGTAAAGGAACTGTGCCACGGTGCGATACTGTAGATCACCACCTTTTCAGCAATTCCCATTTCCTTACAGAGTGATACCCATGCATCAAAATCACTGTAATCATAGGTGAAGCTGCCATCGCTTTCCTTCGTCCATTTTACCATGGATGGGTAATGAATATCATTCTTGCTGTAGGTCTGTCCGTTCCATGCGTCCTCAATAATCGTAGCGGTAATCATATTTCCGCCCGCTTCTTTATACTGCTCCATCAGGGAACGAAGGATTTCAAGATGCTCCTCTGAAAACGGCGTTATGTTATAGTATTCCGCACTGCTGTAAGGATACTGCCAGATACCGATGTCATAGGAATAATCTGTCGTGTCCGGGAGTGCAAGATCCTGGACGATCAGTTTATAGGTAAACACAAGCGGTGTTTTAATTTCAGCCGCACTCACTGTCAGCGTACCGGTATACAAACCTGCCGGTGCATCCTCTGGCACTGACACTTCTACCCATACCGGCTGCAGGCGATCCGCATCAATGCTGACAGCACCTCCATCCTGATAAAGAATATCAGAGGATTCACTTCTGTTTTCTTCCGTAGCCTCCGGAACCCGGCGCGACGGGTCTCCATATCCGAGATAAGGGCCATTGTATGCCCGGGTAGATTTTATAAAAGTTGTTGTCACGTTATCCGCAGAGATCTTCGCACTGCCGTCTGCTCTCTGGAAGTCTCCTGCTGTCACCTGTACATTTGACAGGGAACCGTTTGATGAGTAAAGCACCAGCTCACTGGACGCCTTATCATTCTTCCATGCCGTCAATGTGGCTGTGGTGACATTCTGCTGCCTGATCGTGCTATATGTATCCTGCGTGTGCTGCGTATCCTTATCTGTAATTGTACCACCTAATGCTGGAACAGCTTTTTTTACGTTTACCGTAACCTTCTTGGCTGTACCAACACCGGAAACGGTAATCTCGGCTGTCCCTTCAGCCTTCGCAGTGACTGTGCCATCCCCGGAAACACTTGCGACAGCATCATTATTGCTGCTGAACACCAGACCGGCATCCGATGTACCGGAAGGAATCATCGTATAGGCAATCTTCTGTTTCCGCCCCACATAAAGACTCATGCCTGTCTGTCCCAGAGTAAATTCTGTTGCAGCATATGGCTGATGGGTGATTTTCGCATAGGACACCTGGTTTACAATCTTGCTGCCTGTCTTTGTGGTCTGTGTTACGGCTTTCAGAGTGTGCCTGCCTTCTGTAAGCCCGCTGACCGAATATACAGACTGAGCACTTGTACGGGAAGCATTGTACAGATCCACGGTCTGTTCACTCCCGTCGTCCACGGTATACTTTACGATTCCATGAACAGGACCTTTGATGGCATAAATGGAAATTGCGCTTCCGTAAAAACTGACCGTATAATAATACTGGTTAGCGTTATCATCGGAGGCACCCAGATCCACATAAGCTTCTGAGCCTGCATTAACGGTCCATGTTTTATTGCTGCCCGTCGGCGTAACATAGCTAAAATAGTTCATCTGTGATGCGTCTCTTGTCTCTGGATTCAGTGTTTCAACGATATCGCCTGCCGCCTGCACCGGCATCAGGTTCAACGGAACTGCCAGAACCAGTGCAAGCAGTATACAAAACACTTTTTTAATTGTCTTTTTCATACTTCATCTCCTTCTACAACTTGGTGTTACCATATTCTTTCACTTTTCATAATTCAAGACTCGCTCGCGAGTCTTGGCGCGGAATTCGGGTCTGCATAGCAGACATACTTCCAATCCGGTATCTTTATAGTCTTCTCCTCCTTTCTTATTGACAGGCTTCATCTTCGTCAACGGTGATGCGGTTGTCAGCAGGCATTCCTCCGTCGAAAAGATTCAAGCAGATATCCACATTCCATATTGCTTCATCCTATAAGAAATTAAGCGCAGGCACAATCAGAATGTACTTTGTTATGATGCCAGGGTCAAAAGGTCATGATTTTCATGCTTGCATGAAAAATCATGAC
>OLOS01000266.1_pt1 | contig 60520 bp, 45 predicted proteins | sample 1672631 | NCBI WGS metagenome assembly OLOS01 (sample SAMEA3136707, study PRJEB25190) | human gut metagenome | biome: human gut; feature: human-associated habitat; material: faeces | place: Austria | collected 2013
AACGTCGTGAGACAGTTCGGTCCCTATCTGTCGTGGGCGCAGGATATTTGAGGAGTGCTGTCCTTAGTACGAGAGGACCGGGATGGACGCACCTCTGGTGCACCAGTTGTCACGCCAGTGGCACAGCTGGGCAGCTATGTGCGGAACGGATAAACGCTGAAAGCATCTAAGCGTGAAGCCGCCTCCAAGATAAGATATCCCATAGCATAAGCTAGTAAGACCCCTCATGGACTAAGAGGTTGATAGGCTGCATGTGTAAGCGTGGTGACACGTTTAGCTTGGCAGTACTAATAGGTCGAGGGCTTGACTTTGTTTCCTTTCGTTCATTACTTTTCTTCCTTTGTTCAGTTTTCAGGGTGTGTCTTGTGTATGCACCTTTAGCTCAGCTGGTAGAGCACCTGACTCTTAATCAGGGTGTCCAGGGTTCGAGTCCCTGAAGGTGTACCATACGGCCCGTTGGTCAAGCGGTTTAAGACTCCGGCCTCTCACGCCGGCAACATGGGTTCGAATCCCGTACGGGTCACCAAAGAAAACAGCGCGCAAGCGATGTATGATATATGGATTTAACGTGAAAAGCGTTAAAGATAGAGTCGGTGTCTATGACGATGAGGGTCCACCCGTTCCCATTCCGAACACGGTAGTTAAGCTCATTCGTGCTGACAATACTCGGAGGGCAGCCTCCCGGGAAGATAAGTCGACGCCGACACAAGTTACCGCCCACTAATACTGGGCGGTAGAAACATTCCTCCTTAGCTCAGTCGGTAGAGCATGCGGCTGTTAACCGCAGGGTCGTTGGTTCGAGTCCAACAGGGGGAGCCATCTCAGAAGCCTTGAGCCTCAACGGGTTCAGGGCTTTTTCATTTTTTAAAACAGTTTGAATTTTCAGTGTGTCTAACATTTTGTCTAACGCTTTTTAGTTCTTCAATGTGAATATCTTTCTCTATTTTTATATATTGGTATTACTTTTGATTGCGATATGATTACTTTGGCGAATAAAAGTTGATTTTCTGAAACTTTAATACTTTTGATATTGATCTTAATTTGTACTCTTATATTGTTCTCGGGCATCCTTTGATTTCTGTGCGAGCTTTTCCTTGATATGGACAAGATAATCAAACCCTTCAATCAGCTTCTGGATAGCAAATTGAGCGATAGCGGCAACAAGCATACCCGTAGCAGCCTTGAAAATATTAAGACCGACAGCGGCGAGTTTTGATTTAATACCCGTAGCCTCTATTTGGGCGGCGGCGTTCTTCTGATATTTTACGAAACCATCCCATGTGGGTCCACTCTCATCAACCGTTTTAAGATAGTCTTTCATGGACTTGTCGGCGGTTTCTAAGAGTTGGATGTGCCTATCCGAGTCAGCCTCACCCCATTGGGCAATAAAATCTTTGTTTCTTTTACTTGAGTCGGAATCTTCATCTATAGAATCAAGAATTGCCGCTAACGCCGATTCACTGTTTTTTTCGACGACTCACGAACCTGTTTCATTGTCTTTACAGTGGCATCGCCGAAGTCTTTTACTTTAGCCTTTGCGACTTTGAAACCGGACGCGAAATCTTCGCCGACCCTAAGCGCAGTCGAACGGTTTAGGTTAGAGAAAGAGTCGTAAGTCTTTTTTATCTCGCTGAATGATGTGCCAAATATGGACAAATCGCCAATTTTGTTACCAGCTCCACTGGTAGTGAATATCGTTAATCATATATCAAGCAGGGGATTTACCCAATATATAATAAGAAGGAGACTGATATTAATGAGTAATATGTTGGCGTATTGCCCACAGTGCGGACATATCCTTAAAGATAACAGGGTGGGAGATATAAAAAGAAAATACATGATTATTGGACAAAAGCCTATTATATTTAAATCCCTTGCAAGGAGAAAGGAAATAATAGATGAGTTAAAAACTCGGTTTTGTGAAATGGCTTCGCAGTATAAAAAGGTCATGACTCCAGAATTGCAACAGACAATACAAGAATAGTATAAAAAGCATGACAATTAAAAGTTTATTATATAATTATTAAATGCGTTTTTATTACTGCTTGAATACACATTTGAAAGGTGTTTTCTTACGGCATAAACACTTCATAGATTGAAATAGTTATCATGTTTAACTAACAGAGCAGTAAGACTAGAATCTTTCTGCTCTGTTTTACTTTACCTACCGACTCAAATACCGAGTCTGCTGCACTAACAGCAGACCCAATTAATCTCCACTTTACATAATTTTTGCGTTTGACTCAGCGCGAAAAAGGGCAGATATACGGAATTTTGCCGATGATATTGACATAAAGCCGAATGATTGGTAGAATATTATCGAACCGGATAGCAATGGCTAACCGGTTGACTTTAAGATTTATAGTTAGCTAATGCTAATCGAGAAAAAGTACTGTGACGCCGAAACGGCGTTTGCTTTTTGTGTTGCAGTTAGCAAAGACTAATTGAATGGAGGAGAAACATGAACAGAAAAATATCGGCTGTTGCCGTAGTTGTTTTGATGCTTGCGGTAATTATATGCGCGGCTCTGCCGGCTTTTGCATCTTCGGCTCCGACTCGGGACGGCGTATATGAGGTCAGTGTTAAAATGTATCACGCTCAGAAGGACAAGACCTCCATGGGCGACAAATATCTTGTGCACACCGCACTGCTGACAGTTAAAAACGGCGGGAAAACTCTGACTATAGCAACGCCCGAAAGTGTCTCGGGGATGCGGTTATGGTACTACAAGAACGGCGGAGTCGAGGGTGAGACGGTCGAAGTCAAGCCCGCAGGGGGCGTTAAGATAGCGGGCACTGAGTATCAGTCCGCGTTTGAGTTTCCGATAGTCGGAAACGGCGAGTTCGTCGGCGTGAAGTTCGCCGCACCCGTTATGCCGATGTCGCCCTCCGCGAGAATACATATCAACTATGCAAGCGCTAAAAAAGTTGCGGATATCGGCTCCGCCGCTGTTACTGCTCCGAATGCGGTGACTCCCGCGAAGCCGACTGAAAGCGCAAAAGGCGAAGCTTCGGTTGATACAACGACTTCTGCACCTGCCGAAACCGATTCTGCCGGCGAAACGGTAACAGGGGGGAGCATCTCGGAAAATGAGGCTTCAACTGTCTCTGAATCTGTTGCCGAATCTGTTTCCGAGACGACTTCAAATAACAGCGGAAGCAAAAAGACTGCGGCGATAATCGGATCTGTCTTTGCGGCGGTCGTTATAGTTGTGCTCATAGTTACAACGGTGATAAAGAGAAAAGCAATAAAGGAGTAACCGAAATGAACAGATGCTTCAAAAAATTTCAGGTCAAGGATTTCGTTTTCCTTGCAATTCTTTCGGCGGCGATGACGCTCTGCGGCGGAATAACCATGCCGCTTGTTATGCACACGACTTTATTCGGGCTTCGCAATATGGCGGCGGCTCCGATATATGCGCTCTTCTGCGCTGTCGGTCTGATGAAAGTCAGAAAACCGGGTGCGCTGACTGTAATCGGTCTGTTTTCCGGCGCTCCGCTCGCGTTCTTTTCAACCGTTATGTTCTTCAACAACTTCGTGGCGGCCGTTATAGCGGAGCTGTTGATGCTACTGTTCTTCAGAGGCTATAAAAATAAAGGCTCCGTGCTTTTCACGGCGGGAATATATATGCCGCTTTCTCTGCCGATTTCGGTGCTTTTCAGCATTTGGCTCAACGGACAGAGCTATGAGCAGCTGCTCGCGCGCCCGACAGCTTCAATATTCACCTCGCTCGGTACTGTGGCGCTCGGGTTCATAGGCGCGGCAATCGGCATGAAAATAGCCGCAGAGCTGCAAAAGGCGGGCAAGCTCAAGCCCGACGGAGAAGACGGAAATGCTTGATGCGTTCAGTGTAAAAAAACCGATTTATCCGCTCGTAGCCTTCTTCTCGTCGCTGTGTATGCTCGTGTGCGGAATGCTGCTTTCGAAGAGCCTTTGGGTGTTTGCGTTTGCCGGAGTGCTGTTTGTGCTCTGCTGCTGCTTCGGGCTGTTTCGCGGCGCATGGAAAATGAGCGCCGCAATGCTCGCTTTCGGACTTGTGATAGGCGGGCTGGCTTTTTTGACCAACCGCAATTTCAATGCCTTTTGGCAGACGGTCGTGCGCGCGCTCCTGCTCGGGATATGCGCCGTGCCAATGATAACGCTGCCGCCCGCGGATCTCACGCGCTGCATGAATCAGCTGCATTGTCCGCGGATAATAACGCTCGGAATGCTGGTCACCCTCCGCTTCATCCCGATACTTGTCACCGAGATAAGGCGCATATGGGAGGCGATGAGGGTGCGCGGCGCGAATGTCAAATGGTATCGCCCTGACTGCCTCTACAGAGCTTTTTTCATTCCGCTTGTCATGCGCATTATCGGCATTTCCGATACGCTTTCTCTTTCGCTTGAGACAAGGGCGTTCGCGCTCGATAATTCTCCCGCAACCGTCTACGGTAAGGTCGAGCTTCGTGCGCGCGACATAATATTTCTCGTCGCAGTGATTATTTCCTGCGCGGGTCTGGGGGTGGCGGCGTGGATGCGTTGAGGCTTGAAAATATCAGCTTTTCCTATAACGGCTCAGAGAAAATATTTGACAATGTCAATTTTACTCTCGAATACGGGGACTTTGTGCTTCTCTCCGGCGTATCAGGCGAGGGCAAGAGCACTCTGCTCTCAATAATCAACGGCATGATTCCGTTTATAACGCCGGGAAAGCTTGAGGGAAAAATTTATGTAAATTCCGAGGATGTTACTGCCGTCAGAGTCAGCGAGCGCGCGAAGCTCATAGGCACGGTGCTCCAGAATGCCGATGAGCAGATAGTCTATGATATCGTCCGCGACGAAATAGCTTTCGGGTGCGAAAACCTCGATATTCCGGTCGAGACAATAGATCGGCGTATAGAGGCGAGCACAAATATGATGAAAATATCGCCCGACGCAAAGACGCGGACTATGTCCGGCGGGCAGAAGCAGAGACTGATTACCGCTTCGACGCTCGCGATGAAGCAGAAAATCATAATTCTTGATGAGCCGCTGGCAAACCTTGACGTTGAGGGCGCGCATGTCCTGCTCGGCGCGCTTCGCTCACTTGCCAAAAGCGGATATGCCGTGCTGCTCGTTGAGCACAGGCTCGATGTTGTCAGACCCTATGTCAACAAGGTTATGTGGATAAAAGATAAAAATGTCACAATGAGCGCCGACAAGGATGCCGTCCTCCGCTGCGAACGGGTTATAGAGCCGGAGAACAGACCGCACACAGTCGGCTCGCCCGTTATAAGCGGGCGTGGTTTGGTGTTTAGCGCAGGCGGCAGAAATATCCTTGATTCGCTCGATATCGATGTGTATAAAGGTGAACGCCTTGTTCTGCTCGGTGCGAATGGCTGCGGCAAGACTACGCTCATGCGGACTCTCGCAAGGCTCAACAAGCTCACATCAGGCACGCTCGAACAAAATATAGTTCAAAAGCCGGGGCGAAGAAAGCCCAACGCCGCGTGGTTCAAAAAGGTCGGCTTTGTCTATCAGAATCCAACATATCAGCTCTTCATGCCGACACTGCTCGCCGAGGCCTCTTTCAGGGCATCATCGGAGCAGAAAGCAAGGGAGATGATCGAGGCGTTCGGCCTCTCGGGGCTTGAAAATAGGCATCCGCAGTCCCTTTCGGAGGGACAGAAACGCCGCGCGGGTCTCGCTGCGATATGCGCGGGCGAGCCGGAAGTGCTGTTCCTCGACGAGCCTACTGTTGGACAGGATTATAATAATCTTGAGCGAATAGTCTCGGCTGTCAATAAGTTGAACCGCGAAAACGGCTGCACGGTCGTCACCGTTACGCACGACCGCAGATGCGCCGCCGCCATGGCCGACAGGGTGCTCATAATGGACAGCGGAAAAATAGCCGAGCAGGGGGACGGAAGTCTCGCTGACGGCTATCTCAATAAACAGTTTAAAATCATTGGGGAGTGATCGGATGATAAAAACAAGACTCATAGGGCAGGTACCTTCCTCGAAGAAGTACATTGCCCTTACGGTGCTCGCACAGTGGATAAGGCTTTGCGCGAATATCGTGATGATGTTTATTTTCTCACATATTCTTGAGCTTATTTTGGGCGGCGCGACCATGACGGTTAGCGTGCTTCTGCCTTATATTATAGGCATCTCCGCAGTTATGACAGTGCGCTATGTCTGCGGAGTGTGCAGCTCAAAGACATCTTTTTTGGCGTCGGCTCAGGTGAAAAAAGTCCTGCGCGGGAAGATGTACAAAAAGCTTACCCGCATGGGTGCGTCGTATCATGAGAAGGTTTCAACCTCCGAGGTGCTCCAGGTTTTTGTCGAGGGTGTCGATCAGCTTGAGCTTTATTTCGGAAAATATCTGCCGCAGTTCTTCTTTGCCATGCTTGCGCCGATAACGCTTTTTGCGGTGCTCTCTTTTGTCAGCTGGAAAGCCTCGCTCGTGCTTCTCGTCTGCGTGCCGTTGATTCCGCTTTCGATAGTCGCGGTGCAGAAGATAGCAAAACGGCTGCTGAGCAAATACTGGGGAGTATATGTCAATCTCGGCGACACGTTCCTTGAGAATATTCAGGGACTCACGACCCTCAAGGTATATCAGGCCGATGAGAGAAAGAACGTTGAGATGAACGAAAAGGCGGAGGAGTTCAGGCGTATCACCATGAAGGTGCTTACCATGCAATTGAACTCCGTCAGCGTCATGGATATCGTCGCATATGCGGGCAGCGCCGTCGGCGTTGTTATCGCGGTATTTCAGGCGGCAAACGGAACGATAACACTGCCGCAGGCGTTTCTTATCATTATGCTTGCCGCGGATTTCTTCCTGCCCCTGCGCCTGCTCGGCTCTTTCTTCCATGTTGCGATGAACGGTATGGCGGCGAGCGACAAGCTTTTCAAGATTCTCGATACTCCCGAGGACGAGCGCGGAACGCAGATTCCCGCATGCTTTGACAGCGATATAAGGCTCGAAAACGTGACCTTCTCCTATGACGGGGAAAAGTCGGTGCTCAACGGCATCTCGGCGGACATTCCGAGGAACAGCCTGGTGTCCGTCGTCGGCGAGTCCGGCTGCGGAAAGAGCACAATAGCTTCTCTTATCTGCGGCACAACAAAAGGCTACAAAGGGAGCATAAAGATAGACGGCGTTGAGATAAGAGACATCGACGAAAAAGCGCTCATGGATAACATAACCGCCGTCAATTTCAACAGCTATATCTTCGCCGGGACGGTTAGGGACAACCTGCTCATGGCTTGCCCGAATGCTTCCGACGACGAACTCATAGACGCGCTCGAAAAAGTGAATCTCTGGGAGTTCCTCTCCTCGCAGGATGGGCTTGATACGGCTCTCTCTCAGCAGGGAAGCAACTTCTCCGGCGGTCAGCGTCAGCGCCTCGCGATAGCCCGCGCGCTTTTGCATGACACACCTGTGTATATCTTCGATGAGGTCACTTCGAACATCGATGTCGAGAGCGAAAATGACATCATGGAAGTTATCCGCGAAATGGCAAAGACAAAGACGGTTTTGCTCATTTCACACAGGCTCGAAAATGTTGTCACCTCCGATATGATCCTTCTGCTCGACGGCGGATGCCTCGCGGAGAGCGGCACGCATTCGCACCTCATGGAAGAAAAGGGCAAGTATTATACAATGTATTCGACTCAGGCTCAGCTTGAAAAATATTCAAAGGAGGCGGCAGCGGTATGAAAAGAAAACAGAGCGGTCTGCGTATAATGAGCAGACTCATAGTCCTCGTCAAGCCGCTTTCCGGCTTTATGTGTCTTGCGGTTTTGCTCGGCGTGCTCGGATTCCTTTGCGCCATTCAGATAACCGTCGCGGGTTCGCTGACCCTGCTCACCGCCGCAAAAATAAGCGGCGGAATCGCAATAAAGACCGGCTGTATCTGCATCATAATTTTTGCCGTTCTCAGGGGATTTCTGCACTACGGCGAGCAGGCGTGCAACCATTATATAGCATTCAAGCTTTTGGCTCTTATCCGCGACAAGGTGTTCAAAGCCATGCGCCGGCTTTCTCCCGCGAAGCTCGAGGGTAAAGACAAAGGCAACCTTGTCTCGGTCATAACGAGCGACATCGAACTGCTTGAAGTGTTCTATGCGCACACGATATCGCCGACCTGCATTGCGATACTGACCTGCCTTATTATGCTTATTTTTATCGGGCGCTACAGCATTTGGCTCTCGCTCGTTGCGCTCGCCGCCTATATAACGGTCGGCGCGGTGATTCCGTTGGTGTCCTCGAGGCTTAACAAGAATGCAGGCATGACCTACAGAGACGGATCCGGCGCGCTCTCGGGCTTCGTGCTCGACAGTATGCGCGGACTGCTTGAGTCGATAAGATATAACAGCACCGACAAGCGTCTCGAAGAGATGGATAAAAAGACCGACGAGTTGAACTCGCTTCAGGACAGACTCAAGAAGATAGAGGGACACACGGGCGCCGTTACGGATATCGCAATAATCTTCTTCTCCGTTGCAATGCTGCTCACGGGTATCGCCCTCTATCAAAAAGGCGTTATCGGTTTCGACGGAATGATAGTTTCTACCGTTTCGATGATGAGCTCGTTCGGCCCCGTCGCCGCGCTCTCGGGACTTGCTGGCAATCTTACCCACACTCTCGCGGCGGGCGAAAGAGTTCTCGGCATACTCGATGAGAACCCGGTGGTTGAAGAAAACATAGACGGAAAAACAGTTGCTTTCGACGGCATGGAAAACGAAAATGTCGGATTTGCTTACGGCGATGAAAAAATTCTTGACGGCTTCAATATGACTGTCGAGCCGGACAAGATAATCAGTATCACGGGCCCGAGCGGTTCGGGCAAGTCCACCGCGCTCAAGCTCATGATGCGCTTCTGGGATGTTCAGCAGGGCAGCATAAAGATGAGCGGCGAGGATATCAGAGATATAAAGACCTCGTGCCTCAGAAGCAACCAGAGCCTTGTCAGTCAGGAGACGCAGCTTTTCAACGATTCGATAGAGTCCAATATAAAAATAGCCGATTACAACGCCACGCATGAGCAGGTCGTTGAAGCGGCGAAGAAAGCTTCTATCCATGATTTCATCATGACTCTGCCCAAGGGCTATGACACAAATGTCGGCGAGCTCGGAGATCTGCTCTCCGACGGCGAGAAGCAGAGAATAGGTCTCGCCAGGGCGTTCCTCAGCGATGCGCCGATGATTATGCTTGACGAGCCTACGAGTAACCTTGACAGCCTCAACGAGGGTCATATCCTGCGCTCGATAAACGAGGCAAAGAAGGGCAAGAGCATAGTGCTCGTCTCCCACAGAAAATCAACTTCGAGAATAGCCGACAAGGCTTATACGGTTTACAGAGGCAGATTATCATGAGCAAGAAAGAGACAAAAGACAGAATAACCCGCGAAAAAGAGATGCTGCCGGAGATGGTGAAAATCTACTGTCACGGCGTGCATAAGACAAAAAGGGGAGAACTTTGCCCCGAGTGCCGGGAGCTGTGCGACTATGCGCTTTACAGGCTCGACCACTGCCGTTGGGGGAATGAAAAGAATTTCTGCTCCCAGTGCCCGTGCCATTGCTATAAGCCCGCCATGCGCGAAAAGATAAGAGCCGTCATGCGCTACTCCGGTCCGCGTATCATGCTCTACCATCCGCTTGTCGGCTCGCTCCACGCATTCGAGACCGTCAAAGGCGTGATAAAAGCGAAGAAAAGTCATTGATAAACTCTCTGACCAGACATTCCAGCAATTAATAAACCGAGCAGTAAGACTTAAATCTTACTGCTCGGTTGCCTTTATTTTTATATCTTTTACTTCTCGTCTCTCCAGCTCTTGACTTCGCCGAGAAGCCACTGCGCCCATTCGTCAATGCCTTCGCCCGTCTTGGCGCAAACCATAAACACCTTGGCGTTCGGGTTGCGGCGCTTTATATATTCCTTGCACTTCTCGACATCAAAGTCGAAATAGGGAAGGACATCAATTTTATTGATGATAACAACATCGCATATGGAGAACATCAGAGGATACTTGAGCGGCTTGTCGTCGCCCTCGGGCACGGAGAGAATCATCGCATTTTTAACGGCTCCCGTGTCGAACTCTGCGGGGCAGACGAGGTTGCCGACATTCTCGAGTATTGCGAGTTCAACATCGCCGGTCTCAAGTCCGTCAAGACCCTGCCTTGTCATCTCCGCGTCGAGGTGGCACATTCCGCCGGTGTGCAGCTGAATTGCCTTGACTCCCGTCTCGGCAATTCTCTTCGCGTCAACATCACTGTCGATATCCGCTTCCATAACGCCTATCTTGACTTTGTCTTTCAGCGCGGCGATAGTTGCCTTGAGGGTAGTCGTCTTGCCGGCTCCGGGCGAGGACATGAGGTTGAGTAGGAATACGCCCTTTTCTTTGAGCTCGCGGCGCAGCTTGTCCGCCTGCTCGTCGTTATTTTTAAACACGCTCTGCTTGATTTCAAGAATTCTTATTTATAATATCAATAACGTCGAGCATATATGACTTGTCCGTTATCGCACCGAACGGGCACTGGTAGACGCACGCGCCGCAGGATATGCACTTGTCGTAGTTTATCGCCGCCGCCTTGTTCTCGTTCATGCTGATAGCCTTTATCTTGCACGCCATCTCGCAGGGGCGCTTGCGGTTTATAATCGCGGTGTAGGGGCAGACTCTGGAGCACGCGCCGCACTCCTTGCATTTCGTCTTGTTGATATGCGCAACATGCTCGCGGTCAAAGGAGAGTGCGCCGAAGCGGCAGACATCCTCACAACGATGGGCGAGGCATCCGCGGCAGGCGTTGGTGACCTCGTATCCGCCCATGGGACACTCGTCGCAGGCGATGTCGATAACCTCTATAATGTTCGGGTTGCTGCCGATAGCTATCTTGACTCGCTCGCTGAGTATTGCTCTTTCTTTGTAGACACAGCAGCGCATGGTCGGCGTGTTGCCGGGGACGATGGTTTTCGGTATCTCGAAAAGATTTTCAAGCAGCGTGTCATTCCATGCAAGCCGCGCGACCTCGCGCAGGACTTTATATTTAAGATACTGTACCTTAGTGTCGAATTTTCTCATTGATATCCCCCTTAGAAATAGCTGACCTTGACCCTCTTGCCCATCTCCTTGAGACAGGCGCAGAGCTCCTTGACAAGGTTCATCTTTATATTGAAGTTTATGGGCAGATCGGGATTCTGATGAGCCGGGTTGACGGCTCTGCCGACATAGAAGTTGATGTCGGTAGCCTCCTCGAACAGCATGCGGCATATGAGTGAAGCGCCGTCGCGCTTGAAGCCCCATTCCTCATACAGTTCATTTTTGCCTAACGCATCTTTGGCATACTCAATGACCTTGTTTATCGTTATGACTCCCTCGGTCACCAGATCAACGCCCTCGATCTCCGCGATCGGCGGAACGTCGCTCTGTTCAAAATTGAGGCTCGCCTTGAGCGGCTTGCCCAGATATTTGGCGGCGATGGACGAAGTTGTGCCGCCGCAGATGATGTGCTTGCCCTTACACCAAAGCGCTGTATTGCAGGACTCGGGCGGATATCGCTTGCATAATACCCGCCCAAAGTTCTGTTTAATGAGAAATGAAATTTTGAAGCCGCTTGTAAGCAGCCGACAAAATGGAGTTGTCTAATTGAACCGCCCATATGGGCGGTATTTGTAAAACTAAGGAAACGTCGTAACGCTTCCTATACAAAGGCGAATGAGCCTTTTGATAACCTAAGTTAAAATCCAAGTCACGTCTTTTCGTCAGCCATCGTTTTACCGTCCGCAAACTTGTGCGCCCGATTCGTCCCGGAACGCCCGATACTTAACTTCTCGCGCTTCCTCGCGCTTGGATTTTTGGAGCATCCTGCGTGACTCGAACACGCAACCCGCTGCTTACAAGGCAGCCGCTCTACCATTGAGCCAAGGATGCACACGGGATATTGGTTGCGGAGGCGGGACTTGAACCCACGACCTTTAGGGCATGAACCTAATGAGCTACCAACTGCTCCACTCCGCTATATAAAACAACAGCAAGCAAACCGTCTAACAATTGTCTAACACCATTATTATTTAGCGATTTTTCGCACCATGCGAACCGTTTATTAATTGCGTTATATAGGTAAAATCACGGTTCTACACTGCATGGAATCGAATGACACTGTTTGATATTCGCGTCACAACCACTGTTAACCGCAGGGTCGTTGGTTCGAGTCCAACAGGGGGAGCCAAAAAAAGCACTTGCATTTGCAAGTGCTTTTTTTAACGAAATAAATCCCTTTCGGGATTTGTGAAATGCCCTGCGGGCGTGAAATACGCCTGCGGCGTGTGAAATCGCTGCGGCGGTGAGGATTTATTTCATTTCACTTGATGCGAAGCGGCAAATATCACAATTTGCAGAGCAAATTATTTCACCGTGAGCGAAGCGAGCGATTTCACTTTTTGTTTGGACAAAACGCTTTGAATATTGGACGCGGAGCGTGTCAAGGCTCGGAGCACCGCGCTGCCTGCGGCAGATGAAGCGGTGCTTTGAGCAGGAAGAAACAACGAGCATTGCGAAGCGCTCCAAGCGAGCAAGGCGACTATGTTTCTGACCGAAAGGGTCGTTGGTTCGAGTCCAATAGGGCTCAGCAATATACAGCTCGAACACTACTATTAGCTGTACAAGTCACCGCAACCGGCTGATTCAATCAAATTACTATATTGCGAATTTGAAGCTAATAGTGTATAATCATTGCATAAAGAGGTGATTATGTATGAACGAACGCTCTTTTTCGGTCAACGGTATTTCTATATATTCTTTGACAAATCCGAATCTCAGAAGCTTCTGCCTATCATTATATGTGAGAGCCGGCAGCATTTTTGAGGACTCGTCTAATAACGGTATTAGTCATATTTTCGAGCATGTTGTATTTAGAAATCTTAAAGATAAATACGAAAATTTTTATGAACTTATTGCTACACACGGCTTGAGCTTGAGAGGCTGTACTTATAAAAAGTTTGTACGTTTTACTATAGATGGTCCAAGTCATGAATTTGATTTTGCCGTGGGAATTTTATGCAGTTTGTTTGATAAAATCAAGTTGACTTCACATGATTTCAATAGCGAGAAAGATCGTATCAAAGCCGAAATCAGGGAGAAAGATGAACGGAACTCACTTGATTTTTATTTTGACGGTATAGTTTGGAGAAACAGTGAAGCTAAAAGAACCGTATTAGGCTATTGTAAAACAATTGACCGTGTTTCTGTCAAGAGGATAAATGAGTTCAGGCGAAAGGTGCTTTCCGCAGGTAACTGTTTTGTATATGTGACAGGCAATATTTCGGATGAGAGTCTGGATGTTCTGAATAAAAGAATCGGTGCGCTTGATATATGTCAAAGCAATCCGGGCTTTACGAATACGATTACCGTGAGTGATGCGTTCTTTCATAGAGAGAAGAAGATTTGGATCAAAAATAATTATTGGCATTATATTGAGATCGGATTCGACATTGATTTCGCAAAATATCCGGGCGGAGTTTATGATTTGCTTTGTGCGTTGTTATTTAACGGAGATAAAGCGCTGGTCTATAATTATCTGTCCGAGGATAATCCTATTATTTATTCATACGACAGCACTTTTGAGCAGTACGACAATATAGGCAATATCAACTTTTTCTTTGAAGTTAACCCAAATAAGCTTGAAGATGCTTTTAAGACAGTTGTTGACTTGCTAAATGCTGTAAAAGACGGCCGATTTAACTTTGAAGCGAATCTTAATTTTGAAATATTCAATTCGGAAATGAATTTGGATAATCCGGATAATTTGAATTGGAATATGGCTTACTACAACCATATATTAAAAACGCAGCCGATAGATTATTCGGATGAATTTTACGGCAGGTTCAGAGTAACTAAGGAGCAGATAATCGACGCCGCAAAGTATATTTTCAGAAGATGCAATATGACTGTCGCAGTAAAAGGAGAAAGAAAGAAAATCAATGCGGAGGCCATTGAAAAAATTTTGGAATCCCTTGATTAAATATCCGTATATGCATAGTAAAAAACCGAGCAGTGAAAATCTACTGCTCGGTTAACTGTTTGTCGAGTTTTTACTCATTCTTCCACATACCAATACGACCGCATACCGGACATATAGACTCTTCCGTTCTTCGGCACCTGGCGCAGGGCGTTGAAAACATTGTAGTAGTCGCCCGCGCCCATGCTCGTGCAGATCATGCCGAACATGGTCATGAATATAAGCTTTGGGAAAATCATGCCGATAACATAGGGGACAATGCCGAAAATTATGTTCGGGAGCATCGACATGAATATGAACCTGCCCTTGCTCATCGGCTCCGTGCCGACAACGAACAGCATACCCTGCTTGAAATTAGTGTAGAGATACACATCGTTTTTGAAGCAGACGGCGTGGAGCAGCTCGTGCGGAAACAGGATGAGCAGAGAGCCGAGCAGGGCTGCGCCCCAGGCTATTACAGATGATTTTCCGCGCGTGATATCCGGCAGCCTTAAATACGCCGCGACGGCGAGAACGGCAAAAATCACGAAAGAGACGGCGTTTGCGTTTTTATTTACTGTGATTTTCATATGCACCTCACAAGAACTTTCACTATCTGCTTGACGCTGTGCTGAAGTGCGGCTTTTGATATCTCGTTGCGTTTGACAGCTTTTAATATCATACGGAAGTGTTTTTTGCTGCCGGGGGTGAGCAGATTCGTGCCGGCACAGACGCTTCTTATGCTGTCAGCGGTGTCATAGGATCCCCAGTCTGTCATAACAAAGCCGTCAAAGCCCCACTCGCCGCGTAAAAGGTCATTTAGCAGTGCGGAGTTTTCGCATGGATAGATACCGTTTACCGGGTTGTATGATGTCATGACACAGCCTGGCTTATACAGAGAGAAAGCTTTGTCAAATACTCGCAGATAAAGGTCGCGCAGGGTGTTCTCGTCAATTATCCCGTGCGCCGATTTGCGCTCGAACTCCATGTTGTTGGCGATAAGATGCTTGTATGTCGCTATAACTCCGTTTTCCTCTAGCCCTCTCGCCTGATATGCCATTAAAGTTCCCGTCAGTATCGGATCCTCCGAGTAATATTCCGGATGGCGTCCGCAGAGAATGTTACGGTGAAGGTTTCCGCCGGGACCGAGATTTATTGAAATGCCGTTCTCTTTTGACTCGTCCGCAAGCACTTTGCCCACTTTATATGCGAGGCTTTTGTTGAATGTCCCGGCGAGCAGATTGCTTGACGGAAATCCGGTCGTAGGACGGTTGAGATTGACGCAGCAGTTGCCGTCGCTCATGTATAGTGTCGGCACACCCAGACGCTTGCTTGACGCGAGTTTTCCGGCGGCTCCGCTTTTGCCGGGACCCCAACAGGAGCCGTTGCAGACGGTAAAATCCGCCAGCTCTCTGAGCGAAAACTGTGAGACGAAGTCATCAAGTTTAGTCAAATCATTCTTGACATCGGAAAGCGTTATGGTACTGCCTCTGTATCGGGGCAGCTCATTATAAGAAGGTCTTGTATATTCGGCGTGAATAGCTATGGCTTTTTTAGCCTCAGTGATTTTTGTCTTGTCCGTGCGGACATTGCCGTTTTCGTCAACACCTGTTATTTTCTCTGCCTCACGGCAGACGGATACGGTTCTTTCACAGACTACATCGTCTTCAAGGACGAAAGAACAAATTGTTTTGATCTTGTCCGCTTCGCCGCCGACCATAACATCGTATTGACCTTTGGAGAGAATGAACGCGTGAATGTTTTTGTCATAGTGCGAAAAATCCTTCTGAGGTATGTCGATCGTCAGCGTTTGGCGTTCGCCTTTTTTCAAAAGTGCTGTCTTTTCAAAGCCGCAGAACAGCTTTGCGGGTTTCGGTTCATTCCCGCGCGGTGCTTTGACATAGACGAGAACAGAGTCCTTTCCGGGAACATCGGAGTTATTTGTAACTTCTGCGCTGACGCGGAGTATGCCGCCTTCAAATGATGCGGAGGAGCGGACGGAAAAGTCGGAATAAGACAGTCCGCGACCGAAGTAATAAGCGGCGTCTTTTTTGAACGAGTCAAAGTAGCGGTAGCCGACAAATTCCTGCTCCTCGTAATATACGCTTGCGCCGAAGCGCTTTCCGTCGTCGGAGTAGAGCGGAGAGTTGTCATCGAGATTGATGAAGTTTTTTGCGGACGGCGAGTCGTAATAGTCTATCGGCCATGTGTCGGCAAGCCTGCCGGAGGGGTTGACTTTTCCGCAGAGAATATCAATAAGGCTTTCGCTGCCGCGCTGGCCGCTGAAGCCTGTCCATATAACAGCCGACGCACCGAGACCGCGGATGAACCCCATCTCGATAGGATATCCGGTGTTCAGAATGATTATAAGATTTTTATACTTTGCGGCGGCTTCGCTGAGTGCCGCCTTTTCTTCGTCTGTCAGATAATATTCACCCTTTATCGGTCGGTTGTCTTTGTTTTCCCCCGAGCCGCGGGAAATAAAGAACAGAGCCGTCTCGGCGTTATCGCGTATGCTGAGTGCCCCTGAATGTTCGACGGCTTCGGGAACGGTCAGCGTCCAGCGCGGCTTTATGAGGCTTGCGCCGATTGCCGTTATACGAAAATCATTGTAAGCCCCCAGCAGTTTTATTGAACTGCCGCTGCCAAGCGGGAGAATACCGTTGTTTTCGAGCAGGACGATGCCCTCATCGGAAACCTCTTTTGCCGCTTGCTCATTTTCTTTGTGCAGACCGTCATCAATCGGCTTGGGCGGGGTTTTGAATCTGAAGGTGCAGTCGGGAAAACGTCTGCCGTCAATATCTCTATAGCCGCTGAGCTTTACGGTGTAGGTCTTGTCAAAGTCCTGAGCCGCTTCGCCGACGGGCAGGAGATATATGGGCAGGGGTGAGAAATCAAATTTGACGCATTTGCCCTTTGAAACGGGCTTGCCGTTTACCGTGGCTGTTCCGTAGCCGTCGTCGGCTATCATTTTTGTGCAGACTATGGGCAGGCTGCGGGTCGCTGCACAGTTCATTGCAAATATCCCGTTGTCAATGTCATAAGGATTATATTTTTTTGCCAGTACAGTGAAGAACAGTGGCATTTTATCTCAACTCCATTTTCAAAAAATCTGCTTTTCCTTTGCCTCGATATACTAAATACAGGGCATCAGTTTTTTCTTCGGGATCTATTTTGACGGAAAATATTTTCCATTCCGTCGATTGAGAAAGAGGAATAATTCCAACAGTTCTGTCTCCGATTTTTATATCCATCCTGCCGTTTGCATTTCTGACAGTAACAGAAATGCAGACGGGCTTTTTGAAATTAAAATATTTGAAACCGATGACGGTGCCATTGGTAATTGCCGTTACAAAGCTTTCGCCGTTTCGCGACGCGATGTTGGGCTGCCTGTCTCCTTTGCCGTTTCCCTGAACATTTTTAGTGCGGCGGTTATACAGATTGCAGCACAGAGCGGCGGAATATTCGCCAGCTGCGGGCAGGGGAGCACCGACACCCTGTGTGGTTATCTCAACCTGATTTATTGTTCCGTCTGCGTTTATTGTTACGGGCTCCGCGCAGGCTTGACGGGAGAAATCCGTATTGTTCGTGCAGCGGTGATAGAAAACATAATATTTTTCGTTTATCTGTTCTATCGAGCCGTGTATCGTCCCTGCGGGGGCTTTTCGCTGCTTGTTGCCGCGATAGCCGAGGTCGCTGTTTGAAATAATAACGCCGCGATATTGAAAACCTCTGTCCGGAAAATTGCTTGTCGCGTAGGCAAGCTCGTTGTTCTCGCCTGATGAGTATATCAGATAATACAAATCGTTTATTTTTCGTATGCATGGAGCTTCATAAAACGGGTGGCGGTAAAGCTCGCTCGATTTATCCGCAGTAGTCTTGCTGTCGAGAACCGCCTTCGGTTCGCTCTTTACCGTGCACATATCATTTTCAAGCTCGACAACTGCGCAGGAAAGTATGCTTGGCTTTGTTTCCGTTACCTCACGATACGAGCGGTTGGTCAGTTTGCTGAGCACAAAACGGTAGAGCGGAGAAAACACTTTACTTCTGAAATCTCTGCCGAGCCCCCATCCGTAATAGAGCCATATTCTGCCGTTGTCGTTTATGACTGCGGGGTCGTTTGTAAGGAACTTCAAAACCGGAGCACCGTTTTTATATTTGATATCGCTGAGATATTCAAACGGACCGTCGGGACTTTCCGAAACGGCGACAGACATCGGACCGAATGCAGATGTGTTCGACCCCGCAGCGAAATAGTAGAGATAATATTTCCCGTCATTTCCCCTTACGCAATCGGGTGCATAGTAATCTGCAAGGCGACCGTCGCGGCTTCTTGGATCCTGAGATTTCAGGTAGGCTTTTTCTTTGCAGCTCCAAGACGAAAGGTCTGAGACGGGAGCCGACCAGACGGAGTAATCCTGCACACAGAATCTGTCCGAGTTTTCGGCATCGTGACTGCCGTATAGATATACCCTGTCACCGAAAACATGAGCTTCGCCGTCGGGAATATATTCATTTAATGGAAAAAGCGGATTCATGGTATTATCTCTCCGTTTGTTTCGATAATCTTTTTATAATGGTACGCGGAATTTTTAGGTGTGCGCTTGAGTGTTTTATAATCGACATATATGAGCCCGAACCTCGGTTCGTAGCCCTCTGCCCACTCAAAGTTGTCCATAAGCGACCAATGCTGATATCCGAAAACCTTGACTCCGTCATCGATGGCTCTTCTGACATTTGAAAGGTAGTCATTCATAAAGCCGATGCGCACATCGTCCCTGACTTCTCCGTCCGTTATGCTGTCGTTGTTTGCCATGCCGTTTTCGGTTATGATTATCGGCAGGCGGTATCTGCGATAAAGGAACTTCAAGGTCCAGTAAATCGAGCGTCCGTCTATTACCCAACCGAGCGAGGTGGTGTTGAGCTTTGATTTGTCAATGCTTTTGTCGCCGCCCCAGGCGGAATAATTGAATGCCTCATAGTGGTTGACGGCAAGAAAATCAAAATCTGTTTTAAAGCGGGGCATATCACTTTTATGCGTCGCGTAAACACAGTAGGCTGTGACGGGCTTTCCCAGAAGAATGGGATCCATCCACCAGCGGTTGTTCATCGTGCCCATAGTCACATTGAACGATTTGTTGTACGCTTCTTCTACGCTCTTCGGGTCTGATTCATCATTGGGTATAAACGCGCCCGACGCGAAAGAGAGACCTATAAGCGGCTTCTTTTTCGCGTATTTTCTGATGGTTTCGACCGCCCGACGATTTGTGAGCATAAATATCTTCGTGAACTTCGGCAGGGCAAGATAGCGGTGCTTGAACGGCGCATGAACTCCCTGCATATAGCCGTTCATGAGAAAACAGGACGGCTCGTTGAAGGTTATCCAGTATGTTACTCTGTCGGACAGAGCCTCGACGACTGCTTTTACATAGAAAGCAAAGTCGTCTATAATATCTTTTTTCAGCCAGCCGCCCTTTTTATATTGCCAGAGCGGCAGATCCCAGTGGTAGAGCGTAACGAGCGGCTCGATTCCGTTTTTAATGAGCTCATCAACGAGATTGCTGTAAAATTCAAGGCCCTTGGGGTTGACCTTGCCGTCTTGGGAGATAACTCTCGGCCAGGATACGGAGAACCTGTATGATTTCAGCCCCAGCTCCTTCATCAGAGCGATATCTTCCTTGTACCTGTGATAATGATCGCAGGCGACATGGCAGTTGTCGCCGTTTTTTATTTTTTCTTTCGGAGCTTCATCCCATATGCTGGGAGTTCGGCCGTCCGAATCATATCCGCCCTCGATCTGCGGTGCGGCTGTCGCGGCTCCCCAGAGAAAGCCGTCGGGAAAAGCATTTTTGCTCACGAGTTATCCTCCTTGCTTGTTGTAACGGTGAAGTTCAGCAGATTCAATTTGCCGGAGCCTTCGAAACGAAAATACAAGGCCGACTCGGCAAGAGAGAAACGAATACCTGTCTTTGCCCGCCGTGTATTTGGACGAATATCTATTTCTCCGATACAATCGCCGTCGATCTGTGTGAACAGGCGAAGTTTACCGCGTGCTCTGCCGCTGACAGAAGCGATGATGCCGGCGGCATCGGACAAATCAAGATATTTATAACCGGTAACAGTTTTGTCTTTTATATTTGCAATATATTGGCAGGGATTGCATTCACGGTATTCTCCTTTTTAGGTTATGTACGGATAAGAGCGCTTGTTGGTCTTTGTTGTTTTGCACGCGCCCTGTTTTCCGTACAGCACGCAGGCAATCCCCGCTTCATATGTATAGCCTGTCACCAAACACATGAGACTCTCTGTCGGGAACATATTCCCATGAGGGCAGATATGGATTTGTAACTGCATTGTGCATATTAAAACTCAGCCTTTCTTTATATCCGGCAGCTTGCTGCGTGCCGCCCGCTTGAGAACGAATATGTGCTTGAATCCGGCAGGGTAAGGCTACATTTTGTTGATACGGGAACTTCTGTTTCTATCTCAAAATTGCCGTCTTTTATTGTCCATTCTATCTTTATCATTCCGTATGGCGTTTTTGTTTCACCTTTTGCATGGGTGAGCCCGCCGCCGACAATCGGCTTTACGGTAAAGCTCTTATATCCGCCGGCATTTGCTTCAAGCCCGAGAACCCTGCGGTAGAGAAATGCGCCGACTGCGCCATAGGCGTAATGGTTGAACGAGACCATGCTGTTTTCGCCCTCAACATCGCTGCCGTTGAGGTTGTCCATGTTCACGCTGCCGTTTGGTCTGAGCGCGTCCCACTGCTCCCAGGTTGTCGTTGCGCCAGCCTTGACGCAATAGAGCCATGACGGACAGGTGTCCTGAAGCAGCAGGCGGTAGGCGGTGTCAATGTATCCGTTGTCTGCGAGAGCAAACAGCAGATACGGCGTGCCGGTAAATCCGGTGCTCAGGTGATAATCATTTTCAATGACAAGGCGGTTGAGATTCGCTGCCATGTTTTTCTTCTCTTCTCCGCTCACCATTCCGAAATGCAGCGGCAGAACATATCCGGTCTGAAATTCTCTTTTCAGCTTTCCGTTTCCGTCAGTAAAAGTTTTTCTGTATGCTAAAGATATTTCGTCTTTTAGCTTTCGGTAATATTCTGCATCGTTTTTGTAGCCAAGCAGCGAGGCGATTTCCGATACGATGGCGCAGGAGTTTGCGTAGTAAGCCGTGGCGACCCACTTGCCCTTGCCCATCCAGTCCTTTATTCCCTCTCCGGGAGCGCACCAGTCGCCGAACTGGAACAGCCATTTCCAGATATGCTTTCGATATTTTCCGGGACCCGAAAGACTTGCCCAGAATTTGACGGCTCCGAGGAACTTTTTCATAACCGGGTATTGCTCTCTGAGCATTTCAATATCCCCGCGCGCGAGATATTCGCAGTAGGGGACTATCGTGCAGCAGTCGCCCCAGCAGGCGGTGGCGACTGTCGGCGCGCTGTTGCCCTGTTTCGGAACGACCATAGGTATTCCGCCGCCTACGCCTTGTTCCGATTTGACATCGGCAAGCCATTTGTCAAGAAAACGCGAAATATCAAAATTGTAGCAGGCTGTGTCGGCGAAGACCGAAATGTCGCCCGTCCAGCCCTGCCGTTCGTCTCTCTGCGGGCAGTCCGTCGGAATATCGACAAAGTTTGACTTTCCGCTCCAGCGAATATTGCTCTGGAGCTTATTGATGAGCGGGTCTGAACATTCGAATTTTCCGATTTCTTCAAAGTCGGAGTGGATAACGAAGGCTTCAACCGTTATATTTTCGGGGTTTATCCCGGATATGCCGATATACCGAAAGCCCATGTAGGTGAGCCTCGGCGAATATTCCTGCTCTCCATCGGCGCAGACATATGTTGCGGTGGCTTTTGCGGTACGGAGAGATTTGACGCAAAGGTCGCCGTCAATGAGCAGCTCCGCGTGGCGCACCGTTACTATTTGCCCGGCTTTGCCTTTCATTTTCAGATGCACTGCTCCCGCAAAATTCTGTCCGAAATCGTAAACAGTTTCTTTTCCGTTCTTGGCAGGAAATGAATCTATCGGCTGCAGTATTTCGTGCGCGGTGACTTTGCAGCCGTATTGCGCCGAAAGATGCGGCTTGAACTTTGGCGTGTATATATCCGCATCTGACCACTTGATTTTGTTGAGGTCAACTGTTGCGTCATAAGTTTCGCCGTCATAAAAATCACCGAAACGGTAGTTCCCTTGCGTTGTGACCTGCCATGTGCCGTCGGTGACTATCTTCTCTGTTGAGCCGTCTCGATATTCGAGAAACAGCTCCATCAGGAAAGCCTGACGGTCGCAGGTGATGCGGCTTTTGCTCGAATATGTGAACCGTCCGGCAGCCCATCCGCCGCCGACAACGGCAATGATTGTGTTTTCGTCGGCAAGAAGATCACCAATATCGTATAAATTATATTGCAGGGAGTGCTTGTAGCTCGTGAATCCGGGCGCAAAGTATTCGTTTCCGACTTTTTTCCCGTTTATGTTCAGCTCATAGATGCCGAGCGCCGTCGCGGTCACAAAAGCCCGCTTAAGCGGCTTCTTGACGGAGAAGCTTTTGCGGAAGGTAAACGGGGCAGGTGAGGTATTCTTTGCAAAAGAATAGACTTTATCTGTTATCCAATTCGCTGTCCACGGCACGGACAGTCTGCCTGTTGAAAAGTCTGCTTCTTTTGAAGCGCTGCGCCCCATGTTGTCGAAAGCCGTTAATTTCACCGTATATTCTGTGAACGGCTCGAACTCAAGCCCATCAAGGACAATGCCGGTTTGCCCGGTAACTTCTTTTTTGATATCGCCGACACAAACAACTGCTCTGCTTAATTCACACCCGTCCTCGTCGGAGCGGAGAGAAAAAGACAGTACCGGTTGAGTGTTGTCGGTGACTACATCCTTTTTTGAGTGTTCTATTTTTATTTCATCAATTTCAAACATAGTGTTTCCTCAAAACTCGTTTATCGAACCTTTGGTTATTCCGCTTTCGTTGAATGAATCAACTGCAAAATAATACTTTTCTGTTTCTTTATTTAAAAATGTTACCGTATAGTCATTTTGACCATACAAAAGAATGCTGTTATAAAGCTTATCGGGGGCGATTCCGAGACGGATGCAATATCCCATAGCATCGTTTTGACTGTTCCATGAGAGCCTTGCTTCGGTGGCGCTTGTTCTCTCGGCATTTTCGCCGGAAACAGCCGAGGGCTTTTCTCCGCCGCCGAGACCGAATACTCTGAGCCCGGATATCGAAAAATTCTGCCCGTATGGAGCACCTGCAAAGACTATGCGGATATAACGAGCCCTTGCGCGGCGAGGGATGAGCTTGTGCGGAAAAACCGTGTTCTGCGTTTCTTCGTAAGGAGCCCAATCGGTGCCGTTTGAACTGTATTCTATTCTGTATTCATAGCGGACAAGTTCTTCTTCGATATATCTCTCCTGGGTGAACGTTCCGCCGTATTCTTTCATCGGGGCGCGCTTCTTTTTTGTGAAGCAGTCGGCAAAATTTACCTGTACCGCTTCAACATTATATTCTTTCCCGAGATCGACGCTCAGCCATTCTCTGCTGTTTCCGCTGGTTGCCGACCAAGCGCTTTTTATGCTTTCGTCAAAGGCGTTCTGCGGGTCGAATCCGCTGCGGCTTGAGGAGGCGCACGCCGTCTTATGATAAGACAAAAGCATCCATTCCGGCTCAACGGTCAGCGGGTCAAATTTTCCGTCAGGGATGTTCTTTGGATAGTCCGCAAAATACTGGTTGCAGAACAGTAATCCGTCTTTGTCAACTCCCGCAGGCCAAAGACCGAGACGGCGTTCAAAATTATGGTTGACACCCACGCAGACCGTGGAGGCGTGCCAAAGATTTCCGGATTTGTCGCTGAATGTGCTGCCGTGACCGGCTCCGCAGGTGAATCCGGACGGAACAATGGAATACGGATTGTGCTTCTGCCATTCGAATTTACTGAGCGGGTTATCTGAAATCAGAACCGCATCGCCGTAGGTCGGAAACTCCGTGCCGGGAGTTGCATACTGAAAATAGTATCTGCCGTTTATTTTGTTGAGAAATGCGCCCTCGATAAACGTGCCGTCTCCGACAAACAGATTGATATATTTTTGCCACAGACTGATTTTTTTGTCGGCATAGATATCCTTGTTGTCTATGCCGTGGTTCTCTTTGTCGCCGGACACTATCGGTACCTTTTTGCCGATGGGAGTCATCGTCTTTATATCCATCTCGATTGCATAAATAGGCTCTTTTGAAGAACAGCCCCAATAGAGATACGCTTTGTTGTCTTCAAAATGAAGGTGCGGATCCCAGAATGCAAACGGCGCCGAGACAAGCTCAAAGCCCTTAAAGGGGTCGCGTGTGCGCAGTATCCTGCTCTTTTTTGAATAAGAAGAGGCGCAAAAATACAGCCATCCGTCGTGCTCACTCACATCGGGAGCATAGCCGTGTATTTCAAGCTTTCTGTCCTCGTGAAAATCCCAGTGAAACAGGTCATCCGAATAATAGAAGCCTCCGCACTTTGAGGTAAAAAGAAAATATTTGTTATTGAAGAGAATTACAGTCGGATCGGCCGCTTCCTTGTAGGCATATTTCCCGAACAGCGGATGCTGATATTTATATGCTATTTCGAGCGGATTGCAGTATAATTGCGCCATGTTGTTATTCCTCTTTTCCGCCCGTCACTTCTATGGAGAACGAGACAGGCTCTGTATTTTCGGAAGATACCGTGACGGTTGATTTGCCGTCGGCTTTCCCTGCGCGGAACACAGCGAGCGCTCTTCCGCGGTATGTATTATGATAAGGGTGGATAAAAACTTCGTCGGTTTTTGTCAGCGCGCTGCCGAATCCCTGCAGAGTGACTGCATTGCCGTCAATTTTTATGTCAACGCGCTGTTCCATATACGGAAGAAGCACTCCGTTTTTGTCGGTGAACTCAATTTCCGCAAAGCACAGAGCCTGCCCGTCGGGCGGCAGAACCGAGCGGTCGGGCCTGACTGTCAGAATCGGAGCTTTTTCGCCGCTGATAAGTCGGGTGCGCCCCGCCTCGTTCTCGCTTCTGTCCAAGGCTATCGCAGCGAGCGTACCTGAGGCATATTTCACGGAGAACAGAGCTTTGTTTTTGCGGACTTTTTTTGTTCCTATAACCTTACCGTTGAGCTCCAGTCTGACGCTGTCGGCTGTTGTATAAACCTCTGCGACGGTCGGCTTTCCTTCAAAGCCGTGCCATGTCCAGCTGTCGAGCGCATTTGTGAACTGCCATGCGCCCTTGCTCGGCGTTTCTCCGCTATGGTTGAGCGGCCTGACTGCGAGAAACGGCTCGGTTTCCGTTCCCCATACGGTTCGGAGAAATGCCATTTGCGCCAAAGGCAGACCGGTAATGTCAATCATTCCCTGCCCGGAGAGGAGCGGAAGCCCCTTGTAGGACTGATATGTCCATCCCATGCAGGTCTCGCCTATGTAGTCCCATGCCGACCATACGAAGTCACCTATCAGCTGCTTGTGCCTGAGAACGCGGTTCCAGTTATACGGCAAATCGGCGGACATAGTCTCTGTGCCTATCATCAGCCGGTCGGGATATTTTTCGGCATCCTTGTCATAGCGCGAGGATGCGTAATTTAGTCCGACAATGTCAAGGGCGGGGGATATGTCACGCACTGCTTTTTCTGCCAGTCGGGTATCACTCAGCACAAAAAATAACTTGCCGAGCTTTTCCGCCCAATAATTAAAAAATGCCGAACCGGATTTTTTTTCTTTGTAGCCTTTGCCTTCCGGCAGAGGTTCTCTTTTATATTGCTTTTTGTCGCTGTAAACGCCGATGCCAAGACGCGCATAGACGTCGAGAAGGACATTTATTCCGCAAGTGACCGGACGGGTGCCGTCGAGCGAGCGAACTGTATCGCGCATTTCGGCGCACAGCTCGATTCCGCGCTTAGAAGCCGTTTCTGTGACCTCATTGCCGAGAGAATACATTATAACGCTCGGATGATTGTAGTCGTTTTCGACCATTGCAGCGAGAACGGATTTGTAATCGGAGAGAAAATCACGCGAATAGTCATGATATTCTTTCGGTATATACCATCCGTCAAATGCCTCGTCCATGACATACATGCCTATTCTGTCGCAGGCATCGAGCAGTGAGCGGGAAGCGGGGTTATGCGCCATGCGCAGAGCATTGAAACCCTGGTTTTTCAGTATTCTTACGCGGCGTTCCTCGGCATCGGCAAAAGAACAGGCACCGAGAACACCGTTGTCATGGTGGATGCATCCGCCGCGAAGCAAAGTCTCCCGGCCGTTGACAAGCAGCCCGGTTTTTCCGCTCCATTCGAGAGTGCGTATGCCGAATTTTTCTGTCAATTCTTCGCCGTCTCTCGAGACCTTACAGGTATATAGATACGGCGCTTCTGCGGACCACAAGTGCGCCCCGCTAATCTCAAACCGACCTTTTTGACCGCTTGCGGCAAGGCTGCCATCGGCATCGAAAATCTGTATTTCCGCGCCGTCGTCGGTATCGATTTCGATAACGGCGGGTGAGATGCCTACGGTTTTTATCTTCAGAAAAGTCGGGGCATATTTTCTTGAAATTTCAAGATATACGGGGCGGTATATGCCGCTGCCCGAATACCAGCGACAGTTCGGAACAAGGCTGTTGTCGGCAAGGACCTCAACGGTGTTTTTGCCGCTCGTGACTTTTTCGGTGAGGTCGGCGGTAAACGGCGAATAACCGTATTTGTTTTCTTTAACGGCTTCGCCGTTTACGCTCACAACTGCATTGCGGTATACACCGCCGAAGTGCAGCCGTATATTTTTGCCGATGTCACTTTCGTTGATTTGAAATGTTTTTGTGTATCTGTACTTTCCGCCCGGAAAGTATCCGCTCTGAACCGAGTTTCTGCACGAAGCATATCTCTTTTCGCCGAGCATCGCATCGTGCGGAAGACAAACGGAGAAGCTTTCACCGTTTTCTTTTGTCAGCGTCCAGCCGTCGTTAAAATCGAATATCATTTGGATTCACCATGTTTTTTGGCGAGCTTCGCCGCCTTTTTCTGTTCTTTCTTTGCCTTTGCGGCGAGATATTTGGCGTTTTCTGCCTCAAAGTCAAGTCCCTTCTTTTCACAGAGGGCTTTGAGGTCCTTTATTCTGTTTTCTTCGTATTCGCGCTCGTCGCGTTCTGTCTCCAGTCTGTCCAGCTCTTCCGGTTCGATCCACTCTTCACCTTTGGCAAGGACAGCTTCTCTCTTTCTGCGGAGCAGTTCGGCGGAAATTTCGGGCATCTTCTTTTCTACATCCACGAATGGAAGCAGAATTATGAACGCTGTAGAAAGAATAATATCGAACAGATAGAATGAGAGGGTCATGAATGCTCTGACTTTTTCGTTTGGCATAACTCCGGCAATATCAACGAAGCCGAGGCGGAGAATAGCCGATTCGTATCCGCCGGCAAACGGTGCATATATAAGAGTCATAACAGCAGTGACAATACCTGTGCCGAGAAGTCCCTCAAGGCGGATATGCGACTTGTATTCGATGCTGTCAAATGCAAAGCAGGTAAGCGTTGCAAAAATATATGCGTTGGGAAGCCAGCCGAGGTTTCTTAAAAATCCCGCTATCAGAGCAGGAATCATTTTATCCGGGAATATCCAGCCGATGATGCTGCCGATAAACACAAGCGAATATCCGCCGACGGTCAGATTCTTTATTCCGACTTTTTTGGATATCGGGTATATCAGGAATGCACCGATACCGAGCGGAACTCCTGTTACGATCTGATAGATCATCTGCATGAAATCGTTGTTGATGCCGCCGAGCATATATTGAATATAGAAATATTGAACGTTTCCGCCCTTGTAGTTGTCAACAATTCCTCCCAGAAGCCCAAGAAAAGTCAGAATGACCCAGTATTTGTTGGTGAACAGTGCTTTCATCTGTTCTTTAAGAGGAATATTGTTTTCTCTGTCAATGCCCTGTTCGAGTGCGATATCTTCGATAATGCGCTCTCTGGTGAAATAGTACTCCATGAGCACAAGCGGAACGGCGACTATCGAAAGGATTATCATAAGTATAGCATATCCTTTGATATCATACTGGAGCCATAACGGGATAATGACCGAAGAGACAAGCATTCCGATGAGTATGCCGGAAATGAGAGTCCACGACATTTTGCGTATAAAAGTCAGCTGAGCTTTCTCTTTGGCGTTGTGAGTTGAAAGAGATACTATGTTGTCGCGGAACAGGTAAAAGTAGGAGGTTCCGATTGTATGATAGCATATGAGCAGGGTGAAGAAATAGTACCAGTAGTTATCACCCAGAGTATTTCCCGAAAACAGGAAGATGGTCGCCGCTATTGCAACGGAACAGAATCCGAAGATCAGATACCACGGACGGAGTCTACCCTGCTTTGACTTTGTGTGCGAAATGAGCCACGACACCAAGAGACCTGTAGCGACGGCAAGAATCTTTGCAACAGTCATTACCATCTCATATTTTTTGCCCATTGCGGATATCATCGCGGCGTTGCTTTCGCCGTACATTGCGCCGACCTGCTGAGTGAAAAATTTTTCAACGAGCGCGGCGACAGTGTTGACAACGAGAATGAGTCCGAGGGGACCGATGAGGTGCCCAAGGTATTTTTCTTTCCATGACACCGAGCAGGTTTTTATCTTTGAATCAAAAAACTTTGTATTTAGTATGCTTTTTTCAAGCAAGGATATTTCTTTCATAAGTTCACCCTTTTATCAATATGTGCCGTCGAAATGTTATTTCGATACTTTGTTGAAATCTATTTTGATAGTTGTTTTTCCGCCCTGCTCAAATGTTACCGGAACGGAGAAAACGCCGTTTTGACCCTTGAATGTCTTGCTTTTTCCGGCGGCAACGCCTATGTTGCCGTTTTCACTCTGGTTTTTAGGTGTGAGGGTCAGCTCCGTTCCATCGTCATTGATTTCCCAGAAACCGTCGCTCCACATGGAATATTTTCCCGCAAACTGGGCGCAGTGAAGCTCGTAGATTCTGCCTTTTTCACCCCACTCGTTTGCGTCAGAGGTGTTTCTGAGCAGTATGTATGCATCGCCGACGACTCCCGCCCATATCTTGCTTTCGGAATCGGATCGCAGAATGTCGCCCTTTTTATCCTTTATGAAGGCAAACTTGCCGACAGAAACAGACGGCTGTTTTGCCGGGACGGCTGTTGTTCCGCTTGAAGAGGCATCTGCTTTTGTCTCTTCAATGGATGCGGATTCGGAATCTGTTTGCGGTGCAGTGGAGTCCTGCGGAGTCGCAGATGGGTCCTCAACTTGAGCTTCAACGCTTCCCGAGGATGCGTCGGTGGTATCGGTTTCGATGTTCTTCTGGTCGCGGCAGCCTGCAAATAAAGCAAGCATCGCCAGTGAAAGAAGCGCGCAGATAAATTTTTTCATATATGATCCTCCTGTTTTTGATTTTGCTCTTTTGCTGTGATTTTAGACGCGGCAAACACACAATGCCCAAAATCAGCCAACAAAATCTGCAAAAAATAATCATTATACATTGATTTTAATCAAAAACAGTTGAACAGTATTTCACTATCGGGTATAATATTATAAAATAAGGTTCGCGGGGGTGTTATTTGTGGATGACAGAATAAATAATATATGCAGTTTATTTTACGCTTCACATTATATACCGCTGGCGGTGTATGAAGAAAGGACTATAGTACATATTTTTTCGTCGGCGGGCAGCAGTCTCGATTTGTTTTCTTTGTTTGAGGCTCAGTCGTTTTCCGCCGAGCAGACTATGTATATCCTGACTTTGCCTGAACAGGGGACGTATGGGCAGATAAGAATAAAAAACAGCCTGATGAGAGTGCTTCTCGGTCCGGTTTTTCCGACGCCTATCACGGAAGATACGGTTATGACTGTTGCGCGAAGAAATTTAACGGATAAAAAAGATATGGATGCGTTGGCGGAATTTCTGTATTCCATTCCGAATTGCTCATATAATCAGTTTGTGAACCTTACCGCGCTTCTGAATTTTATTATCAACGGTGAGATGTTTGACATTGCGGAGCAGTTTCTCGAAGAATCGTCGGATGTAGGAAACAAGCTTGCGGTTACATATACCGAGAATTTGTACAAATCACAGGACGAGCAGGTTCTGCACGGAACATATCAGTTTGAAAATATGCTCCTCTCATTTGTAAGGGACGGCGAGACAGACAAACTGAATGCGTTTTTGACCTCCACCGCGAAAACAACGCACCTGCGGGAGGGAAAACTTGCGGAAGCGCCGCTGCGTCAGGCAAAAAATCTTTTGATAGGCGTAGCAACCATGGTCGGCAAGGTCGGCGCTATCGGCGGCGGACTCGGAGTTGAAGAGACTTATCGCCTTATCGATCTGTATATCCAGGAGTGTGAAAAGACCTCCTCAACAGAGGAGGTTAAAGTGCTGCAGTACAACATGCTTCTTGATTTCACGGACAGGGTTGCACAAGTGAAGGCCCCGCGGAATGCGTCGAAAGAGATATATGCTTGTATGCAATATATTCAAAATCACACAAACTGTCAGATAGGAATAGATGATGTTGCGGGATTCATCGGAAAGAGCAGGACATATGTAACAAAAAAATTCAGGCAGGAAACCGGAGAAAGCATTACAGATTTCATTATAAAAAGTAAAATAAGAGACGCCAAAAGGCTTCTCAGATACTCTAACCGAAGTCTGTCGGAGATCAGCACCCATCTTTGCTTTTCAAGTCAGGCGTATTTCCAAACCGTGTTTAAAAAGTCTACGGGTATGACGCCGAATGAATACAGGAATGTTCACAACGAAAAGTGATTGGAACTTGAGGAAAATCGAAATCTTAAAGGAAAAATGCGATTGTGAAAGCACAGCAGACAAAAGACGGAGGAATCCCCGTCGTTGTTCCTCGGGTCAAACATTTCGGCGGAACAAAGATTACGGCCGGCTGGTCCGACTGTGTTTTCCTTGTCCCGTGGGCGCTTTATCAAAACAGCGGGGACAAAACCATTCTTGAAAAGTTTTATCCGATGATGAAAAGATATCTTTCGGGAGTCGAAAAGAAAGCGGCGGCGTTTTCATCGGGGGAAAGGCGATACATTTGGTCGCACGGATTTTCTTACGGCGATTGGTGCGCTCCGAACGAAAATCAAAAGCAATGGATGGCAAAAAAGAAGTGGATTTCAACCGCATATTATGCCAACGATTGCGCCCTCGCATCAAAAATTGCGACAATTCTCGGTTTTGAAGAGGAGGCTAAGGCGTTTCAAGAAAAGCGAAAGTGCATCGAAAACGCATATCGGAACGTTTTTACCGACAAAAAAGGAACGCTCAAAAACGAGTTTCAAACGGCCTATGTTTGCCCGCTGTATTTTGGAATGGTGAGCGGAGAGGAAAGAAAAAAATATGCTGAAAACCTCTTAAGACTCGTGAAAGAAGCCGATAATCATCTTTCCACCGGCTTCCTCGGAACACCATATCTCCTTTTCGCCCTTTCGGATAACGGATATATAAATGAAGCATATGACCTTTTACTTCAGGACACCGTCCCGTCGTGGTTGTATGAAGTCAAAGCCGGGGGAACATCAATTTGGGAGCGTTGGGACGCGCTTCGACCCGATGGAACCGTCAATCTCGGAAAAGATCCGGGAAGCGGTCTGATAAACGCTGTCGGCGGAGGAATGGTTTCTTTCAACCATTATGCGAACGGTGCAGTCGGCGATTGGTTATATAGGCGCGTCGCGGGACTCGAAGCGATTGAGCCGGGCTACAAAAAATTTAAGGTTGCACCCCTCGTCGGAGGCGGACTCACGAGCGTGTCATGTTTCAAAAAGCTTTCGAGCGGAACTATCAAAATCAATTGGAATTTTGAAAACGGCGTTTTTGTCCTCTCGATTAATGTTCCGTTTAACACGAGCGCTGTCATCACGCTGCCCGACGGAAAGAGCTTTGAAGTTTCAAGCGGAAAATATGTGTACAGCGTTGAAATGTGAGCAATATTATTTAAAAAGCCATGTGATGACATAACCGAATAATATAAAAACATATAGGCGCAGCCGATGAATTTTACGTCAGCTGCGCTTGGCTTTTTAGACAAAATGAAAAACCCTGTAAGCGTCTAATCGTCGAAGAATGTTAACCGTAAGCTAAAGGTCTGAAAATCAAAGAGTTCCTCAGCGTACCTCCGGTGAAAGCACCTATATTTTTTCAACTAAGCGCACCTTCGGTGCATGAAAAATGAAGGCGCTTCGTTAATGAAGTGCGGTAAACCGCATGAAAATCAAAGCGCGCGCACTTCCTGCGAGCAAGGCGCGCACTCCGTGACAACGAAGTAATTGTCAGAAACTTCGAAGAAGCAGTCGGAAACGGAACAGTGCCGGACGCGCAGAATGGCTTCATCATAAAACAGACGGTCGACAGGATAACCGTCTATAACAAATACCTGCAAATAAAATTCAAATTACGCTTCTATGCCCTTTGTAAATAACCATAAATCAACCACCGCACAAATATATTTCCACTATTATAAAACATATTTCTGTTATTATCAAGATATATCTTGTATAATGGATATAGAATAAAACAAAAATATGTCTGAAAAGGAGCGATAATTATGAATTACAACGAAGCGGTAAGCTTATACCAAAAATCTCCGACGAGCGAAACACTGAAGGAGGTCTGTCGGCAGCTGTGCAGCGAATTGACTCTTAGAGAAAAGCTGAAAATGCTTTCGGGCAGGCAGTTTGCTCAGCGAAACTGCTACGATTTGATAACCAAGGGCAAAAAGTACAATCACCGTCCCTGCCTTGCGGGCGGAGTCAAGCGCCTTGGAATTCCGGCGATAGCTTTTTCGGACGGACCCCGCGGCGTTGTTATGGGCAACAGCACCTGCTTCCCCGTCTCCATGGCAAGGGGAGCCACATTCAACGACGACCTTGAATACGATGTCGGCACCGCTATAGCAAAAGAGACTATAGCCGGAGACGCCAACTATTTTGCCGGCATATGCATTAACCTTTTGCGCAATCCCCGCTGGGGCAGAGCGCAGGAAACATACGGCGAGGATCCGTTTTTGCTCGGAAAAATGGGCGCCGCGTTGACGCGCGCTGTGCAGGATAACGGCGTTATCGCCTGTCCGAAGCACTTTGCCTGCAACAGCATTGAAAACATCAGATTTTCGGTAGATGTTCATGCGGATGAAAAGACCTTGCAGGAGGTGTATTTCCCTCATTTCAAGAAGTGCATTGACGCGGGTGCCATGTCTATCATGGGTGCCTATAACCTTTTGAGAGGCGAGCACTGCTGCGAGAGCAGGTATTTGCTCACGGATATTCTGCGCGGCCAGTGGCATTTTGAGGGCTTTGCAATTACCGATTTTCTCTTTGCGTTGAGAAACGGAGAAAAGGCAATAAAAGCCGGCATGGACGTGGAGATGCCGATGAAGATACTTTATACCGCGCTGCCGATCTATTTAAAGAGCGGAAAAATATCGCAGCGGGATATCGACACGGCGGTTCAAAACGTCTTGGCGGGCTTAATAAAGATAACGCCCAAAATCAAGCGTCAATCCAAAGATGTTATCGCGTGCAAAGCCCATGCGATGCTTGCAAAAAAGGTTGCGTGCGAGGGCACGGTTTTGCTGAAAAACAACGGCATACTTCCGCTTAAAAATATCAAAAAAATCGCCGTTGTCGGGCGGTATGCCAACAAAATCAATGTTGGCGACCACGGCTCGAGCAGCGTTGCGAGTCCGTATACCGTAACGCCGTATGAGGGTCTTTGCAATGCGTTCGGAAAAGAAAATGTCGTGCTTTGTGAGAGCCTCGATATATCTTCAAGGCTGGATGAAATAAAAGACTGCTCCTGCGTTTTGATTTGCGTGGGCAGCGACTATAAGCAAGAGGGCGAGAATCTTGCAAACTTCTCGAGCAATGACGATGCGGCGGAAAAAGTGCACGGCGGCGACAGATATTCGCTGCGTATCCCGTCGGATGAGGTGGCGCTCATTCACCGTATCTGCGCAAACTGCGAGAATACGATAGTCGATATTGTCGGCGGAAGCGCCTATATTATCGAGGAGTGGAAGAACGAGGCATCAGCGATACTTCATTCTTTCTACAGCGGAATGGAGGGCGGAAACGCGCTTGCGGATATCCTGACGGGCAAAGCGGTTCCGAGCGGTCATCTGCCGTTTACAATTGCCGAGGACGAGAACGATTATCCGAAGTTCCTGTTCCCCGGAGATAAAACCAGGGTTATCGATTACGGCTACTATCACGGCTATACGCTGCTCGACAAGGAGGGCAAAAAGCCCGCGTTCCCGTTCGGCTTCGGTCTGTCCTACACCGAGTTTGAATACTCAGATATACATGCTGAAAATAAGGACGACAGTATAGAAGTGTCGTTGAAAATCAAGAATATCGGCAGCTTCGACGGAGAGACGGTCGTTCAGGTTTATGCGGGAGCGGACGGCGATCATCCCGTAAAGCTTCTCAAGGGCTTCAGGAAAATCAATGTCCCGGCAGGGGAAGAAGTCGAGGAGACCGTAACCGTTTACAAAGACGACCTTAAATTCTATGACGAAAAGAGCGGAGAATGGTATTTAGAGGATAGATATACATTCTATGTCGGTCAGGACAGCGAGGACGCGATGCACCGCAAGCTCAAGGTCACTGTTTGATTAATTAAGAATATATGAGAAAGGCAGACTGATATTATGGAATATTTTGATTTTGTAAAGAAAGTAAATTATGAGGGAGAGCAAAGCTCAAACCCGCTCGCGTTTAAATTTTATGACCCCGACAGAGTGATACTCGGCAAAAAAATGAGCGAGCATCTGCCGTTTGCCATGGCGTGGTGGCATAACTTGGGTGCGAGCGGCGCGGATATGTTCGGCGTCGGCACGGCGGATAAGTCATTCGGAGCAGCTCCCGGCACCATGGAGCACGCAAAGGCAAAGGTGGACGCGGGCTTTGAGTTCATGCAAAAGCTCGGAATCAAATATTTCTGCTTCCACGATGTCGATTTAGTCCCCGAGGATAAAGACATAAATGTTACAAACGCGCGCCTTGATGAAATTTCGGATTATATCCTTGAAAAGATGAACGGCACGGACATAAAGTGCCTTTGGGGAACTGCGAATATGTTCGGCAATCCGAGATTTATGAACGGCGCAGGCAGCACCAACGATGTCAATGTCTATTGCTTTGCCGCTGCGCAAATAAAAAAAGCGCTCGATATTACCGTCAAGCTCGGCGGCAGGGGCTATGTGTTCTGGGGCGGAAGAGAGGGCTACGAGACTCTGCTGAACACCGATGTTAAATTTGAGCAGGAAAACATAGCGTCTCTTATGCGCATGGCCGTGGAGTACGGCAGAAGCATCGGCTTTGAGGGCGATTTCTATATCGAACCCAAGCCGAAGGAGCCCATGACGCATCAGTACGATTTCGACGCGGCGACGGCGATAGGCTTTTTGAGGCAGTACGGACTCGATAAGGATTTCAAGCTGAATATTGAAGCCAATCACGCGACCCTCGCCGGTCACACCTTCCAGCATGAATTAAGAATTTCCGCCATAAACGGTATGCTCGGCTCCATAGACGCGAATCAGGGAGATCTCCTTTTGGGCTGGGACACCGATGAATTCCCGTTTGATGTTTACAGCGCGACGATGTGTATGTATGAGGTGCTCAAAAACGGCGGACTTACGGGCGGATTTAATTTTGACGCCAAAAACCGCAGGACGAGCAACACCGCGGAGGATATGTTTTATGGCTACATTCTCGGCATGGACACGTTCGCCCTCGGTTTAATAAAGGCCGCCGAAATCATAGAGAGCAAAACGGTTGACGGATTTATCGAGAAAAAATATGCTTCTTTCAACTCGGAATTAGGTCAAAAAATCAGGAGCGGAGAAGCGACGCTTTCGCAGCTGTCCGAGCTTGCCTGCGAGAAAAAGTCCTGCGAGACGCCCTGCTCCGGCAGACAGGAAAAAATTCAAGGTGAAATAAATCGAATTCTGTTTAAATGAGGTGCGGTAAATGGATTATTTCATAGGGCTCGATATAGGAACCTCGTCGGTAAAGGGAATGCTGCTGAGCGAAAACGCGATAGTCAAAACGGCGGAAAGAGAGTATCCCGTATATTATCCCAAAGACGGCTGGAGCGAGCAAAACCCGCAGGATTGGTATGACGGGAGCATATCCGTAATAAAAGAGCTTGTGTCCGATATCGATAGAAACAGCGTTGCGTCTGTCAGCTTTTCGGGGCAGATGCACGGCCTTGTCGTGCTCGACGAAAACGACAATGTGATCCGCCCCGCCATTTTGTGGAATGACAGCCGAAGCTCGCGTGAAACCGAATATCTCAACAATGTTATCGGCAAAGAGACGCTCCAGCAAAACACGGGAAACATCGCGTTCTCCGGCTTCACCGCGCCCAAAGTGCGTTGGCTCAAAAACAATGAGCCGAAGAATTTTCAAAAGACGGAAAAAATCATGCTTCCCAAGGACTATGTGGCATACAGGCTCAGCGGAGTGTTTGCAACCGACTGCTCCGATGCGGCGGGCACACTGTATTTTGACACGAAAAACCGCTGCTGGTCTGAGACCATGCTGTCCGTGCTCGGTATAAGCGAAAAAAATCTGCCTAAGGTGTATGAGAGCTATCAGACGGTAGGGACGCTCAAAACATCCGTTGCCGACGAGCTGGGACTGAACGAAAACGTCAAAATCGTTATCGGAGCGGGCGACAATGCGGCATCCGCCGTAGGAACGGATACAATTAAAAGCGGAGACTGCAATATTTCACTCGGCACATCGGGCACGATTTTCGTTGCAAGCGACGAGTTCAACTATGCGCCGAACGGAGCGATACACACATTTTGCTCCGCGACGGGCGAATATCATTATCTCGCCTGCATTTTGTCCGCAGCAAGCTGCCAAAAATGGTGGGTCGAAAACATAACGAAATCATCGTATGACGGAGCTTTCTCCGAATATATCGGCAAAAGTCGGGTCATGTTCCTGCCCTATCTCATGGGCGAGCGCTCGCCGATAAACGACTCGAATATTCGCGGCGCATTTTTCGGCCTGTCGCTCAATACGACAAAAGACGAGATGACTCTTGCCGTATTGGAGGGCGTCGCTTTTGCGATAAAGCAAAATCTTGATATCATCCGGGATCTCGGAATACATATCGAGACTTCAAAAATCTGCGGCGGCGGCACGCGAAACAAAGAATGGGTGAAAATCATCGCATCTGTTCTGGACATCGAGCTTTTGCTTCCCGAGGTTGAACACGGAGCCGTTTTGGGTGCCGCACTGTTGGGTACAAGAGCCTGCCTGCCGGAGGACGGCTATGAGCGGTTAAGAAGTGCCGTCAAGTCAGGCTACACTCACGTTTTGCCCGACGGCAAGCTCACGAAATACTACGGTGACAAATATTCGAAATGGGCGGAGCTGTATCCCAAAATCAAAGAGTGATATGCGAGCCCGACAAAATAAAAAATCAAGGCAGAGGCACGCCCTCTGCCTTGATTTTTTGCTGTAAAAGTGCGGAATATAATTATAAAGCTCGATGAGCCTTTGGGCTTCAATCCGCTTTCGGTCGGCTTGAATCCGAGCCGTAATTTGAATTGTTCGCACTGCGGTAATCTTTGGGTGTCTGTCCCGTTTCGTTTTTGAAAACGCGGTTAAAGTTTCTTATGGTGGAGAATCCGCATTTCATTGCTATTTGGGTCACGTCCTCGTCGGAGTTTTTCAGCAGCTCGCAGGCGAACTGTATGCGATATTTGTTGACGAATGAGGCAAAATCCATGTTGAAATTCCTGTTGAAGAAAGAGGACAGGTAGCTGTAATCGTAGCCGAATTCCTTTGCTATATCCTGAAGCTTCAGCTTTTTGGTGAAATTGTTTTGAATATACATTGAGAGGGAGTTAGTGAGTGCGAAATAGGACTCATCGATTTTTTCTATCTCGCTCTGTTCAAACACGGCGGCGCAAAGTCTGTAAAGAACAGCCTGCTTTGCAAAAATACTTCTGCTCTCGTCCGTCAAAATATCAATGTCGTCTCTGCCGTCGAACAAGAACCGCGTGTTTGAAAACGACTTCATTTTTGTTTTCTCGTAAAACAGGGAAACAAGGTCGGTTGAAAAAACGCAGAGATAATCCTCGCTCTCCTCGGGCGTGGAGTAAGAATGAATATACCCCGGCAGTATGAGCATTCCCTCGCCGTTGTGCAATTCATATTTTGTGTTGCCCACCTCGCACACAAGGCAGCCGCCCAGGCAAAACACTATTTCGTAGTTGCAGTGCGTGTGCTTTTGAAAGTTCAGATTTTTGTCCACCTGATTATAAAGATACTCGCCTTTTACGCTTCTGTGCCCTTCGTAAATAACCATAAATCAACCACCGCACAAATATATTTCCACTATTATAAAACATATTTTTGTTATTATCAAGGTGCATCTTGTTTAATGAACATGGAACAAAAGGAAAATGGGGGGATATTGCCGGCGCAAAAAAGATATGAATATGTAATCATTTATTGCTTCGTCGTAACAACGGCTGCTGTTCGACATTAAATGCGACACTCCTTATGAATTAATTTATAAAATCAAGGGGATTCAAAGGATATGTGCGGTGGATTTGTTGCCGTATAATTGCGGACAACAGACAAACGTATTGCATAGATTTTTGATGCAGAAAAGCAGCCAAAAATTTACTGCTATAGAAATTAATGAAACAGCACTCAGCGATTTTCTGCAAAGTGCCAACTATGTGGCAGAGGACGAAAAGACAGCGAACAAACGAAAGCTTCCCGTGTATAGATTTGATGCGATAACACGGAGCTTTATCACAGATGATGATTCCGCTTCCTTGGAATATGTAAAAAATTCTCCGATTCTTTTTATGGAAGATTTGTATACCTCAAAAGGAGGATTTCTTCAAGAATCAAAGACGGATTTATATTTTGCATATAAAAAGACATGGGAGCTCTATTCCGGACAAGCGAAAGAATTCTGTATATCAGATAAGAACGCTTGCGGTATTGCGTGGAAGATGCTGTGTAAGGCGATTTCGGAGTTCTTTGAAACGAACTGCAAATTGATCGAGATTCACTGCGATAATAGCGATTTTAATCCTGACGCACCGGATTGGTTGTTATATGTTCCCGATTTTTGTGAAGATTTTTTGGAAAAATTTCTTTCTGCACTAAACGGCTCGGAGAATGCGTTTTTTGCAGGCTATTCGTGGGAAGACAGATCCTCAAACATGAAAGAGCTTGTCATTAAAGCTCCGATTCCGTGCCTAAGGGGAGCGATAAACAGCTTGATGTCGGATCCGTTACGAATATCTCAAGACAGTTTGCTGGATATTGTAAGATTGCCGGATGGTTACAGGGTAAACTATAAGCCGATGCTAATATCCGATTTGGCCTTACCCGAAGAGGCTTATGAGTTGTGCTGGAATATGCTGAAAGCGTTGGAAAGATACGGATTGATTCGCTTCCTGCGAAAGAATGATCCGGCTAAAGAATCAGATTTACCGACAGTGTCCTTTGCTTTTGCGGGAGAGCCGATAATAAGACTTTTGTTAAGTGAAGGATATTTGTTCAAGTTGCATACATATTATGAAGCTTTAAAATCCGGCTTTTTTGACGACGTGAGCATGGGTGTTGAAGTAACATGGAGCGAAGAGCACGGAACGAAAAATGAAATAGATGTGGTTTTGACGAAAGGGTTCCAAACCTTAACAGTTGAGTGCAAGGCGACAAATGCCATAAGTCACGAATTCTATCACAAGCTGTACTCGCTGCCAAAAACGTTCGGAATCAACACGATACCGGTATTGCTTGTTGATTCGAGCGCCGCTTCCCAAAACGATATGGAGATTCAGCGTGGGAGGAAGTTAGGAATAGAAACGATATGTGACTCTTCAAATATCGCTCAAAAACTAAATGATCTGTTTCGAGTATAATCCGACTCTCCGCGAATGAGACAAAAACCTTGCGGTATTTTAATTACACTGTAAAAGAAAGAGATTATCATCATACACAAGCGGTACCCGACAGATGCAGACGTGAGGAGCCGAACAAAAAGTTCTGTGAACTGTTTGGCACAGATGATGATTCGGAGATTGGGCTATATATAAACGGATTTTATTAAAACCGCTTGCTTGTTTTTACTCAACCGCTCCATCCCACCATCTATCCTCTCCGCACTTGAAGAAATTCTGTATTTGTGGTATCATATTAAACTGCGGGTGAATACGTTTGCCCGCAGATATTTATTACAATATTGCACCCGACAGGATGAGTCAGTGCAACGCAAAACGGGAGAAAAAGATGATAACAGTATCCGATCTCAGCTTCAATTTCGGCACACAGACCCTTTTTAAGGGCGTCGATCTCAAATTTACGCCCGGCAACTGCTACGGTATAATCGGAGCAAACGGCGCGGGCAAATCAACATTTCTGAAAATACTCTGCGGTGAGCTTGAGCCGTCGCACGGTTCGGTTATAATCCCGCCGACGGTCAGGATGTCGGTGCTGCGCCAGGATCACTATGCCTTTGACGAATACACCGTGCTCGACACCGTGATAATGGGCAACCGCCGCCTCTACGATATAATGAAAGAAAAGGACGCGCTCTATGAGAAGTCGGACTTCAGCGAGGAGGACGGAATGCGTGCCGCCGTGCTCGAGGAGGAGTTCGCCGAGCTCGACGGCTGGGAGGCGGAGTCCGATGCGTCGAAGTTGATTCAGGGCCTCGGCCTTGACGAGAGCCTGCTCTATGAGCAGATGTCGTCTCTCTCGGGTTCGCAGAAGGTCAAGGTGCTGCTTGCACAGGCGCTTTTCGGAAACCCCGATATAATCCTGCTCGACGAGCCTACAAACGACCTCGATATAGCTGCCGTCAAGTGGCTTGAGGACTTCCTGAGCGAGTATTTCGGAACGGTCATTGTCGTCTCGCATGACCGCCATTTCTTAAATAATGTCTGCACGAGAATAGTCGATATCGATTATTCCGAGATAAAGATGTATGTCGGCAACTACGAATTCTGGTACGAGTCGAGCCAGCTTATCCAGAAGCTTATAAAACAGCAGAACAAGAAAAATGAGGAGAAGGCGAAGGAGCTTCAGGCGTTCATCGCAAGATTCTCCGCAAACAAATCGAAATCCCGTCAGGCGACCTCGAGAAAGAAGCTGCTTGATAAACTGACTATCGAGGAGCTGCCCGCGTCGAGCCGCCGATATCCGTTTGTCGGCTTCGATATGGACAGAGAAGTCGGTAAGGATATCCTCACCGTTGAGGGACTCACAAAAGAGGTCGACGGCGTAAAGCTGCTCAACAATGTCAGCTTCACCGTGCGCAAGAATGATAAAATCGCCTTTGTCGCAAAGAGCGAGCAGGCGATAACCATGCTCTTTAAAATACTCACGGAAGAGGAGGAGCCGGACAGCGGCAGCTTCAAGTGGGGACTGAGCACATCGCGCTCCTATTTCCCTGCGGATAACTCCGCATTCTTCGCCTCCGACCTCAATCTTATCGATTGGATGCGTCAATATTCAAAGGATCAGACAGAAACTTATATCCGCGGCTTCCTCGGCAGAATGCTGTTCTCGGGCGACGCGGTTTTGAAGCCCGTAAACGTCCTTTCGGGCGGCGAAAAGGTCAGATGTATGCTCTCGCGAATGATGCTCTTCGGCTCAAACGTGCTCATTCTCGATCAGCCGACGAACCACCTCGACCTCGAATCCATAACCGCCGTCAACAACGGACTGTCGGAATTTAAGGGCAATGTCCTGTTCTGCTCGCACGACTATGAAATAGTCAATACCGTGGCAAACAGGATAATCGAAATATGCGACGACGGCATTATCGACCACTCGGGCAACTACGACGATTTTGTCGAGTTCAGGGAGAGCCGCGGAATGGCGGTTACAACGCTCTGATACTGATTGATAATTCTTGCGGTTTGTGGTATAATCAAAGCGGAAAATGAAAATGATTTTCGGGAAGGACAGTGAATTATGAAGAATCAGAAAACTGTCAAAAGTTCAAACAACGAAAAGGGTGCGCTGCTCTATATCGTAACCTGCGCGCTGGTTGTTATCCAGCCGCTGCTCGATATAATTTCATCTGTTGTCATCAATCTCGGCAAGGCGAATTATATCAGCTTCTCGGGTGCTGTAAGGGCACTCATAATAGCTGCCGTCACCGTGTTTACCCTCGGCTTTTACAAGGGCAGATACAGCCGGCTGTTTAAGATTTATAACGGCATCGCGGCCGCATATATCATACTGATGTGCCTGATGAGCGCGACCCGCGGCGACCATGTTACGTTCCTCTATATGCTCGGACTCATGGCGGATACGTTCTTCTTTGCCTTTATGTTCCTGCTTATATTCGAGACCGCGCAGACCGTCGGACGCAGAGTGCACCCCTCGGTTATTGCGGCAACGGCGCTTATCTATGCGATTACTCTTGTTATAAGCTATATTTCAAAGAATGGCACCTTCCACTATTCGACCTCGTTTGCGGTGGCGCTCGCCCTGCTTATTCCTTCCGCGCTCGTTTTTCTGGTCTCGCGCCTCGGCAGAAAAAAGGCGGAGAACGCAAAGCCGATTGACGCGGCGCTCTCGTGGATAGTCCCGGCGGCGGGCAGTATTTTGCTTCTAGTCGGCGCAGTGCTTTCAAATTCTAAGCCCGTACTTTTTGTGTCCGTCATATTCTCTGCGGGTCTCTTTATTTGGACCTTTTCTTCGTGGAGAGACGGAAGAAAAGAGAACCGCCCGCCCATGATGCGCGCGTTTATTTCGAGCGCGCTTTTCTGCGTGCTTGTCCTTGCGTTTCTGCCCGTTTCTCCCGTCAAGAGCAGCTTTGACGGCAGATTGAGCTTCAAGGAACTGTTTTATACATATAACGGTCAGCAGTCGCCGACAGTCAACCCGAACGGAGAAGATCCGATTTTTGATGACGAAGATGATGACGGCAACTCCGACTATGTCCCGAACCTCGACTCCGGCTATGTGCCCGGAAGCGACAAAAAAGATGACGATACAACAAAGAAGACTACCGATAACAGCTCTGAAACTCCTGCGACAGAATCCACAAAAGAACCTGCGGGAGACAGCACTGACGACACCTCGGAAGAAACCTCGGAAATAAGCACCGAGACCACAAAGTGGTGGCAGACGAAGCCTACCTTACCGGACAAATCCGATCTCGAGAGCTTTATAAAACCTTATATTCCGACCCTCCCCGGAGAAGACAGCACAGGGGAGTCGGAAACCGTCACCGAAAACACCACCGACAAGTCCGACACCGAGGAGCCGGGAACAGCGGCATCGGAAGAGAATCGCAGCCCCGCCGCCGCGATAGGCTTCGGAGCCCTCAGAAGCCCCGCACTTCCGAACGCCGGTGCGATAAATATTGACAGAACGGTCTATTATGCAAAGATGTTTGGCGAGGGGGATATTCAGACTAAGCTCTTCGGCCTGAGATTTGCCGCACTGTTCGATCAGACGGATTCGATAAAGACGGCGACAAAGGTGCATTCCGACCCCATAACCGTTGCGCTCAACTACGGCATCTTGGGCTTCCTCGTTTATATCCTGCCTGCGGCGTTTATATTCCTGAAGCTGCTCGCGTATATTCTCTTGAATCTTACCGAGATTTTCCGCTCTGCGGGCTGCGCGGTCTATATGTTTACCTCATTTGTTATTATGATTCTTTCCGCGCTTGACGGTGATATTCTTGCCTTTTCTGCAGTCGGCGGCATAGCGTCGGTCATTTTGGCAAATGCGCTTTCCGTCAGCGAGGATGCGCGGGCGAATTCGTCGGAAAACGGATAATCGCCGATATGTGAAAAATCAACAAAGCGTTCCGATTGCGGGACGCTTTTTCTATTTCTGTCGCATTCCGAAATTTTTGTCTCTGCACCTCGAAAAAATTCCGAAAAATTTTCATAAAACTTCGATTTTTCGCAAAAAAATATTGAAAGTAAATCGTACTATTTACTTTTATATTTAATAGTGTGTATAATGATTATGCTGAAAAACGCGTTGAGAAATGCACCTTTTTGTTACATTTCACCAATGCGCGCTTTTGAATGGCTGCTGATTATATCCTGCATATGTGCAGGGAAAGGAATGATATTCAAAATGAAAAACCTTGGGTACTACAACGGCAAATTCGGTCCTCTCGAAGAAATGATGGTTCCCATGAACGACAGAGTCTGCTATTTCGGCGACGGCGTCTATGACGCTACCTACAGCCGCAACGGCGTCATCTTCGCTCTCGACGAGCACATTGATCGCTTTTTCAACAGCGCAGGACTGCTCCGCATTGAGCTTCCCTGCACAAAGGATGAGATGAAAGACATCCTCAACGATATGGTCAGCAAGGTTGACAGCGGCAATAACTTTGTTTATTGGCAGGCGACCCGCGGAACCGGAATCCGCAACCATGCGTTCCCCAAAGAGGGCAAGGCCAACATTTGGGTCACAATCAAGCCCGCAGAGGTCAAGGATCTTTCTCAGCGCATTAAGCTCATAACCCTTGAGGACACAAGATTCCTTCATTGCAATATTAAGACCCTCAACCTCATCCCGAGCGTTATGGCGGCTCAGAAGACCGTCGAGGCCGGCTGCGACGAGAGCGTTTTCCATCGCGGCGACAGAGTCACGGAGTGCGCTCACAGCAACGTACATATTATAAAGGACGGCATATTCAAGACCGCTCCCACCGATCACTATATCCTTCCCGGTATTGCCCGCGCCCATCTTATCAGAGCGTGCAAGGCTAACAACATCACGGTTGACGAGACTCCGTTCACCGTCGCCGAGCTTATGGATGCCGACGAAGTCATAGTTTCCTCGTCCGGCTCGTTCTGCCTTGTCGCAGATGAAATAGACGGCAAGCCCGTAGGCGGCAAAGCCCCCGAGCTTATCGACATCCTTCAGAAATATCTCGTCAAAGAGTTTATTGACGCCACGACTGTCTGAGGGAGGGGAGCGGTATGACGCAAAAAGAGCTTACTGTTCTCAATCTCGGAGACAGCCTCGACAATATCTCCAACATTGACCCCAGAGGCTACGGCGTTTGCCATATCCTCTATCCCGCCGCGCGCGAATATACAGGCGGACCTCTCTGCATGAATGCCGCGACAAAGCTCTGCGATACATTGAAGCAGGATGACCTCGTATATATAATGACCGGCTTTGTTCTGCCCCCGTCGGGCAGTGCCGAGACGGACGGCGTTATCAGCTCCGTCCTGCTCGCGCGTGCGCTCGTCATAGCGTTCGGCGCAAAGCCAGTTATCGTCTGCCAGGAGGAGAACGTCCCCGCGGTCAAGGCTATGGCCGCAGTTGTCGGACTTCATCTCTATGATTCGATAGATGAGCTTAAAAAATATCCGATATCCATGGCTGTCGTGCCCTTTACAAAGGATAAGGCCAAGGCGGAGAGCTGCGCCGACGAGATAATCTCCCACGGCAAGCCCGCTGCGGTTATCAGCATTGAGGCGCCCGGCGAGAATAAGATAGGCGTATATCATAACGCCACCGGACTTGATGTTACTCATCTCGAGGCCAAAATGGATATCCTCTTCGATAAGCTTCGCGACATGGGCGTGCTCAATATAGCAATAGGCGACCTCGGCAACGAGATAGGCATGGGCACAATTGCTTCTCATCTGCATAAGAACATTCCTTATGCCGACGAGGGCGAGTGCCGTTGCGGCTGCGGCGGCGGAATAGCCGTGCGCACCGTCACCGATAACATAATCACCGCCACTGTCTCCGATTGGGGCTGCTACGCGATGATAGCGGCGATTGCTTATCTCAAAAATGATCTCGATATCATGCATACCGCAGAGCTTGAGGGCGATACAATAGTCACCGCCGCTCGCAACGGTATGATTGATATGTACGGCTGGTGCATCCCGGCTATCGACGGCTTCGGTAAGAGCCTGAATATGTCGATAGTCAACCTCATGCGCGAGTGCGTCAGCTACTCGCTGAAGCTTGAGGAGACCTGCAAGACCTGGTTCGAAAAGGTCATCGACAAGGGCTTTTTCGGCGAATAACCAAAAAAAGGGGTAAAAAACTATGAATGAAACGTTGTTTCTTCCTGCCGGAGATTCGGCGGTCAATGTCGAGTTCGGCAGAATAATAGACCCCGAAATAAACAAAAAGATACGCAGCCTGTCTGACTCGCTGTCTCGTAAGCCGATACGCGGGGTGACGGAATGTATACCCACGTTCCGTTCCCTGCTCGTCTGCTACGACCCCTTGCAGACGGGCTGCGAGGCTTTGATGAAGAAACTCAAAAAGCGTATAAAATCTCTCGATCAGGCGTCGGCCGGAGAGAAGCGTGTGTTCAATATTCCCGTCTGCTACGGCGGCGAATTCGGCGAGGACATAGCCTTTGTTGCGTCCCATGCCGGACTCACCGAGCAGGAGGTCATAGACATACACACGGGCAGAGATTATCTCATATTTATGCTCGGATTCCTGCCGGGCTTCGCCTATCTCGGCGATATGGATAAGCGCCTGCACACTCCGCGCCTTTCAAACCCGCGAACGAGTATTCCCGCGGGCTCCGTCGGCATAGGCGGCGAGCAGACGGGCATATATCCGCTCGCGTCGCCGGGCGGCTGGCAGCTCATCGGCAGAACGCCGGTCAGACCCTATGATCCGAACCGCGCCGAGCCTATACTTTACAGCGCGGGCGATTACATCAGATTTTTCGCCGTCGACGAGCAGGAGTACCGCAAAATAGAGGAGCTTGTCAGCCGTGATGAATACGAGTGCAAAATAACTGCCGGGGAGGGAAACTGATATGAGTATGCATATAATCTCGCCCGGTATGCTCACCACCGTTCAGGATCTCGGCCGCTGCGGATACATGGCATCGGGCTTCCAGCAGAGCGGCGCGATGGATCGCTTTGCCGCCGAGGCAGCAAATATCCTTGTCGATAACAGCGAGAAGGACGGAGTGCTCGAAATGACTATGCTCGGCGTGAAGGTTTATTTTGATGAGGACAATGTCATAGCGATAACCGGAGCCGAGTTCACTCCCACAGTGACCGATTTTGAAACGGGAGAAGTGACCGAGCTTCCGATGAACCGCGCCATACGCATTAAAAAGGGCGATGTGCTCGACTGCGGCAGCGCAAAGAGCGGACTGCGCGGCTATCTCGCCGTGGCGGGCGGTTTTGATATCGCTCCCGTTATGGGCAGTATGTCCACAAATCTAAAGTGCAAAACCGGAGGCTTTGAAGGCAGAAAGCTCAGGGCGGGCGATGTAATTCCGCTTCGCCATCCGCAGGGTTGGCTATTCAGTATGGTCGGCCGTGTGTATGAGCCCGAAAAGCGTGCCGACGGCACGGTTACTATCCATGTTATACCCGGCCCTCAGGATGATTACTTTTCCGATAAGGGCAAAAATACCTTCTATTCAGAAGTTTATTCCGTCACCGCCGATTCAGACAGAATGGGCATAAAGCTCGACGGAGCACCGGTAGAGAGCATTGACGGCGTCGATATTATTTCGGACGGCATAGTTGCGGGCTCGGTTCAGATACCGTCCGCAGGCAAGCCGATAATAATGATGGCGGACAGACAGACTACCGGCGGCTATGCAAAAATAGCGACGGTTATCACCTCTGACCTGCCCCTGCTCGCCCAGCTTCGTCCGGGCGGCACTCTGCGATTTAAAAAGGTCGACCTTCAGTATGCCGTAAAACGCATAAAGGCCGATAAAAAGGCGCTCAAAAAACTACAGACTAATATTCTCAGAGCGGATAACTTTACATCCGACTCCTGATTGGAGGCATATAAAATGGACTATTCTTCGATGAGACCGCGTGATGTCAGACAGCTTATAAGAGAGGGTGCAATAACCTGCAACACCTCGGGAATGTGTGCGGGCTATGCTCAGGCGAATCTCTGCGTTCTGCCGAAGGATCTCGCCTATGATTTCCTGCTTTTCGCTCAGCGCAACCCGCGCCCGTGTCCGATTCTCGAAGTCAGCGACGTCGGCTCGCGTTTTTTGAAGAAAATAGCTCCCGGCGCGGATATCGCAAACGATATCCCGAAATACAGGGTCTATGAAAACGGAGTTATGACCGGCGAATATACGAGCGTCGAGCATCTCTGGCGCGACGATTTTGTCAGCTTCCTCATTGGCTGCAGCTTCTCCTTTGAGTCGGAGCTGATTGCCGCAAATGTGCCGATAAGGCATATTGAAGAGGGCAGAAACGTGCCGATGTATCTCACTAACATCGAGTGCGAGCCGGCGGGAATTTTCCACGGAAAAATGGTCGTGAGTATGCGCCCTCTGCCCTATGACAAGATAGTTACCGCCGTCGCGGCGACTGCCGCCATGCCTAAGGTTCACGGTGCGCCGATACATATCGGAGATCCGTCCGTTATAGGCATAGATGATATCTCGAAGCCCGATTTCGGCGACTCCGTTACGATAAAACCCGGCGAGGTGCCGGTGTTCTGGCCGTGCGGTGTCACTCCGCAGTCGGCGCTCATGAGCACAAAACCGCCCATAGCGATAACCCATTCGCCCGGGCATATGCTTATAACCGACGTTAAAAATGTAGAGCTTAAATATTGACAGGGGGTACGGATATGCACAAAATAGATCTTAACTGCGATCTCGGCGAGAGCTTCGGCAACTATAAGCTGGGTCTCGACGATGAGGTCATAAAATATATTTCGTCCGCCAATATAGCCTGCGGCTTCCATGCGTCCGATCCGCTCGTGATGCAGAAGACCGTTGCCCTCGCGCACGCAAACGGCGTCGCGGTCGGCGCGCATCCCGGCTTTCCGGATCTTGTCGGCTTCGGCAGAAGAAATATGAACGTCTCGCCCGCCGAGGCGAAAGCGTTCGTTCAGTATCAGATAGGCGCACTCGCAGCGTTTTGCAAGGCAGTGGGCTGCCGCCTTGAGCACGTCAAGCCCCACGGTGCGCTCTATAATATGGCGGGCAAGGACGAGATTCTCGCCGCCGCCATATGCGAGGCTGTCTATGAATTTGACCCCGAGCTTATTCTTCTCTGCCTCTCGGGCAGCAAGATGATGAGCGCGGCAAAGAAAATCGGACTCCGAGCCGCAAGCGAGGTTTTTGCGGACAGAGCCTACGAGGATGACGGCTCGCTTGTCGCAAGAGGCAAGCCGGGCGCAGTCATAACCGACGAGGACGAGGCGGTCAGCCGCGTTATCGGTATGGTTAAAAACGGCACGGTCGAGTCGATAAACGGAAAAACAATCGAGCTCAAGCCAGATTCGATATGCCTGCACGGCGACGGAGTCAAGGCAGTCGAATTTGCAAGGCGCATTAAATCCGAGCTCATGGCAAACGGTATCGAGACCGCTCCGCTTGCGCAAATAATTTGACAAAGGAAGCGATAACGGTGAAATATCATCGTATATATGCAAAGATAGATATAGACGCGATCCTCCATAATCTCGGCGAGTGCAAACGCTGCATACCCGAGGGCACGAAGGTTCTCGCGGTAATAAAGGCAGACGGCTACGGCCACGGCGCGGTCGAGCTTGCGCATCAGCTTGAGGATAAGGTTGACTATTTCGGAGTCGCCATTATCGAGGAGGCGGTCGAGCTTCGCCGCTCGGGTATAAAGAAGCCGATACTTATTCTCGGCTATACCTCGCCCTCGCAGGACGATCTGCTGATAAACTACGGTATCACGCAGAATATCTACACCTATGAAATGGCGAAACATCTGTCCGATAGGGCGGTTGCCCTCGGAAAGACCGTTCGTTTTCATATCGGACTCGACACCGGTATGTCGCGTGTCGGATTTCAGGATAACGACGAGAGCGTTGAGCTTATAAAGAAGATAATCGAGCTCCCGAATCTCGTCCTTGAGGGTATTTTCAGCCACTATGCCCGCGCCGACGAGCTTGATAAAACAACCGCGCATCTCCAGTCGGAGCGCTTTGATGCGTTTATAGATAAGCTTGAAAAGGCGGGTATAAACATACCGATCAAGCATCTGAGCAACTCGGCGGCAGTAGGGGAGTTTGAGGAGCACTATGATATGGTGCGCTTCGGCATCTCGCTCTACGGGCTCTATCCCTCGGAGGAGGTCGACAAATCGAGAATCGAGCTTGTTCCCGCGATGGAGCTGCGCACTAAAATAGTCAATCTTAAAACTGTCCCCGTAGGCTGCGGAGTCAGCTACGGTCACACATTCGTGACACAAAGAGAGACCCGTGTCGCAACCATACCCGTGGGCTATGCCGACGGCTACCCCCGTGCGCTCTCATCAAAGGGCAGGGTGATAGTCAACGGTCAGTTCGCGCCGATAATCGGCAGAGTGTGCATGGATCAGTTCATGATAGACGTAACCGATATCGAGGGCGAGCTGAATATCGAGGATGAGGTTATTCTCATGGGCAGCGATAACGGCTGCACCGTGAGTGCGGAGGAGATAGGCAATATGTCGGCGAGCTTCAACTACGAGTTCGTCTGCGGAGTTGCCCGCCGTGTGCCGAGAATCTATTTCAAAGACGGAAAGCCATATAAAGAAGTCTCTTATATTTTAGACAGAGAATAAACTATTGACAAACATTCCCCAAAGAGTTTATAATTAAAACGATAAAATTTTATCGAAGTACCCTGCAACATCTAAAAGTTTACATCTGGTTGCAAGTATGATTGTGTTAAACAAGGATGAAAACGCAGGCAGGCTACCGCCTGTCAAGTTTGAAGACGCAGTTAAACGCAATCAGACGACGCAAGGCTTGTAAAGTTTTAGATGTTGCAGGGTAACAAGGGGTGTAACAATGTCAAAAGTGAAAAAACAGCCGAGCTTTAAGGCGTATGCCGCAATGTGGATTGCCATTATCGCCGCATATGCGGTATGGATGACAGCGTTCATGCGCAAGATAGTGCTCGTCAACTACGCGACAGCAGAGGAGCGAACTGTTGACGGCGTCACTCATGCCGACATCAGCGGCATGATAGGGCGTGAGTGGCTCTATCCCGTATGGGTTATAGTCTCGTGCGTGTGCCTTGCAATGTTTATCGTCTACATAAAAGTCCTGCTCTACGGCAAGGAGCCCGGCAAGGCGATGAAAATATTCTGCCTTTTCGGTGTTATTTTTGGCTGCGTCTATGTCACGTGGTACGGCTTCTTCGGCGACCAGCCCTTCATCGAAAAGGTGAAGTTTATCACCGCGAGCATGATAGGACTCGACTTCCCGTGGCATTTCAGAGGCTGGGGCGTTATAGCGTCGGCAACCGTGTTCACCAACACGCTCTATGCCTATCGTAAATTCGGCTACCACAGCCGAGCGGGCGTTATTCTCGGCTCAATCGGTAGCGCCGCTATCTATGTTACCATCAACTGCCCGTCAATGGGCGAGGAGATTCATCTCGATTCCGCGCGCTGCATGGCGCATTGGACAGGGGCGCTCCTGTTCGCTTTCTGCTGCGCCGCGCCAATGGTGCTCCTGCTCATAAACAAAGCGAGAGAGCTCAAGGGCCGCTTTATGGTCGGGCTTATAGTTTTCTGTGCGATACTTCTTACGATGCTCGTTCTCCTGCTGACTGTCGGCAAGAGCGCTATCATTGAGAATATCCCGATGCAGGCGGCATATGTTCTGCTCTTCCTGCTCAACTTCACGAATGTTTTCCCCGTGAAGAAAGCCGAAAAAGCCGAGGCAAAAGAGGCGGCGACTGTCTGATGAAAGAGAGCAAGAAATCAGTCTCCGGCGCAGGCATCGGAATAGGCCTTGCAATAGGGCTTGCGTTAGGCTTGGTCATGGGTATTGCAACAGACGAACTTCCCGTGTGTCTGTGTCTCGGAGTAGGCATAGGACTTTGCTGCGGCACCGTGTTCGGCGTCTCGGGAAAGGGGAGCTCAAAGCAAAACGACCATGTTGATCCGGACGACCCCGATGACGAGGATCTGAACGAAGACACCGACGAATATAACTGAATAGCAAAGCACCGCTGAAATTGACTTCAGCGGTGCTTTTTTGTGATTTTTATTATTTGCTCTTCTCTATGGTCTGCAAGAATCCGTCCGCAAGCGCGAGCTTCTGCTCGTCAACTCCGAGCTTACCGGCTATTTTCATTGCCGTCTTGATCTTTATCGGATAGATGGGCTTGAGCAGGGGACTTGAAACGGCCTTTGCCGCAAAGTCGCCGGCGGCGTTCTTGATTATCCTGTTTATCTCGTCGTTGCCGAGCACATCGCCCATTTTGTCCTCAACGGAGAGCTTGCTCGGGTCAACCTTGCCGTCGTCGGAAACGAACCAGTTGCGCACGAATGAGGAGTATTCCGCGGGCATTTTGTATTCGTCGGTGGCTTTTTCTATGCCGTTTACCGTTATCGTGTGTGCCGGGCGAGCCTTGCCGCCGCGCGCCTTGATAACATTTTCGCCGAGCTTGAGCTCAACATCCTCGAAGATGAACACCTTGTCCGCTTTCTGCGTGTAGGTCTCGCCGTTTACCTCGAGCGTGACCTCGGGGCAGTTGGAGTAGACCTTTATTTTGCTCTTTCCGGCGGGTCTGTTGACATATCTTTCGCCGGCGATGTGAACGAACTTCTTGTCGCTCCAATATGCCTTGTAAAGCCAGAACGAATCCTTCTTTATTTTGCGGTCAAAAGTAACAAGACCCTTGTTGTTTCTGCCTCTGACTCCGCCCTCGTTTCTTGAAGCCGAGCCGAAGTCGAACATATTCCAGACATATGAGCCCCAGAGCCAGTCGCGCTCGTTTATCGCCTTGATATAGTGCTCATGGAACAGCGCCTGATAGTCTTCACTGTAGTCGCCCTGGAGAGGGGAGTCGGAGTGGTATTTTGTTATACCCTCGGCGCCGTATTCCGAAAGGCAGAGCTTGCCCTCGGGATTCTCTCTGTGCCACTCATCGAGCCATTTATCAAACTCATTGCAAGAGCCCATATACCAGCCGAAGTAATGGTTATAGCCGAGAATGTCGGTGATATGATTGAGCGGAGAGGTCACCGGGCACATACACAGCTGAGCGCAGGTGGTGTATCTCGTCGGGTCAAGATATCTCGCGAGCTTGTTCATGCGCTTGAGGAAGGTTATGAGTCTCTTGCTCGCGCTTCCGCCTATTGTTATCTCATTTTCGATGCCCCAGCAGAAAATTGACGGGTGATTGTAGTTTTGCTTTATCAGCTCAACGAGCTGCTGCTCTGCGTTCTTATTGCGCTTGGAGCTGAAACGGGAGATGACCGGCACCTCCGCCCAAACGAGCAGACCGCTCTCGTCGCAGAGGTCATAGAAATAGCTGTTCTGCTGATAGTGGGCGAGACGCACCGAGTTTGCGCCGACGTCAAGGATAAGTTTGACGTCCTCGGCGTGCTGCTTCTCGGTTATGGCGTTGCCCATATTCTCTCTGTCCTGGTGGCGGGAGACGCCCTGAAGCTTGATGTGCTCGCCGTTGAGGAAGAAGCCCTTGTGGCTGTCAATGCGGTAATCGCGCAGACCCGTTCTGATATCGATATTGTCAGTAACTTCGCCTATGGAGCTGTCAAATATCTCGCATCTTACGGTGTAGAGATACGGATTCTTTCTGCCGTTCCAAAGTATCGGATCCTCAACGGGCAGCTTGGCGCTGATTATCGGGCGGAGATCCGCAACTGTTGAAGCTTTTTCGTTGCCTTCTGCGTCAATGAGCGTGAAGCGAGCCTTGTGAGAGCAGTCGGCGTTGTCGATAAGCGCCTTTATGCTAAGCTCCCAGCCGCCCTCACCGACGTGGCGCGGGGTGATATAGATTCCGTCCGAGCCGTAGTCTTTCATGGAAAATCTGCAGTCCGGAACCTCGATAAGATTGACATCACGGTAAACGCCGCCGTAGAAGGTGAAGTCCGCCATCGTCGGGTAAACGGACTCGTCGGGGGAGTTGTCGGCGGTTATGTCAACGCGGCAGCCGTGTCTGATATAGTCGGAGATATCGACTCTGAACGCGGAATATCCGCCCTCGTGAACTGCGACAAGCTCGTTATTGACTCTGATTTCAGCCTTTGAATTGACGCCCTTGCATTCGAGGAACGTTTTCTTGTCCGATTTCGGCAGCTCCTTGGAATACGTCGCCTTTGTGCGAAGATATCCGTTTGTGCCGTCCTGACCGTCAAAGGCGTTCCAGGTGTGCGGAAGATTGACGGTCTCGGTCTTTCCGTCGAGCGTAAAGAGCCAACCGTCATTTATCCTTATGACATTTCTCATTGTGTGACCTCCCGTAAGATGATTTTATTATATACTGATATTAACAGAATACACATTAAAAGTCAATCTAATCAATTTTTACAGTCTATATGATACACCAAATATTTTAAACTTGTATGAACAACTTGAACATTCTGAAAAATTCGATAAAAAGCTTCGGAGTGATAAGCTTATCCCGCAAGATTTGTTTGTATCGTTTGGCGGCTTTTGCTGTATTTTTTTCGCCGATATCCGGTAAGTACAAAAGCATCCGCAGAAATTTTCGTTCTGCGGATGCTCGATTTATTTTTTATGCCTTTTACGCCTCGGGGCAGATGTTCGTCGCAACGATATCAACGCCGGTGCCGAGTATGTTCGCGCAGACAACATCGCCGATCTTGACCGGAGCCTTGATCTCAAGCTTTGCTATCTCCTTGACGCAGTCCTTGACCTTGTCCTTCGGAACAGCCTTTGCGGACTTGACGGGAACAACGGGGTGAACGCCGCCGCTGACCTTGACAGTCGTGGTAAGGCTTCTCTCGGGGTTGGTGCACTCGGTTCTCGCATAGGCGTCGCCGCGCTTGCAGGTGTTGCCGGTAACGCTGAGGATCTCTCCGCTGTCGCTGAGCTCAACGGAAATCTGGCAGCCCATGGGGCAGGCGACACAAATAATATCTTTTACCATGATTATTCCTCCACCTGAATTTCGATTATGCCGTTCTCATCAAAGTTCTTGAGCATATCGCTCTTGATGATGACGTTCTCCATCTCGCCGGGAGCGAGTCTTGGGCGCTTCTTGCTGATGAGCGTCTCGCCGTTATAGGTAACGACTACCTTGGCGTTCTTGTGAACGTCGCCGACTCTGAAGAAGAGCTTAACGTCCTCGTCCTCGCCCAGAGCTATCTTCTGCGGTACGATGTAACGCACGCCGTTGATGCCTCTGGTCTTGACATATTTCTTTTCCTTGTTTCCGCCGTTCTTTATATATCTTGCTGCGCCTTCGCCGGCCGTCTGGCTCTCGAGGGTAACGAAGTCAACAAGGTCGTGAACGTGCAGCACGTTGCCGCAGGCGAAAACGCCGGGGTGAGTAGTCTCTCTGTATTCGTCAACTACCGGACCGCCGGTGACGCGGTCAAACTCGATGCCCATGTTCTTGCTCAGCTCGTTCTCGGGGATAAGACCGACGGAAAGCATGAGCGTATCGCAGGGGACATATTCCTCTGTGCCGGGTATCGGGCGGCGGTTGTCATCGACCTGTGCAATGGTAACGCCCTCAAGACGCTCCTTGCCGTGGATGTCGATAACGGTAGTGCTGAGCTTGAGCGGAATATCAAAGTCGTTGAGGCACTGTACGATGTTTCTCGTAAGACCGCTCGAATAGGGCATGAGCTCGCAGACCATCTTGACATGTGCACCCTCAAGGGTCATGCGGCGCGCCATGATAAGACCGATATCGCCCGAGCCGAGGATAACGACTTCTTTACCGGGCATATAGCCGTCGATGTTGACATATTTCTGGGCGGTGCCTGCGGAGAGAACGCCTGCGCAGCGGGTGCCCGCTATGTTGAGTGCGCCTCTCGGACGCTCACGGCAGCCCATGGCAAGGATAACTGCGGTAGCGTCTATTTCAATAAGACCGTCCTCTTTGTTAACTGCGGTGACAACGTTGTCGTCGGAGATGGAGAGCACCATAGTGTCGGTCTTAACGACAATGTCGGTGTCCTCAACGAGCTCGATGAAGCGCGCGGCATATTCGGGGCCGGACAGCTCCTCGCCGAAGTAGTGCAGACCGAAGCCGGTGTGTATGCACTGCTCAAGGATACCGCCGAGAGTCTCTGCGCGCTCGAGTATGATTATCTTTTCAACGCCGCTTTCACGCGCCTTGAGCGCGGCGGCCATGCCTGCGGGGCCTCCGCCGATAACGGCAAGATCATATTTAAGCATTAGTATTCATCCTTTCATGCTGCGAAAATTCGCAAATCACTTAGTCTTGCCGAAGAGGATTTTGGACTCTCCGCCGCATTTTGTAATGTCGTCAAGCTCCTGACCAAGCTCTCTTGCGAGTATCTCGACTACCTTTGAGCCGCAGAAGCCGCCCTGGCAGCGACCCATGCCGGCTCTCGTGCGGCGCTTTACGCCGTCGACGTCAACAGCACCTGCGGGTGCATGGATAGCGTCGAGAATTTCGCCTTCGGTTATAGTCTCGCAGCGGCAGATAACTCTGCCGTATGCGCTGTTCTTCTCAACAAGAGCCTTGCGCTCTTCTGCGTTCATGTGACGGAAACGCACGGGAGCGGGTCTGCCGGGAATGAAGTCCGCTTTCTTGCTGACTTCGCCCATGTCCTGCAGAATCATGTCGCAGACATAGAGACCGATAGCGGGAGCGGAGGAGAGGCCGGGGGATTCGATGCCGGCAACATTTATAAACTTCGCGTCCTTCTCGCTGGGAGCGATGATGAAATCGTCGCCGGTGCTGTGGGCGCGGATACCTGCGAATGAGGTGATGACGTCGCGGGTCGAGAGCGACGGGACGGACTTGAGCGCGGTCTTGAAAACGCCGTTTGTGCCGGCTGCGGTGGTTGCGCAGTCGTCCTTTTCGTCGATATCGACGGCGCTCGGACCGACGAGCAGGTTGCCGTCAACGGTGGGAGTGACGAGGACGCCCTTGCCCATCTTTGAAGGACACTGGAATATCGTGTGCTTGACCTTATCGCCGACAGCTCTGTCCATGAGCATATATTCGCCCTTGCGGGGAATAATGGTTATTGAATCGTCGCCGATGAGAGAAGCTACCTTGTCGCAGAAAACGCCGGCGGCGTTGACGACATATTCGGCTTCGATCTCGCCTGCGTCGGACTTGAGGACAAAGTTGCCCTGCGCGTTCTTTTCAATAGCCGTAACATCAAAATTGCGGAAGAACTCGACGCCGTTCATGACTGCGTTCTCAACTGCCGCTATCGTCAGCTCGTAGGGGCAGACGATTCCGGCGGTCGGAGCGTAGAGCGCGGCGACTGCCTCGTCGCTGAGGTTCGGCTCTTCGCGGTGAATAGCCTCTTTGTCGAGAATCTCGAGTCCGGGAACTCCGTTCGCTTCGCCTCTCGCTTTGAGCTCTTCAAGAGTCTCGAGCTCCTCGTTCGAGAAAGCGACAACATAAGAGCCGATGGGCTTGAACGGGACATGAAGTGTCTCGCACAGAGCGGGCATTGCTGCCGTACCCTCAACATTGAGTTTTGCTTTGAGAGTGCCGGGCATTGCGTCGAAGCCTGCGTGGACAATGGCGCTGTTGGCCTTTGTTGTGCCCATCGCCATGTCGATGCATTTTTCAACCAATGCTACTTTGATGTTATATCGGCACAGCTCTCTTGCGACTAAAGCGCCGCTGACGCCTGCACCGATAATTGCTACATCGTATGACATTTTTTTACCTCCAGACGGAAAAAGTATTGCTGGTTTTGCAAACAGAAGTATTATAACACTTTTTTGCCCGGCAAACAATAGCATAAAGCGACATAATCGATATTTTTGTAATTATATTTTTCGTCATTTTGTGCCATTTTAACTATTACGAAAATTTTTTGTGCCGTTTAATAATTACGCTCGGATTCGGGAGCAATAAACGCCGGCGGCGGTGCGGCGCTCGGAGCAGACCGACGGGTTCCGAATCCGTTAATATCGGTTTGTCCAGCGTCGGCGCTTCGAAATAAAACTATAACAATTTTCCTTGCCTCCGCATAAACTGTTGCGGGGGTGTTTTTATGCGCCGAATTCGTCGATTAAATATACGCACTCTGCCGCGCGGGGCGTTTAAGGCTCTGTGCGCCTTTACGCTGGCGCTTTGCACAGTCCTTATTTTTGATGCGCGGCTTCGCCCGACGGTGCGCAATATCGCCATGACCCGCGCCAAGAGTCTCGCCGTGCGCACGGTAGGCAACAGTATAGAAAAGTTTATATCCGAAAATCCCGAGGACTGCGCGGCTCTTGTGAGTGTAAGCGGCAGCGGCGGGAAAGTAAATTCAATGTCGCTCAATGCTGCGTCCGTCAATCTTTTTAAGTCGCGCCTTGTCCGCGCCGTCGACGAAGCGCTCGAAGAAAACGCACGGTTTACCGTGAGAATACCTCTCGGCTCGGTCACGGGCTCCGAGGTCTTTGCGGGAGCGGGGCCCGAAATACCCGTAACCGTCCGTATGACGGGCGGCGCAAGCGCGCAGATAACCGACGAATTTACCTCGGCGGGCATAAATCAGACCCGCCACAGGGTAATGCTCAGAGTCGAGTGCTCCGTCTATGTCTTTTTGGGCGGGGACGAGGATGCGGCGGAGTTCTCGGATGAATACTGTATCGCCGAGAATATTGTTATCGGCTCCGTTCCTCAGACGGCGGTGACAATAGACATTCCTCAGAGACAGTAAAATAAACGGTTGTTAGATATGCCGAGTTTGTGGTATAATAAGCCGCAGAGAAAACGGAAGGCTTTAAAGGAGGAATCCCTTTTGACGGATAAGGAACAGAGCGCAAAGCGCGCACAGGAGCTCAGAGATAAGCTCAATTATTACAGCAAAAAGTATTATGTCGACGATGACCCCGAGATAGAGGACTACGAATACGATATGCTCCAGCGCGAGCTCAAGGCTATTGAGGAGAAATACCCCGACCTTGTTTCGCCCGATTCTCCGACGGTGCGTGTCGGCGGCAGTGCGGAAAATCTCTTTGCAAAGGTGGAGCACCGCGTGCGCATGGAAAGCCTCCAGGACGCGTTCGGCTTCGGCGAGATAGAGGAGTTTGACCGCAGGGTCAGAGAGACCGAGCGCGATGTGCATTATGTGGTCGAACCGAAGATAGACGGACTTTCCGTCTCGCTCGAATATACGGACGGTGTGCTGACCCGCGGCTCGACCCGCGGAGACGGCGACGTCGGCGAGGATGTTACCGCAAATCTTCGTACAGTGCGCTCTATCCCTCTCAAAATAAAAACCCCGCTTCCTTTTTTGGAGGTCAGGGGCGAGGTGTATATGCCGAAATCCGTCTTTGCCTCCCTTGTCGCAAGGCAGGAGCTCGACGGCGAAAAACCTTTCAAGAATCCGCGCAACGCAGCCGCGGGCTCGCTCAGACAGAAGGACTCCAAAGTAACCGCGGGCAGGGGACTCGATATTTTCGTTTTCAATGTCCAGCAGATAGAGGGCAAGGAGCTGACATCACATAAGCAGTCGCTCGATTTCCTGCGCGAGCAGGGCTTTCATACAATCCCGTTCTACACGCGATTTGATAATATAACGGATGTAATAGGGGAGCTCAAGCGCATCGGGGAGATACGCTCGGGACTCGAATATGATATAGACGGCGCTGTTATAAAAGTTGACGATTTCGTTCAGCGCAGACACCTCGGCAGCACTTCGAAATTCCCCAAATGGGCGGTGGCTTTCAAATATCCGCCGGAAGAAAAGACAACGAAGCTCATAGATATAGAAATAGGTGTCGGGCGCACGGGCGTGCTCACTCCGACCGCCGTATTTGAGCCTGTTCTGCTTGCGGGCTCGACAGTCAGCCGCGCAACGCTCCACAATCAGGATTTCATCGCCGAAAAGGATATCCGCATCGGTGACGAGGTCGCCATAAGAAAAGCGGGCGATATAATCCCGGAGGTCGTGCGCGTCGTGTCGCACGCAAAAGATTCCGAGCCCTATGTCTTGCCCTCGATTTGTCCGTCCTGCTCCGCTCCCGTTATCCGAGAGGAGGGCGAGGCGGCTGTCCGCTGCGTCAATCCCGAGTGTCCGGCGCAGCTTCTGAGAAATGTTATCCATTTCTGCTCGCGTGATGCCATGGATATTGAAGGACTCGGCGATGCACTCGTCGAAAAGTTTATCTCGGAGGGCCTGATATCGAATGTAGCCGATATATATGACATAACGGCAGGAGAAATAACGGCTCTCGAGGGACATCAGGAGAAGTCGGCAAATAATCTTATTGAGGCCATAGAGCGCTCGAAGCAAAACGACCTTTCGCGTCTGCTGTTTGCGCTCGGAATACGCCATATCGGTCAGAAAGCGGCGAAGCTCCTGTCTGAGCATTTCGGCGATATAGATTCGATATCCGCCGCTTCCGAGGATGAGATATCGGCAATAGACGGCTTCGGCGGCATAATGGCAAAGAGTGCGGTTGAATTTTTCTCCCTGAGCCAGACCTCGGATCTTATAGCGAGACTTAAAGCCGCCGGGGTCAACATGAAGTCGCTGAAAGAAAAGAGCGACGATCAGCGCTTCAAAGGCCTGACCTTTGTTCTAACGGGCACTCTGCCCACGCTCTCGAGAAAAGAAGCGACGGATATAATCGAAGGTCTCGGCGGCAAAGCC
>OLOS01000269.1_pt1 | contig 60306 bp, 52 predicted proteins | sample 1672631 | NCBI WGS metagenome assembly OLOS01 (sample SAMEA3136707, study PRJEB25190) | human gut metagenome | biome: human gut; feature: human-associated habitat; material: faeces | place: Austria | collected 2013
AGAATATTATTTTCAATTTTCTTCAATTTTCCCTTGACTTTTTATTTGCAGGCTGTCCCATATCCGCATTCATGTAAAGAGCAACCGAAATCAGAAACAGGAGCAGTGCCACTGTGAAAATGATGACACAGTAAGGTTGATCCTGGAAAATGGAAGACGGCAGATACCTTGTCTCCAGCATCCTGCAAAAGTCTGAGATATATCCGATCAGCGTCATATTTGCAATGGTTCCCAGTCCGATCAGCTTCCGCCCCCAGATCAGCTCCGGAAGGAACAGCAGAAGATTCACCAGCATCATGGTCGTGCCGAAAGTAATTCCAAAGCGCCCGGACAGAGATGCATTCATAAAAGAACAGGTATCCGTACCATAATTAACCTTAAGCAGGAAAGATAAAGTAATACCCATTCCCACAATTCCAGTCATCATGATGATAAAGCGTTTCTTATCAAACCGGTTTTTCTGTTTCATATCATCCTCCGTAAATCAACAAACATCTCTTTTTTTCATAACGATTTCAAAGTATGATGCCAGGGTCAAAAGGTCATGATTTTTATGCTTGCATGAAAAATCATGACTTTGGGACCCGCTAAACATGAGAAAGTAGCCATTTTTCGAAGAAAAATGAGCGGATTTCGAATGTTTTTCGGATTTTGGGAGCGCGAAGCGCGGAAAAATCCGAAGGCATCATGGGGTCAAATGCTTTTGACCCCAACATCAAAGTATTATAGTAACTGGTCACGAAGTGAACGGTAATTATAATACCGCTTGACAGAGCATTTGGCAATAGATAAGATGAAATTATTTGGAGCCATTCATGAGCAAAAGGAGAGTTCCGGAGATGATGTTTTGCGAATGGACTCAAAACAGTTATGGAATAACAGGAGGTGCAGAGAATCATGAACAAACAGATTCTTCTGATGAGTGATATGGTCGGATATGGCAAGGTTGCCTTATCTGCGATGATGCCGATTCTTTCCTATATGAAACATAATGTCTATACACTTCCTACCGCACTGGTATCGAATACACTGGACTATGGAACATATGAGATTCTGGAAACAACAGACTATATGAGCAATACCATAAAGGTGTGGGAAGAGCTGGGCTTTTCCTTTGATGCGGTTTCGGCAGGCTTTCTTGTTTCCGGACGGCAGGCAAAGCTTGTGGCAGATTTTTGTGGGCAGCAGAAGGATAAGGGAGCACTCATTTTTGTTGATCCGATCATGGGGGATGCGGGCAGACTTTATAACGGGATCACAGAAACAACGGTTTCCCTTATGAGAGAGCTGATCCGTGTGTCAGATTATATGATGCCGAATTATACGGAGGCGGCATGCCTGGCCGGGGAGACCTATCGGGAGGAGGGCATGTCCTTACAGGAAGCGGATGTTCTGATTGCAAAGCTGCTGTCTGTCGGTGCAAAGTCCATTGTTGTCACAAGTGCAGTCATAGACGGACAGGAAGCAGTCCTTGTATATGATCATAACAGCAGAGAAAGGCACATACTGCCGTTTACCAGTATTCCGGTCAGGGTGCCGGGGACAGGGGATATTTTTTCATCCATCTTTATGGGAAAGCTTCTGGAAGGAAAAAATATCGTTGAAAGTGTGCAGAAGGCAATGTCTGTCATCGAACTCATGATCAGAAAGAATCAGGAGAAGGAAGACAGATGCAAATGGATTCCGGTGGAACGTTTTTTTGACTATCTGGATTAACCGATCTGCCGTATCGAAAAATCAGAACCCCCCGGGTGGCTTGTGGACAAAAAAAGGGGATGCTATACTAAAAGAAAAATCCGGGAGGGGAAAGATGAAGAAAAAACTTTTAAGTATCGTGTGCGCAGCGGCGCTGGCTGCAGGACTTCTGTCCGGGTGCGGAAAAGGGACAGAAGGAAAAACAGATGATGCAGAGGCAGTGACAGCACAAAGCACAGATAAGACGAATGGTGCAAAGGATGAGGTGATCGTTACCATGCCCGTCACATCGGAGCCGGAAGCGGGATTTGATCCGGCATACGGATGGGGAGCGGGGGAGCATGTACATGAACCGCTGATCCAGAGTACGCTGACGACTACCACGAAGGATCTGGAGATCGAGAAGGATCTGGCAACGGATTACAGCGTGAGCGAAGACGGTCTGACGTGGACGGTTACGATCCGTGATGATGTGAAGTTTACAGACGGTGAGCCGCTGACAGCGGAGGATGTGGCTTTTACCTATAATAACTGTAAGGAAAAGAGCTCGGTCAATGACTTTACCATGCTGGATGAGGCGGTTGCCGTTGACGATACGACGGTGGAATTTAAGATGACAAAGCCGTTTTCCATCTGGCCTTATACGATGGCAATCGTAGGAATCGTGCCGGAGCACGCATATGATGAAAATTATGGTCAGAATCCGATCGGTTCGGGGCGCTATATCATGAAACAGTGGGACAGGAATCAGCAGGTGATTTTTGAGGCGAACCCGGACTACTATGGAGAAGCACCGAAGATCAGAAAAGTGACGGTTCTGTTCATGGAAGAAGACGCCGCACTGGCTGCTGCGATGGCAGGAAAGGTGGATGTGGCGCATACGGCGGCATCCTACAGTGACCAGACGATCGACGGATACGGTCTTCTGGCCGTTCAGACGGTGGATAACCGCGGCTTCAATCTTCCCTGTGTCCAGCCACAGGAAAAGGATGGCGTTACCTATGGAAATGCATTTACCTCCGATGTGAATGTCAGACGCGCCATCAATATCGGGATCGACCGGCAGGAAATGATCGAAAATGTATTGAACGGTTACGGAACAGCTGCCTACAGCGTATGCGACAAGATGCCCTGGTACAACAGCGATTGTGAGGTTGCTTATGATCCGGAAGGGGCCGTGAAGCTGCTGGAGGATGCGGGATGGCAGACAGGCAGTGACGGCATCCGCGAAAAGGATGGTATCAAAGCAGAGATTACGCTGATGTTCAGCAATGGCGATTCCGTCCGTCAGGCACTTGCGGAGGATACCGCCAATCAGCTGAAAGAGCTGGGGATCCGCGTGACTACAGAGGGTGTAGGCTGGGATGTGGCTTATGACCGGGCCCAGTCGGAGCCTCTCGTATGGGGATGGGGAGCCCATACACCGATGGAGCTTTACAACATCTACCATTCACTTGCCGGTACGGGAATCGGTCAGGCTGAGTATTCCCCATATGCAAACGAGACAGTGGACAGCTATATGGATCAGGCACTTGCGGCTGATACACTGGAGGAGTCCTGTGAGCTGTGGCAGAAGGCCCAGTGGGACGGAACGACAGGAATCACTCAGGAAGGCGATATCCCGTGGATCTGGCTGTGCAATATCGACCATCTGTATTTTGTGAGAGACGGATTACAGGTTGCCGACCAGAAAATTCATCCCCATGGACACGGATGGTCTATTGTAAACAATGTAGACCAGTGGTTCTGGGAGTAATTGAAGTGTTTCTCGGGTGTCCGGTGAATGAAGAAATGTTGCTGTTATAGAAGAAAGACGGAGGAAGAAAGATGGACAGACGTTGGCCTGTTTTGATTACAAAAAATATGGTAAGAGTTGTTCTGCTGGTTCTGGCTGTCAGTGTAGTCACCTTCTGGCTGATGAAGTCCTCACCGGTGGATCCGCTGCAGGCGAATGTCGGTCAGGCGGCACTTGGAAGCATGAGTCAGGAGCAGATTGAAAAGCTGGAGGAATACTGGGGTGTGAACACTCCGCCGGCAGAACAGTATCTGTCCTGGCTGAAGGATTTTGTGAGAGGGGACATGGGAATCTCCCTGTTATACCGTCAGCCGGTGGGAAAAGTGATCGCTGTCAAGCTGGCAAATTCTCTGTTTCTGATGATCCTGGCATGGGTCTTATCGGGTGTCCTGGGATTTGTGCTTGGCGTGGTGGCGGGAATGAACCGTGGAAGACTGGTGGATAAAGTGATCAAAGGGTATTGTCTCGTGATTTCCAGCACACCGGCTTTCTGGCTGGCGCTTCTTCTGCTGATGTTGTTTGGCGTGTGGCTTGGGTGGCTGCCGATCGGACTGAGTGTCCCGATCGGTGTGGAGGCCAGCGGTGTGACTTTTCTGGACAGGCTCTACCATGCGGTTCTTCCGGCTCTGACATTGAGCATTACCGGCGTGTCGAATATTGCGCTTCACACCAGGGAGAAGATGATCGACATCTGCGAGAGTGACTATGTGCTGTTTGCGCGGATGAGAGGAGAGAAGGGATTCCGGCTGTTCCGCTATTATGGCTTCCGGAATGTCCTTCTTCCGGCGATCACACTCCAGTTTGCCTCAATCAGTGAGATTTTCGGAGGTTCCGTTCTGGTGGAGCAGGTCTTTTCCTATCCGGGACTCGGTCAGGCGGCAGTCGCTGCGGGGCTTGGAAGTGATCTGCCGCTTCTGATGGCGATCACCATCGTGAGTGCGCTGTTTGTGTTTGGCGGAAACATGATTGCCAATCTACTCTACGGAGTGGTTGACCCGAGGATCCGAAGAGGAGGAACATCGAAATGAAGTTAAATCGAAGACAGCGTGTGCTGGCGGGACTGTTTTTTTCTGTTCTGTTTCTGGCGCTTGTGTGTGTATCCGGAATTCTGCTGACGGAGGAAGCGAGGGTCACTGATTTTTCAAGAAAAAATATCGCTCCCTGTGCAAAATACATCTTTGGAACAGACTGGTTGGGAAGGGATATGCTGGCACGCACGGTAAAGGGACTTTCACTCAGTATCCTGATCGGTGTTCTGGCAGCGGCAGTCAGTGCGGTGATTGCGCTTGTTCTGGGCATCGCGTCCGCTACGATGGGAAAAACAGTGGATTATGTGATCACCTTCTGTATCGATCTGATCATGGGTGTTCCTCATATCCTGCTGCTGATCCTGATCTCAGTCGCTCTTGGGAAAGGACTGAAGGGCGTGATCGTGGGAGTTGCGCTGACGCACTGGCCGTCGCTGGCCCGTCTGATCCGGGCGGAGGTGATCCAGCTGAAGGAAAGCCCGTATATCCGGATTGCACAGAAGCTGGGGAAGAGCAGATGGTATATCGCATGGAAGCACATTTTTCCGCATCTGCTGCCACAGTTTGTTGTCGGGCTGGTGCTGCTGTTTCCCCATGCAATCCTTCACGAATCCAGTATTACCTTTCTGGGATTCGGGCTCTCCACAGAGCAGCCGGCCATCGGTATCGTGCTGTCGGAGGCCATGAAGTATCTGGTGACCGGGAAATGGTGGCTGGCCCTGTTCCCGGGGATGTTGCTCGTATTTACGGTGGTACTGTTCTACGTGGCCGGTGAGAGTATCAGAAAGCTGCTGGATCCCGGAAGTGTTCATGAATAAAGTGGAGGCTTACATACATCGCAAAGGGTGCTGGTGATCGTGGTGCGGGAAGAAACGATGAGAAAGGGACAGGGGCAAAAGGAGTATGCGTAAGGTTAGCGAAAAAAATACGGACAGAGTTCCGGTTCTTAAAATTGAACATATGTGCATTGCCTTTACACAGTATGACAGGGGAATGCATCAGACGGAGCTTCCTGTCATCCGGGATCTGGATGTTGAGGTGCATGCGGGAGAGATGGTGGCGGTTGTCGGCTCCAGCGGTTCCGGAAAGAGTCTTCTGGCTCATGGCGTTATGGGGGTGCTGCCCTACAATGCCTCGATGGGCGGCAGGATTACCTACTGCGGAGAGGAGCTTACGAAGCAGAGGGTGGAAAAGCTGCGGGGAAATGAGATCGTCATGGTACCCCAGAGCATTGCTTTTCTGAATCCGCTCATGAAGATCGGGCCTCAGATCTGCAAAGGCAGGAAGGATGCGCAGACCAGAAAGAAACTGAGTGACATCTTCAGAAGATATGATTTAGACCCGGGTGTGGCAGATCTTTATCCCTTTGAACTGTCGGGAGGGATGAACCGGAGGATCCTGATCTCTACGGCAATGATTGAACATCCGCGCCTGGTCATTGCGGATGAGCCGACACCGGGGTTGGACCTGAAGGTGGCCAAACGTGCCATGCAGCATTTTCGTGAGCTGGCAGATATGGGAGCGGGAGTGCTTGTGATCACACATGATCTGGAGCTGGCACTGGAGGTGGCAGACAGGATCGCCGTATTTTATGCAGGGATGACTGTGGAGGAGGCGGACGTGTCGGATTTTGAGAAGGAAGAGACGCTGCGCCATCCCTACACGAAGGCACTCTGGCGTGCGATGCCCAAAAACGGGTTCCGTTTTATTGAAGGGACACAGCCCTATGTCAAGGATCTGCCACAGGGATGTCCGTTTGCGCCGCGCTGCAGCCAGTACACGCAGGAATGCAGGAAAGAAGAGATATCCTGGCGGGAGATCAGGGAAGGCCGTGTCAGATGCCTGCATGCTATATAAGCAGGAACCGGACGTACGGTATCGTACAGAATGTGTTATATCTGCACATCGCGGGGCGGAGTGAACAGTAACAAAAGACAGGAAAGCATCCAGTATCAGTACACCGGGAAGAACCGTCGCGGAAGAGGGAAATATGAAGTTAGAGATTAAAAATGTGACTTATCAATATGAGAAAAACGGCAGGAAGATTCTTGAGGATTTCAGTATGGAGATCGGGCAGCAGGAACGGGTGGGTATCATTGCACCCAGCGGATACGGGAAAACAACGCTGTGCAAGCTCCTTTCCGGCTATCTGAAGCCAGATCGTGGTGAAATCCTTCTGGATGGAAAGCCGCTCTCATCCTATAAGGGCTACTGTCCGGTGCAGATGATCTGGCAGCAGCCGGAATTTGCTGTAAATCCCAGGCTTCGGATGCGGGAAGTGATCCTCGAAGGCGATGAGGTGGAAGAGCGGATCGTCCGGGAGCTGGGAATCGAGGAAGACTGGATGAACCGTTTCCCGGCAGAACTGTCGGGAGGAGAATTGCAGAGATTTTGTATCGCGAGAGCTCTGGGGAAACGTACGAAGTTTCTCCTGGCAGATGAGATCAGTACCATGCTCGATCTGATCACCCAGAGTCAGATATGGAACTTTCTGATTCGGGAGACAGAGCGCAGAGAAATCGGGCTGATCGCGGTCAGCCACAGCCAGCCGCTTCTGGATCAGGTATGCACCAGGCAGATCAACCTGAAAGAAGCAGCGAGTACAAAAAAGTAAAAAAGTCCGACTCCTGTCTGAGGAGCCGGACTTTTCCTGTATTCCAAAGCCTTACTGCAGATGCAAAACCGTGTGTTTCAATGACGCATTTCTGCTACATGGGTCTATTTTTCTGGTAGATCAGCTTCAGTCCTTTCAGAAGAAGGGCATCATCCACGATCACATCCTCCATGCAGTAGGGGATGATACAGCCGGCCAGCCCGCCGGTAGCGATCACAGTGGACTTTTCCCCCAGCTCTTTGTTGATCCGCTGGATCATTCCATCGATGCAGGAGGCATTTCCGTAGATCAGACCGCTCTTCATGCAGTCGATCGTATTGCTTCCGATCAGCTTCTTCGGTGCCTCTACACTGATTTTGGGAAGCTGTGAGGTCCTGCTGGTCAGGGAATCCGAGGAGACCCGGATGCCGGGAAGGATCATTCCGCCGATGTAATTGTTCTTCTTATCAATGACGGAGATCGTGGTGGCAGTTCCCATATCAAAAATGATCATAGGAGCCTTATATTCTGCGATTCCGGCAACTGCATTGGCCACCAGGTCACTGCCGAGCTGCGCCGGATTGTCTGTCAGAATATTCAGGCCGGTTCTGACACCGGGACCGATGATGATGACATCTCTGTCCGTGATCTTCACTGCGGCTTCCTTTACAATGTTTGTAACAGGAGGAACCACAGAGGAAATGATGGAACCCTGGATATCTTCCGGATTCAGATGATACATTTCCAGTACATTTTTAAAGCTGATGGCATATTCGAGAACTGTTTTTGTCGTATCTGTTGAAAGACGTTCCACAAAAAGAATTTCTTCCCCTCTGATACATCCAATGACGATGTTTGTGTTTCCGATATCAATTGCTAAGATCATAAGTACTCCTTCTCCCGCTTTCCCTCATTTAACGGGAAGCGTATTTCGTTCTAAACAGTATCCGGCAGATCAGGCTTACCAGGATGGCGGCTACGATGGCTTCCGGTACACCATTGATCCCTATGATCGAAAGGATAAAGGAATAGACAGCCTCCGTTGCCACATGATTGGCTGCGGCATAGGCATCCCGGAAGAACAGGTAGATCAGATTCATGACCAGAAGCGTATTGGTAAGCGCTCCTGACAGTCCGGCCAGAGCCAGAGATAACGTCTGCTTATCGGTAAGGCGGTACATGCCTTTGTATACATAATAGGGAACCACACCTACCAGAATCCGCGGGATAAAGCAGATGATGACACTGCCGATGCCGCCATGAACCTCACCCAGTTCAAAAAACGGTGTGAAGACAAAGCTGGTTGCCGTAGGATTGATGGTGTTGTTGATAAAGCTTGTCAGTCCGAAGATCAGCCCGAGAAATGCGCCCTTTTTGGGGCCAAGCATCAGAGAGCCGATGATGACGGGGATGTGGATGATCGTGGCCCGGGTAAAGCCGAGCGGGATATATCCCAGAAATGGTGTGAATGCCAGGATGATGATCAGTGCCGAGAAAAGTGCGACCTGAACCATGCCGAGCGTTGACTGTGAAGTGTTGCCTGTTGTTTGTTTCATGTTCCTTTGTCCTCCTTGTTATTATTCTCGTTTGAGATACAATACAATTACCGGGAAAGTATAGCATATCCGCAAAGTGATGTAAATAAAAAGCCTGACAAACCTGGCAGGTATATGTTATACTGAAAAATAATGCCGGGGAAGAGATATTGGAATGCTTCCCCTCTGGAATGGGAGAAAGAGAGATGCTAAAAGGAAAGACAGTGATACTGGGCGTGACCGGGAGTATTGCGGCGTACAAGATTGCCACTCTGGCGAGTATGCTGACGAAGCTTCACTGTGATGTCCATGTGATTATGACGAAAAATGCCACGAACTTTATAAATCCGATTACGTTTGAAACACTGACGAACCATAAATGTCTGGTGGATACCTTCGACAGGAATTTTGAGTTTCAGGTAGAGCATGTGGCTCTGGCAAAGCAGGCGGATCTGGTGCTGGTAGCTCCTGCTACGGCAAATGTGATCGCAAAGATGGCATATGGGCTGGCAGACGATATGCTGACAACCACCGTTCTGGCCTGCACCTGCAGGAAGCTGGTGGCGCCTGCCATGAATACCCGGATGTATGAAAATGATATCGTGCAGAGAAACATCGAAGAGCTCAGAAAGAATCATTTTGAGATCATCACTCCTGCAGTCGGATTGCTTGCATGCAGGGATGTGGGAGCTGGAAAGATGGCGGAGCCGGAGGTACTTCTGGACTATATTCTCAGGGAGATCGCTTGTGAAAAGGATATGGCAGGGTTAAAGGTTCTGGTGACAGCGGGACCTACGAGAGAATCGATTGATCCGGTGCGCTTTATCACCAATCATTCCACCGGAAAGATGGGATATGCCCTGGCGAAAAACTGTATGCTGCGCGGTGCCGATGTGACACTGGTGACAGGTCCGGTGACACTTAAGAAACCTCCCTTTGTGCGTGTCATTGAAATCTCAAGTGCCAGAGAGATGTTTGATGCAGTGACAGAGAGAGCAAAGGAGCAGGATATTATTGTGAAGGCAGCTGCAGTGGCAGACTATCGCCCGAAGACGGTGAGCACAGAAAAAGTGAAAAAGTCCGGTGCTGAAATGACGCTGGATCTGGAAAAGACCGATGATATCCTGAAATTTCTGGGAGAGCACCGCAAGTCCGGTCAGTTTTTGTGCGGATTTTCTATGGAAACAGAGCATATGGTGGAAAATTCCCGGGCAAAATTAGAAAAGAAGCATCTGGACATGGTGGTGGCCAACAACCTGAAACAGGACGGTGCCGGGTTCGGTACAGACACCAATATTATTACAATGATCACAGAGAAACAGACCATCAGTCTGGAACTGATGAGTAAAGAGGAAGCAGCAGGCAGGATTATGGATCAGATCCTGAGGATGCGGAGGGAGGAAGCAAATGAAGAGATATGAAACAGTATGGGAAATTTTTAATGAATGTGCCAATAATCAGATGCGCGATGTTTTCTTTGATGAAATAGAAACCGATGACATTGAGGGATTTTTGCACCGGAAATTCAAAGGACGTGAAGTTACCTTTGAAAAAAGTGTTCCGGAAGAGGGAACCGTGGTGTATGACATCGTGGCATCCGGCATCCGGCAGAGATATTCATTTACGGAAATATAAGGATACAGGATATGAAAAAATGGATAAGTAATCGATCGAAAATGCAGATCATCGGACTGGGATTCTTCTGTCTGATTCTGTTAGGAACCTTTCTTCTGATGCTGCCGGTTTCTGCAAGGGACGGGAGAATGACACCGGTTTCCGATGCGCTTTTCACAGCCACGTCAGCCACCTGTGTGACAGGACTGGTGATGGTAGATACCTGGACGCACTGGAGTCTTTTCGGGCAGATCATCATTCTTCTTCTGATTCAGACGGGCGGACTGGGATTTATGACAGTCAGTGTTTTGATCTCCCTGGCAGTGGGCAGAAAAATCGGACTTCGTGAAAGAGGGCTTATTTCCGAAAGTGTGAATGCGATCCAGATGGGAGGGATCGTCCATCTGATGAAGAAAATCCTGCTGGGAACGCTGCTGGTGGAAGGAACGGGTGCAGTGCTGCTTTCCCTGCGGTTCTGTGAGGAGCATGGATTCTGGCGGGGAATCTACTACGGAATCTTTCATTCGGTTTCCGCATTCTGTAATGCCGGATTTGATCTGATGGGATATCAGGGGGAGTATTCCTCTCTGGTGAATTATTCCGGGGACTGGCTGGTGAATCTGACCATCATGGCGCTGGTCATTATCGGAGGAATCGGATTTATCGTCTGGGATGATGTGACAAGGCACGGGATTCATTTCAGAAAGTACAGACTGCATTCGAAAATTGTACTGGTTACGAGTACAGTGCTTGTATTTGGAGGCGCATTTCTCTATTATCTGTTTGAGGCGGGAAATCTGGCGAAGGATCTGGGACCGGGGGAAACCTTTCTGACCTGTCTGTTTGATTCCGTGACCATGAGAACAGCCGGATTTAATACGACGGACGTGGCAGGACTTTCCGACGGCAGCAAGCTGTTAAGCGTGATGCTGATGTTTATCGGAGGCAGTCCCGGCTCTACGGCGGGAGGTGTCAAGACGACCACCATCCTGGTGCTGTTTCTCTATGTGCGGGCGAATATGAAGCGTACCCGCGGGGTAAATATTTTCCAGCGAAGGATCGGGGATGATACGATCAAGAGAGCCAGTGCAGTCGCATGCACGAATATGCTGCTGGCGCTGATGGCGGCGCTGTTCATATGCGGAACCCAGGGACTTGACCTGCGGGATGTGCTTCTGGAAACCTTTTCCGCCATCAGCACCGTGGGTGTCTCTGCCGGGATCACGCGGGATCTGACCCTGATCTCGCAGGCTGTAGTGATTCTGCTGATGTATTGCGGAAGAGTTGGAAGTCTGTCCATGGCGCTGTCATTTTCAGAAAAGAAAAAGATATTACCATATGAACTGCCGGAGGAAAAGATTTTGATCGGATGAGGAGTTAAGAAATGGAGATTAAAATTAAAAATAAACGGAGTCTGCTGATCATTATTACATGCGGGATTCTTTTTTACTGGGGACTGAATCATCTGTCGGTGTTTCTTGGTATTCTGAAGCAGTTACTCGGCGTCGTGTCGCCCTTTTTAATGGGAGGTGCGATTGCCTTTGTGCTGAATGTCCCAATGAAAAATATTGAGAAAAGGCTGCTATCCGTATTCAAAGAGAAGAAAATGCTGCTGCGTGCCGTGAGCATTCTGGCATCCTTTCTGCTGGCGCTTGGAATTGTAGTATTTGTAGTGATGATGGTCATTCCGGCTCTGATCGATACACTGGTTCAGCTCAATGCGGGAATTCCCAGATTTCTGGATAATGTAAATGAGTGGCTGCTGACACTGACGAAGGATTATCCGGAGATAACCGATTATCTGATGTCGATCGAGCTGAACTGGACGGATATCACACAGAAAGCGATGGCGTTCCTGCAGAACAGTGCCGCAGGACTGCTGCGTTCCACCTGGGGAATGGCATCTTCGGTGATCGGAGGAATCACCACGGCTGCGATCGGCCTGATTTTTTCAGTGTATATTCTTGCTGAGAAAGAAAAGCTGGGAATGCAGTTTAAGAAGATTATCTATGCCTACCTTCCGGAGCATGTGGTTGCTCACATCCTGAAGGTCAGCCGTCTGTCGGCAAAGACCTTTTCCGGGTTTATATCGGGGCAGTGTACAGAGGCCGTGGCCTTCGGTCTGCTCTGCTATCTGGCGATGACGATCTTTGATTTCCCTTACGCAGTATGTGTGTCTGTGCTCATCGGCTTTATGACGCTGCTTCCTGTGGTGGGGGCGTTCCTTGGTACGGCACTGGGAGCCATTCTGATCATGGTCAGCAGCCCTGTCAAGGCGATATGGTTTGTAGTCATGATCATCATTCTTCAGCAGATCGACGGAAATCTGATCTATCCGAGAATCGTGGGAAGCTCCGTGGGGTTGCCCAGTATGTGGGTTCTTGTAGCAGTGACGGTGGGCGGAAGCCTGATGGGTGTATTCGGAATGCTGGTGTTTGTACCTCTTGTTTCCGTACTCTATGCACTCTTCCGTGAGAATGTCTATAAGAATCTACATAAAAAGGCGATCACACAGGAAAAGCTGGAGCGATAAAAACACCTCGAATTAACTGATGTGTGAATAGTAATGGAAAGGAAGCCTTGTAAAATTCCGGTTCGTGATGTATGCTGTATATCGATGAGGAAATACATAAGGCGTGTTTCCGTGTAAAGAAAGATGCCGGGAGTCCGGCAGATGTAAGGAGGAAAGAAAAATGGCAGAGAAAGAATGCAGCAATAAAGGCTGCACAAAGGAAAGCTGTGAGGGCTGCCCGTCCAAACAGCAGCCGCAGAGCTTTTTGGTAGAACCGAATTGTTATACGGAGATCAAGCATGTGATTGGTGTCGTCAGCGGAAAAGGCGGCGTGGGTAAATCCATGGTAACCGCTTCCCTGGCAAATATGATGGCGAAGAAGGGCTACCGGGTGGGAATTCTTGATGCAGATATCACAGGACCATCCATTCCAAAGATGTACGGTCTTCACGGACCGGCACAGGCGGACGATGAAGGGATCTATCCGATGCTCAGCGCCAATGACATCAAGATCATGTCCATCAATCTTCTGATGCCGGATGAGGAATCGCCGGTCATCTGGAGAGGACCTGTCATTTCCAATATGGTAAAACAGTTCTGGAGTGATGTCATCTGGGGCGAGTTGGATTATCTCTTTGTGGATATGCCGCCGGGAACAGGAGATGTTCCTTTGACTGTATTCCAGTCCCTTCCGGTGGAGGGAATCGTGATCGTCTCCTCACCGCAGGATCTGGTACGTATGATTGTAAAGAAAGCATACAACATGGCCAGAGCGATGAATATCCGTGTGCTTGGAATCGTTGAGAACTACAGTTATTTCAAGTGTCCGGACTGCGGAAAGGAAATCCAGGTCTTTGGTGAGAGCCATATCGATGAGATCGCGGGTGAGCTGGAAATTCCGGTACTCGGAAAGATGCCGATCGATCCGGAGTTTGCGAAATATGCAGATCTGGGCAATTTCGAACTGGCGGACAACACTTATGTAGAGCCTGCATTTGCAGTACTGCATACAAAATAGGGAAAGTCTCGTAGAGGCGATTTTGAGAATGGACTCTGAATAGTTACAGTTTTTTTATACGGGGAGACCGTCTGTAGTGGATGAAGGCTACAGGCGGTTTTTTCCGTTATATGAAAAACATCTCCGGATCTTTTATATAACATCGAATATTTGTTCGAAAAACACTTGCGCAGGAAAATGGCATGTGATACAATGAAAGCAAACAAATGTTCTGTAAAACAGCGATATGTCAAGGTAACAGGAGGACACAGAGGATGACGATACAGGAAACAATGAGTATTGAAGAAAAGCTGGATATTCTTTCGGATGCCGCGAAGTATGACGTGGCATGTACCTCCAGCGGAGTGGACAGGAAGGGAGACGGGAAGCACATGGGGAATGCAGTGGCGAAGGGAATCTGTCACAGTTTCTCAGCGGATGGCAGATGTATTTCCTTATTAAAGATCCTGTTCACCAATGAGTGTGTTTTTGACTGCAAATACTGTATCAACCGCTGTTCGAATGATGTTCCCAGAGCCTCTTTTACACCGGAAGAGGTCTGTCTGCTCACAATTGAATTTTACCGGCGTAATTATATAGAAGGGCTTTTTTTAAGCTCCGGAATTTTAAAGAATCCCGCCTATACGATGGAACTTCTCTATCAGACACTGTACAAACTGAGAAATGAATATGGATTTCAGGGCTATATCCACGTAAAAGCGATTCCCGGCGCACCGCAGGAGCTGATCGACCGTACAGGGCTGCTGGCAGACAGGATGAGCATTAATCTGGAGCTGCCTACGTCAGAAGGCCTGAAGAAGCTGGCACCGCATAAGAGCAGGCGGACGATCCTTGGTCCCATGCGTCAGATCCAGATGCGGAGAGAGGAGAATAAGTATGAGCTGGCGCTTTATAAGCAGGCTCCGCGCTTTGTACCGGCAGGGCAGAGCACGCAGATGATCATCGGTGCCACTCCGGAGAATGATTTTGAGATCGTATCGGTGGCGGAGTCTCTCTATCAGAAGTTTCAGCTGAAGAGAGTATTTTATTCGGCATTTGTTCAGGTGAATGAGGATGCCAGCCTTCCGGCCCTGCCCGGCGGGCCTCCGCTTTTGCGGGAACACCGCCTGTATCAGGCAGACTGGCTGATGCGGTTTTATGGATTTCAGGCATCGGAGCTTCTCTCCAAGGAGCATCCGAATTTCAATATGTTTCTGGATCCGAAATGTGACTGGGCGATTTCCCATCTGGAACAGTTTCCGGTGGAGGTGACGCAGGCGGATTACCGGACGCTTCTGAGAGTTCCGGGAATCGGTGTGAAGTCTGCGCAGAGGATTGTGAAGGCGCGAAGATACGGGACACTTCGTTTTGAGGATCTGAAGAAGATGGGAGTCGTGCTGAAAAGAGCGCTGTATTTTATTACCTGCGCGGGGAAGATGATGTATCCCGTGAAGCTGGAGGAGGACTATATTATGAGAAATCTGCTGAGTGTAAAGGAACGCCTTCCCTTTGACCTTGAGCATTATCATCAGCTGAATCTGTTTGATGACTGTGGGGTGGCGCGGTAGATGGAAGAGCAGAAGACGATCTTTTTATGTGAGGACAGCACCGATGGGATCTTTACCGGTGTGTATGATGCCTGGGACAGCAGACTGGGGCACGGGAATGTGGAGCTGGCCGTGAAGCATAACAGGAATCTGGAGCTGTTTGCCAGGTATCAGGAGGTAGAGACAGACACAGGCAAAGCAGAGAAGGTGGCCAATACGATACGCAGACAGATGGGATATGAGGATTACAGGCATATCTATTATGCGACACTGTCGCGGCATGAGGAGAAGGCAGACAGCATCTACCGGACGATCGTTGCGGGACTTTCGAAAGGCAGGAGCGGTCCGGTGATGCAGAACCTGCAGGATCCGGATATCTGCCGGGTGTTTGAACTGTCCAGGACTATAGGGTATGAATCACACCGGTATCTCGGATTTGTGAGATTCCGGGAGCTGGAGGGCGGTGTGCTGTTTTCAGAAATCCAACCGGAGAATGCGATTCTTCCGCTGATCGGGGATCATTTCGCGGACCGCTTCCCGGGTGAACACTTTCTGATCTATGACAGAACACACCAGACCTTTCTGGTGCATGAAGCCTTTAAACAGTGGGTTCTGCTGGTTGGGGAGACGCCTGACCGGGAGCAGACAGAGTGTGTTTCGTGGAAAGAGGCGCAGATTGCGGGACTCTGGAAAGGCTTTTGCCGGTCCATTGCGATCGGGGAAAGGGAGAACCAGAGGCTTCAGCAGCAGCTTTTGCCGTTAAAATTCCGTGCATTTATGACAGAAATGAAAGGAAGTGACTGAAAGATCGTGCGTGGAACCATCCAGAAACCGGTTGTGACACCTGGTTCAGTTTTAACATGCATCAGGCTGCTTACAGATTTGTAACGGTTTAAAGGCATAAAGATATTTATAAAATCTGCCTCCAGTAAGCAGGTTTCACGCGGCAAATATTTATAATCTGCATGACTGTGGACAGTTCTGCAAATTTATCGGACGATAAAATAAATAAAATTTTAAAAGGATTTTTGTAAAAAACAGGAATACTACCGGAAAATCCGGGAAATACTAAAACAGGATGTCGATGAAAAAAAGTTGACAAATAAAAATCACAGTGGCATAATGCAGGGAAGAAATTTGAGACAGGTGACAGAAAGTCTTATATTTCGAGGATAATCCCCTGAATGCGACAGGAAGTATCCAAAACTCTGTCCGACTTTGTCAGACTCTGTGTAGTTACCGATTGTGAGTTGAAACGAGAAAGGATGATGACTATGGTAGAGAGAACAGAAAAAAAGATCAGGCTCAATGAACTGGAAGAGGTTAAGGAGTTCGTTCATGCCGCCGGGAAGTGTGACTTTGACATTGATGTATCTTATAATAGAATCATTATTGATGCGAAATCCATGCTTGGCGTTCTCAGCCTGGATCTGACCAGGGAACTGACCGTGAAGTATGGCGGTAAGGATCTGCAGTTTGAGAATGTTCTGAGTAAGTATACAGTTGCGTAAAACAGAAGAAATTGAGAATCCCCCGATCCTGTGATTTTATAAGAAATCGTGGAGTCGGGGGATTTTATCGAAGAAGGTATGGCGATGGAAGAAATCAGGATATCCGTCCGGAATCTGGTGGAATTTATCTTAAGAAGCGGTGATATTGATAATCGTAAGGGTACGATGGCGGATAAGGAGGCCATGCAGATCGGCAGCCGGCTGCACCGGAAGATCCAGGGGCAGATGGGAGCGGATTATATGGCGGAGGTGGCACTGCGGCACAGGATCGAGTGCGGTGATTATGCGATTGTAGTTGAAGGCAGGGCAGACGGGATACAGACGAATGAAGCAGGAACTCTGATTGACGAGATTAAAGGGATTTACCGGGATCCGGCACTGCTGGAGGAACCGGTGGGTGTCCATCTGGCGCAGGCGAAATGCTATGCATATATATATTCGCTGCAAAAAGAACTGGAGTCCGTGTGTGTACAGATGACTTACTGCAATCTGGAATCCGAAGAAATCCGGCGTTTTCATACAGACTTTACGTTTCATGAACTGGAAGAGTGGTTTGGTAAACTGATCACAGAATACCGGAAATGGTGTGAATATCAGATGGACTGGAAGAGAATACGGACGGCATCGATAAAGGAGGCAGAGTTTCCGTTTGCCTACCGGGATGGGCAGAAGGAGCTGGCAGCCGGTGTTTACCGCACCATTTATCACAGGAAAAACCTGTTTATCCAGGCGCCTACCGGAGTAGGAAAAACGATTTCTACTGTATTTCCGGCAGTCAAGGCAGTCGGGGAAGGGCTTGGAGAGAAGATTTTCTATCTGACAGCAAAGACCATCACACGGACAGTGGCGGAGGAGGCGTTTTCTTTGCTGAAAAGCCGGGGGCTTTCGTATAAAGCAGTGACCCTGACGGCAAAGGAAAAAATATGTGTATGTGAGGAAACGCAGTGCCATCCGGATGCCTGTCCCCGTGCCAAAGGGCATTTCGACCGAATCAATGATGCGGTCTATGAAATGGTGACAGAGCAGGAGGATTTTTCAAGAGAAGCACTTCTTAAGCAGAGCGAAAAGTGGCAGGTGTGCCCTTTTGAGCTGTCACTGGATGTGTCGCTCTGGGTGGATGCCGTCATCTGTGACTATAATTATGTCTTTGATCCCCGGGCACATCTGAAGCGCTTCTTCGGAGAAAATGTGAAGGGAAGCTATCTGTTCCTTATCGATGAAGCACATAATCTGGTGGAGAGAGGGCGGGAAATGTTCAGTGCCACGCTGATCAAGGAGGATTTTCTGGAAGTAAAGCGAGCCGTCCGGCCATACAGCCGGAAGCTGGAGCGACTGCTGGAACGATGCAACCGGCAGATGCTGGAGTGGAAGCGGGAGTGTCCGGATTATCAGATCCTTCCGAATGTCACATCTTTCTATGCAGCCCTAATGAGCCTTAGCGGAGAGATGGAGAATTTTCTGGAGGAGGAAGGACCGGGAGAGGTGCGGGAGCTTGTGCTGGAGCTTTACTTTGCGGTTCGCACCTTTCTGGATACCTGTGACCGTCTGGATGACCATTATGTGATCTATACGGAAATGCTGGCAGACGGACATTTCATGGTAAAGCTTTTCTGTGTGGATCCGTCTGCGAATCTGCAGGAATGTCTGGACAAAGGGAACAGTGCGGTCTTCTTTTCGGCCACGCTGCTTCCTGTCAGATACTACATCAGCCTCCTGGGAGAGGACAGGGAGCCGTACACCATGTATGCCCGGTCGCCCTTCCAGCCGGAAAAGAAGATGGTGCTGGTTGGAACCGATGTGAGCAGCCGATATACCAGGCGGGGATACGGGGAATACCGGAGGATCGCGGAATATATTCAGATGACGATCCGGCAGAAGCAGGGAAACTATCTTGTCTTTTTCCCTTCCTATAAGATGATGCAGGATGTGGCAGATTGTTTCGAAGAAATCAATCAGGGTGAGGTGGAAGTGATCTGCCAGAACAGTGGTATGAGAGAGGAAGAACGGGAAGAATTTCTGGAAAGCTTTGAGAAAGAAAGCGATAAGAGTCTGGCGGGCTTCTGTGTGACGGGAGGAATATTCGGAGAAGGGATCGACCTGAAGCATGACCGCCTGATCGGTGCAGTCATCGTAGGAACCGGGCTTCCGCAGGTCTGCACCGAGCGTGAGATCCTGAAAAACTATTATGAAAAGCGGGGAGAGGACGGCTTTTCCTATGCCTATCTCTATCCGGGAATGAACAAGGTTCTGCAGTCGGCAGGGCGGGTGATCCGCACGGATGAAGATCAGGGAGTGATCCTGCTTCTTGACGAGCGCTTCGCAAAAAGACAGTATCTGGAGCTGTTTCCGAGAGAATGGGCAGACTATACATTTTGCACCAGGAGGAATGTGGGGGAAAAGATAGGAAGCTTCTGGAAGGACAGACAGACCCTTAGCAAGTAAACTTGCACGGTCTGATCTTTCCTTTTGCTGCTGGATATATTCAGAACAGCAGGCCACAGACCCGTCTGCTGCGCAGACTATCCGCTGCTACGCAGCTTCTGTCTGAGGCTATTGGGAGTTCCTCCCAATATCAAAAGGAAAACTCAGCCCTTAGCAAGTAAACTTGCACGGTCTGATCTTTCCTTTTGCTGCTGTTCTGAATTGTTACATAATTTCTTGCATGTATGCCTGTGCGGTGGTAGAATAGGAAAGAAAATGGTTTTTGATAGCTGCAATAAAAACAACACAAAGCATGGAGGAACCAAATGAGCAACGTAAGAAGAGTATATGTGGAGAAAAAGCCGGCATTTGCAGGAAAGGCAAAGGAACTGCGTCATGAGATCCGCAGCTACCTGGGGATTTCATCACTGACAGGTGTGCGTGAACTGATCCGTTATGATGTTGAAAATATTTCTGATGAAGTGTTTGAAAGAGCATGCAGGACCGTGTTCTCAGAACCGCCGGTAGATGTACTGTACAAAGAGACCTTTGATGTGAAGGCGGGATCCCGGATCTTTTCTGTGGAATATCTTCCGGGTCAGTTTGACCAGAGAGCGGATTCAGCCGTACAGTGTGTAAAGTTTCTGAAAGAGGACGAGGAGCCGATCATCCGCTCCGCAACCACCTATGTCATTGAAGGTGATATTACAGATGAAGAATTTGATGCGATCAAGGCACACTGCATCAATCCGGTGGACTCCAGGGAAACCGGTATGGTGAAGCCTGAGACGCTGGTGACGAATTTCGAAGAACCAAAGGATGTCATGATTTTTGATGGCTTTACCGGCATGACAGAGGAGCAGTTAAAGGAACTGTATGATTCTCTGAACCTGGCTATGACCTTCAAGGATTTTCTTCATATCCAGAATTATTTCGGAAACGAGGAAAAGCGTGATCCGTCCGTGACAGAGATCCGTGTACTGGATACCTACTGGTCTGATCACTGCCGCCATACCACATTCTCTACAGAGCTGAAGGATGTGACATTTGGTGAAGGCTATTATAAAGAGCCGATGATGGGAACCTACCAGAAGTATCTGGCAGACCGCGAGGAAATCTTTAAAGGAAGAGATGATAAATTCGTCTGCCTGATGGATCTGGCACTGATGGCCATGAGAAAGCTGAAAAAGGAAGGAAAGCTGGAGGATCAGGAGGAATCTGATGAGATCAACGCCTGCAGTATTGTTGTTCCGGTAGAAATCGACGGGGAGACCGAGGAGTGGCTGATCAACTTTAAGAATGAGACACACAACCATCCGACGGAGATCGAGCCTTTCGGTGGTGCGGCAACCTGTCTTGGAGGTGCCATCCGTGACCCGCTGTCAGGACGTACCTATGTATATCAGGCGATGCGTGTAACCGGAGCGGCTGATCCTACCGTTTCCGTGAAAGAGACATTGAAAGGAAAGCTGCCGCAGAAGAAACTGGTGCGCGGCGCTGCCCACGGATACAGCTCCTATGGAAACCAGATCGGTCTTGCAACCGGCCTGGTAAAAGAGATCTATCATCCGAACTATGTGGCAAAGAGAATGGAGATCGGTGCCGTTATGGGTGCTGCTCCGAGAAAGGATGTTATCCGTGAGACATCAGATCCGGGTGATATCATTATTCTTCTGGGAGGACGTACAGGCCGTGACGGTATCGGCGGTGCCACCGGTTCTTCCAAAGTACATACAGAGGCATCCATTGAGGTATGCGGTGCAGAGGTTCAGAAGGGAAATGCACCTACCGAGCGAAAGATCCAGAGAATGTTCCGCCGACCGGAGGTCAGCAGACTGATCAAGAAATGTAATGATTTCGGAGCGGGCGGTGTATCGGTTGCCATCGGAGAGCTTGCAGACGGACTGCGTGTCTATCTGGACAAGGTGCCGAAAAAGTATGCGGGACTGGATGGAACGGAAATCGCGATTTCCGAGTCTCAGGAGCGTATGGCTGTCGTTGTTGATCCGAAAGATGTAGAGGAGTTCCTGAAATACGCGAATGAAGAGAACCTCGAAGCGGTAGAGGTGGCTGTTGTTACCGAGACTCCGCGTCTGGTACTGATCTGGAGAGATCAGGAGATCGTGAATATTTCCAGAGCGTTCCTGAATACGAACGGCGCTCATCAGGAGACCAGCGTATTTGTTGAGATACCGTCCGAAAAGGATAAGTTCTTTGTGAGAGAAGAGGTTGCCGATGTAAAGGCAAAATGGATGGATACCTTAAAGGATCTGAATGTATGCTCCCAGAAGGGACTTGTGGAAATGTTTGACGGTTCCATCGGTGCAGGCTCAGTCTTCATGCCTCATGGAGGAAAATACCAGCTCACAGAGACCCAGGCGATGGTTGCGAAGCTTCCTGTATTAAAAGGAAAGACAGATACCGTGACGATGATGAGCTACGGATTTGATCCGTACCTGTCAAGCTGGAGTCCGTATCACGGTGCGATCTATGCAGTGGTCGAGTCCGTGGCAAAGATCGTGGCAAACGGTGGTGACTACAGTAAGATCCGCTTCACCTTCCAGGAATACTTCAGACGTATGACAGAGGATCCGGCAAGATGGAGCCAGCCGTTTGCAGCACTTCTCGGTGCTTATGATGCACAGCTCGGATTCGGACTTCCATCCATCGGAGGAAAGGACAGTATGTCCGGTACCTTCAATGAAATCGATGTGCCGCCGACTCTGGTAAGCTTCGCTGTTGATGTGGCAAGCGACAAGACGATCATTACGCCGGAACTGAAAAGAGCCGGAAGCAAGCTGATTCTCCTGAAGATCGAGAAGGATGCCTATGACCTGCCGGATTATGGTCAGATCATGGATCAGTACGGCAAATTCTTTGAGGATGTAAAGGCCGGAAGAATTATTTCTGCGTATGCAGTTGACGGTAAGGGTATCGCTGCTGCAGTCAGCAAGATGGCATTCGGTAACCACATGGGTGTTAAGATCGAACACAATGTGGACGAAAGGGATCTGTTTACACCGGGACAGGGAAATATCGTGGCAGAAGTTCCGGATGGAAAGGTCGGGGAACTGGCGATCACCTATACAGTCATCGGAGAAGTGACAGACAGAGCCTCTCTTGAATACAGGAATGTGTGCATCACGATGGATGAGGCGATCCAGGCATGGACAGGCACTCTTGAAAAGGTGTTCAAGACAGTTTCCGGTGCGGAGCCTCAGGAAGAGAAAGAGACAGGACTGTACAAAGCAGACAGTATTTATGTATGCAGGCATAAAGTAGCAAAGCCGAGAGTATTTATTCCGGTGTTCCCTGGTACCAACTGCGAGTACGACAGCACGAAAGCTTTTGAGCGTGCCGGGGCAGAGGTAGATGTAAAGGTGTTCAAGAACCTCACAGCGGAGGATATCCGTGATTCCGTGGACATTTTCGGAAAAGCGATCGACCAGGCACAGATCATCATGTTCCCGGGCGGATTCTCCGCAGGTGATGAGCCGGACGGATCGGCGAAATTCTTTGCGACTGCCTTCCAGAATGAGAAGATGAAGGAAGCGGTCATGAAGCTCTTAAATGAGCGTGACGGTCTGGCATTGGGTATCTGTAACGGATTCCAGGCACTGATCAAGCTGGGACTTGTTCCGTATGGCGAGATCGTGGGACAGACGGAGGATTCACCGACACTGACCTTCAATACCATCGGGCGCCATATTTCGAAGATGGTTTACACGAAGGTCGTCACAAACAAATCACCGTGGCTGCAGCAGGCAGTACTGGGCGGAACCTACTGTAATCCGGCTTCCCATGGAGAAGGACGCTTTGTGGCAAATAAAGAGTGGATCGACAGACTCTTTGCAAATGGTCAGGTGGCTACCCAGTATGTGGATCCTGATGGAAACCTGAAAGTAAACGATGAGGAATGGAACGTAAACGGTTCCTATTGTGCGATCGAGGGCATTACCAGTCCGGACGGGCGTGTTCTTGGTAAAATGGCTCATTCCGAGCGCCGCGGCGATTCCGTAGCTGTCAATATTTACGGAGAACAGGATATGAAGATATTCGAATCCGGTGTGGCATATTTTAAATAAACAGATGAAGAAAACAGCGAAGCTTCTGCGGGGGCTTCGCTGTTTTTTGTTATGCATACAAACTGAGAAAACACAAATGATGTTTCAATATGCAACAAATTCAAAATAATGTTGAATATTGTCGAAATATGGATTAAAATAGGCTAATATATAGTATATTAGTATATCGGTATATCAGGCAGATGTTATAGCAGTGCAGGCGGAAGAAAATGGAGCCTGGCGCCTGCAAGAGAAAGAGCGGTTTTGCATCTGCTGTGAATAAAACAAAAACAATCTATATTTTGGAGGGAGACATATTTATGAGTTATGAGGAAGAGCAGGTACGTTTTTATTATGTTGTACTGAATGGAGCACATGAAACACACTGGCTGGCCGATGAATGCGTGAAGAAGCAGTTTCTTAATCAGCTTCTAAAGACCCGCGAGAAGGTATCTTTTCGTGTATATGCTTTCTGCATTCTGGATCAGGAAGCACACTTTCTGCTGAGCATTCCGGAAGGAAAGAGTATCCGGCGGACAACAGAAAAAATAGCGCATGAATTGCAGAAATGCTATTTGAAACAGTATCCGCAGGGCCGGGAGAAGGTAACGGTCAAAAATAAATTCCTTCCATCCTGCAGTATGGAAACTGTGCTGAAGCATTGCTGCCGGATCCATTTGCTGGCCAGGGGATATGCGCAGCGGATACAGGATTACTGGTGGAGCAGTTATACAGAATATCTGAGTAAGAGTGTGACGGGACTGGTGGAGACAGAAGCGGTTCTGGATTTTCTGGATGCAGAACCCCGGCGCGCTTTACAGAAATTTATTTCATATCATAAAAAGATGATGCAGTCCACTTCGTAAAAAGCTGGTTGCTGTTCAGAGTCCATTTGCAAAATCCGGAAGAAAATGCCTTGACAGACGGGAAACGGGAACGTATAATGAGAGAGCATGTGTAAAATTTCTATGCATGACAAAACAGACATTTACAGCAACCACATTCTAACAGGAGGTGAATAGAATGCCAACATTTAATCAGTTAGTAAGAAAAGGCCGTCAGACTTCTGAGAAGAAATCTACTGCACCGGCTCTGCAAAAAGGATTTAACTCCTTAAGAAAGAGAAGCACAAACGTATCCGCACCACAGAAGAGAGGTGTGTGTACAGCAGTTAAGACAGCAACACCGAAGAAGCCTAACTCAGCGCTCAGAAAGATTGCCAGAGTTCGTCTTTCCAATGGTATCGAAGTAACAAGCTATATCCCGGGTGAGGGACATAACCTTCAGGAGCATAGCGTTGTTCTGATCCGTGGAGGAAGGGTAAAAGACTTACCAGGTACCAGATACCACATTATCCGTGGAACACTGGATACAGCAGGCGTTGCAAAGAGAAGACAGGCACGTTCCAAATACGGTGCTAAGAGACCGAAAGACGCTAAGAAATAATTCAGAAAGATGCTCATGTGTCTGAACACATCAGAGGATCAGATAAGAAGAAACAAATAATACATTCGTATCACTAACAGAACTATCGTTGTGCCGGATGATATATTCACCAGGTGGTTGCAGGTTAATATAGACGTCCTTGCATGCACACAATAGAACGACACATTGTGAGTACCGATGATTTAATCATGCGGCGAAAACCGTGAATATAGTTAAGGAGGGAAGTACCGTGCCACGTAAAGGACATACTCAGAAAAGAGACGTTTTAGCAGATCCGTTATACAATAACAAAGTGGTTACAAAGCTTATCAATAACATCATGTTAGACGGTAAGAAGGGCGTAGCTCAGAAAATCGTATACGGAGCATTTAACAGAGTTGCCGAGAAATCCGGCAAGCCGGCGATCGAAGTTTTCGAAGAGGCAATGAACAATATTATGCCAGTACTTGAAGTAAAGGCAAGACGTATCGGTGGAGCTACCTATCAGGTACCTATCGAGGTAAGAGCTGACAGACGTCAGGCTCTGGCTCTTCGCTGGATTACCCTGTATTCCCGCAAGAGAGGCGAGAAGACCATGGAGGAAAGACTCGCAAATGAGATTCTGGATGCAGCTAACAATACAGGTGCATCTGTGAAGAAGAAAGAAGACATGCATAAGATGGCAGAGGCAAACAAGGCTTTTGCACATTACAGATTCTAATAGGAGGAATATACCTTGGCTGGAAGAGAATACCCATTGGAGAGAACCAGAAATATCGGTATTATGGCTCATATTGATGCGGGTAAGACTACCACAACAGAGCGTATCCTGTATTATACTGGTGTAAACTATAAAATTGGTGATACTCATGAAGGTACTGCTACCATGGACTGGATGGAACAGGAGCAGGAAAGAGGTATTACCATTACTTCCGCAGCTACAACCTGTCACTGGACTCTGCAGGAAAACTGCAAGCCGAAGCCGGGTGCATTAGAGCATCGTATCAACATCATTGATACCCCGGGCCACGTTGACTTTACAGTAGAGGTTGAGCGTTCCCTTCGTGTACTGGATGGCGCTGTCGGCGTATTCTGTGCAAAGGGTGGTGTAGAGCCTCAGTCAGAAAATGTATGGCGTCAGGCTGACACCTACAATGTACCGAGAATGGCATTTATCAATAAAATGGACATCCTGGGTGCAAACTTCTACGGTGCCGTAGAACAGATTAAGACAAGATTAGGAAAAAATGCGATCTGTATTCAGCTGCCGATCGGTAAAGAGGACGAATTCAAGGGAATCGTTGACCTGTTTGAAATGAAGGCTTATATCTACAATGATGACAAGGGCGATGATATCTCCATCGTTGATATCCCGGAGGATATGGCTGAGGATGCAGAACTGTATCATACTGAGCTGGTAGAGAAGATCTGCGAGCTGGATGATGATCTGATGATGGCTTATCTGGAAGGTGAAGAGCCGACAGTTGACGAGCTGAAAGCAGTTCTGAGAAAAGCAACCTGTGAGTGTACAGCAGTACCTGTATGCTGTGGTACCGCTTACAGAAACAAAGGTGTTCAGAAGCTTCTGGATGCAATCATCGAGTTTATGCCGTCACCGGTTGATATTCCTGCAATCAAGGGTACTGACCTGGATGGAAATGAAGTAGAGAGACATTCCTCAGATGAAGAACCGTTCTCTGCTCTTGCATTTAAGATCATGGCTGACCCGTTTGTTGGTAAGCTGGCATTCTTCCGTGTATATTCCGGTACAATGAACTCAGGTTCTTATGTACTGAACTCTACAAAAGGAAAGAAAGAGCGTGTGGGACGTATCCTTCAGATGCATGCCAACAAGCGTGCAGAGCTGGATAAGGTATATTCCGGAGATATCGCTGCTGCAGTAGGATTTAAGGTAACTGCAACAGGTGATACCATCTGTGATGAGCAGCATCCGGTAATCCTTGAGTCCATGGAATTCCCGGAACCGGTTATCGAGCTGGCAATCGAGCCGAAGACAAAAGCAGGACAGGGTAAGATGGGTGAGGCTCTTGCAAAACTTGCAGAAGAGGATCCTACCTTCCGTGCTCATACAAACCATGAAACCGGACAGACCATCATCGCAGGTATGGGTGAGCTCCATCTGGAGATCATCGTAGACCGTCTGCTTCGTGAATTTAAGGTGGAAGCAAATGTAGGTGCTCCTCAGGTTGCTTACAAAGAGACCTTCACGAAGGAAGTTACCGTGGACAGCAAGTATGCAAAACAGTCCGGTGGACGTGGACAGTATGGTCACTGTAAAGTTATCTTCACTCCGATGGATCCGAACGGAGAAGAGACCTTCAAGTTCGAATCTACGGTTGTCGGCGGTGCGATTCCGAAGGAATATATCCCGGCTGTTGGAGAAGGTATTGAGGAAGCAGCAAAAGCTGGTATCCTTGGCGGATTCCCTGTATTGGGTGTACACGCAAACGTATACGATGGTTCTTACCATGAAGTCGATTCAAGTGAAATGGCATTCCATATCGCAGGTTCCATGGCGTTTAAGGATGCTATGAAGAAGGGTGATGCCATCCTGCTTGAGCCGATCATGAAAGTAGAAGTAACGATGCCGGAAGAGTACATGGGTGATGTTATCGGCGATATCAACTCCCGTCGTGGACGTATCGAGGGTATGGATGATATCGGCGGCGGTAAGATCGTTCGTGGATTCGTTCCTCTGGCTGAGATGTTTGGATATTCTACAGATCTTCGTTCCAAGACACAGGGACGTGGTAACTACTCGATGTTCTTCGAGAAGTACGAGCCGGTTCCGAAGTCTGTACAGGAAAAAGTCCTGAGTGCAAAATCCAAATAATTGGCAGGAACCCGCTATTTTTAGTAAAAACAGGCTTGAAAATATCTCTGATTTGAAATATAATCAGAGATAGCCGAGTGTAGTTTATAGAAAACAAAAAGCCGTAAAGGCGCATATTTATCAAGGAGGACATTCAAAATGGCTAAAGCTAAATTTGAAAGAACAAAACCACATTGTAATATCGGTACCATCGGACACGTTGACCATGGTAAAACAACTCTGACAGCTGCTATCACAAAGGTACTGTCTGAGAGAGTTGCTGGTAACACAGCTACAGATTTCGAGAACATCGACAAGGCTCCGGAAGAGAGAGAGCGTGGTATCACCATCTCTACTGCACACGTTGAGTATGAGACAGAGAACAGACATTACGCACACGTTGACTGCCCGGGTCATGCTGACTACGTTAAGAACATGATCACAGGTGCTGCTCAGATGGACGGTGCTATCCTTGTTGTTGCTGCTACTGACGGAGTTATGGCTCAGACAAAAGAGCACATCCTTCTTTCCCGTCAGGTAGGTGTTCCTTACATCGTAGTATTCATGAACAAATGTGATATGGTAGACGATGAGGAGCTTCTCGAGCTGGTAGATATGGAGATCCGTGAGCTGCTGAACGAGTATGAGTTCCCGGGCGATGACACACCGATCATCCAGGGTTCTGCTTTGAAAGCTCTTGAAGATCCGCAGAGTGAGTGGGGCGACAAGGTTATGGAGCTCATGGCTGCAGTTGACGAGTGGATCCCGGATCCGCAGCGTGCTACAGATCAGCCGTTCCTGATGCCGGTAGAGGACGTATTCACGATCACAGGACGTGGTACTGTTGCAACTGGTAGAGTTGAGCGTGGTATCATCCACCTGAACGAGGAAGTTGAAATCGTAGGTATCAAAGAAGACATCCAGAAGACAACTGTAACAGGTATCGAGATGTTCCGTAAGCTTCTTGATCAGGGTGAGGCTGGAGATAACATCGGTGCTCTGCTTCGTGGTATCAAGAGAGAGGACATCGAAAGAGGTCAGGTTCTGGTTAAACCAGGTTCCATCAAATGCCATACAAAATTCACAGCTCAGGTTTACGTTCTGACAAAAGACGAGGGTGGACGTCATACACCGTTCTTCAACAACTATCGTCCGCAGTTCTACTTCAGAACAACTGACGTAACAGGCGTTATCGAGCTGCCGGCTGGTACAGAAATGTGCATGCCTGGTGACAACGTAGAGATGACCATCGAACTGATCCACCCAATCGCTATGGAGCAGGGTCTTACATTCGCTATTCGTGAAGGTGGACGTACTGTTGGATCAGGACGTGTTGCTACAATCATCGAGTAATCATATATTCGAATATAAAATGGTATCGTAGATATCACTATATCCAAGCATAAGATGCCCCGGAAACCTTGTGTTTCCGGGGTTTTTCTGTTGTGTGGGAGATTGGCATTAGAATCAGCAGGGTGGATCTTGGTAAGGTGTGCTATTTCTTTTTATCTTGATGATCATCTATGTAAGATAACGCTGCAAAAACTGGTTGTATTTGCAGCCCTGACATACTTTTACCTGTTCCTGTACTGCATTGGTGTACATCCCTTCAGCTGCCGGAATTTTCTTATAAAATAGCTGACATTCTCGAAACCGCAGTCAAGGCTGATCTCCAGAACAGACTTTGTGGTTTCACGCAGCAGGGTACAGGCAAAATCGATCCGTCTGGCAATCAGAAACCGTATGGGTGAAGAACCTGTGATTTCCCGGAAGAGGCGACAGAGATACTGACTGTTGCAGGAGACGAGATCGGCCAGATCCTGTAAAGAAATATCCTCGCCATAATTGGCATCAATGTAGGAAGCAATCGTTTTATAGCGGTCAATTTTCTGCCTCTCAGAGGCGGAGAGAACCACCGCTTCATTTTGAATAAAACCGGTATCTGTAAGAGTGGAAAGTAACTGCAGAAGCAGAAGCTTACAAGTCAGATACCAGTTTTTTTTACGTTCCAGCGAGGCGGTAAACATCTGGAAAAGAAGAGGTGAGAGAACCGCATATTCCCTGTCCTCTGGACGCAGTATGTGCCGAATGACTCTGGTATGGCGGACAAAAGGGGCAATCAGTTCCTCCTCAATGCTGTCAGGATAAGAATAATCAAGTATTTTTGCATCAAAAAGAAAGGCGTAGTGATGAGAAGGGGTACCAAGCGCTTTAATCTGATGAAGATTTTCACTGTTGATAAAGCAGAAATCGCCTTTGGAAAGGTGGTACATTTTCAAATCAATCTCCGCTTCGAATTCACCCTGGTCAATGTACAGGATTTCTGTTTCCGGATGCCAGTGCCGCTCAACAAAAAAGCAGTGGGGCGGCTGCATCCGGAATTCAAGGCCGTCAACCGGCGTGGATGGTGTCCCGTGGGGGACATTTTCCTTTAAGGAATGATCGTGGTTCAAGGTGTTTCCTCCATAAAAGTCAATATTGTGTTATTATTATAGCAAAAAGTGCAAGCCTGTACAAGGAAAAAGTAGTACACTGTGGATAACAGCAAAACGTGTTACTGATAATAGAAAAACAGTTAAAACAACTAAAAAACGGGAGGATTGATACCATGATTCAGAAATATGTATATGGAACACCCTTTGAGACAGAGGCCGTCATCGCAGAAACAGCAGAAGGAAAAGGAATACCCGCTTACGGCAGGGTAAGCCTGGAAAACGGATATCGCCTGGACTACGTGATGGATAAAGATACAGTTGTTTACGGACTGGGAGAAAACGTCGGAGGAATCAATAAGCGGGGGCATCTCTATGTGAGCAACAATTCCGATAATCCAAAACACACTGAGGACAGGACCTCTCTGTATGCATCACACAATTTTATCGTGATTGCCGGGAAGGAGAATTTTGGTCTGTTTGTGGATTATCCGGGGACGCTCACCTTTGATGTGGGCTATACGAGACAGGATACCCTCTCTGTTTTCTGTGATACAGCCGATCTAAAGCTCTACGTCATCGATGGCGAGTCACCTTATGATATTGTCAAACAGTTCCGCAAGATCATTGGAAGAAGCTATATTCCTCCCAGATTTGCCTTTGGATTCGGACAGAGCAGATGGGGATACAAAACGGCGGATGATTTCCGTGAGGTGGCAAAAAAATATCACGAAAACCAGATCCCGATCGACATGATCTACATGGATATCGACTACATGCAGGATTTTAAGGATTTTACGGTCAATCAGGAGAATTTTCCGGACTTCGGGGCATTCGTCCGTGAAATGAAGGAGCAGGACATCCATTTAATACCCATTATCGATGCAGGTGTAAAGGTGGAAGAGGGCTATGAGGTTTATGAAGAGGGCGTGAGAAACGGCTATTTTTGCAAGAAAGAGGATGGCAGTAATTTCACATGTGCCGTATGGCCCGGTTACACGCATTTCCCGGATGTACTGAACAAAGAAGCCAGAGAATGGTTTGGAGATTATTATCATGTGCTGATCGATGAGGGAATTGAGGGATTCTGGAACGACATGAATGAACCTGCAATTTTCTATTCAGAAGAGGGCATGAAAGAGTTGAAAGAGCTTTGCGGAAAGTTTGCAGAAGAACCGGATGATCTGGATTCCTTCGGAAAACTGCAGAGCAAGGTCCTCTCTCTCGCAAACAGCCGGGAGGATTACGGACGTTTCTATCATCAGGTGGGGGGGCAGAGAATCTGTCACGAAAAAGTCCATAATCTGTTCGGCTACAATATGACCCGGGCAGCAGGCGAAGCCTTTGAACGAATCGCTCCGGATAAGCGCTTCCTGATGTTTTCCAGGTCTTCTTATATCGGAATGCACCGCTACGGCGGCATCTGGACCGGTGATAACCAGTCCTGGTGGTCACACCTGCTGTTAAATATCAAAATGATGCCTTCGCTGAACATGTGCGGTTTCCTCTACACAGGTGCAGATCTCGGAGGATTCGGATCAGATGTCACAAGAGATCTGCTGCTGCGCTGGCTGGAATTCGGAATCTTTACCCCTCTGATGAGAAACCATGCAGCTCTGGGTACAAGAGATCAGGAATGCTATCAGTTTGAAGATGTACAGGACTTTGCCCATGTGATCGGCGTCCGCTATCGCCTTGTGCCGTATCTGTATAGTACTTACATGAAGGCGGCATTAAACGATGATATGTATTTCAAACCACTCTCCTTTGTGTATCCGGAAGACCATATGGCTGCTCAGACAGAGGATCAGCTGATGATTGGCGACGAGATCATGATTGCTCCTGTATACACGCAGAACGCAGAAGGTCGTTACGTATATCTGCCCGAGGAAATGAAACTGATCAAGTTCCTCCCCGATCAGAAAATGGAAGAAACCGTTCTGGCAGCTGGCCACCATTATGTAAAGATCGCCCTGAACGAAGCAGCACTGTTCATCAGAAAAGGAAAATGTATCCCTCTCGCCGGGAGTGCTCCCTGCGTTGAGAAAATCGATACACAACATCTGGAGATGATCGGGTATCCGGGAGAATATCTTCTCTATGAAGATGACGGAGTCCATAAAGACTACGAGAAAAAAGAAAATTACAGGGTGCTGACAAAAGAATCCTGAATTAAAAATTCTGAATAAAGGATACCCGCCTATTTATGCTGATTTCTCCATTCTCTTGGAGAAATCCCGTAAATAGTCTTAAATGCACGTGAAAAATGAAGCTGATTTTCATATCCGACAGCAGAGCCGATTTCTGCAATGGATAAGGAGGTCAGCTTTAACAATTCTGTAGCTTTTACCATCCTGTAATTCATTAAGAATTCCTGCGGTGAGCGCCCTGTGGATTTTCTGAAAATTTTCCCGAAATAACTGCGATTGATTCCGCATACCGAAGCAATTTCTTCTATGGTAATGTTGTTCTGAAAGTTTTGCTCAATATAGTGTATCGCTTCTTTGATATAATAATCGCTCATTTTGCTGCTCTGGACGAGTCTGGTTGATTTCGAAGATCGGGTAAGATAATCCAGAAAAAGATAAAGATGTCCGATCTGGTGAAAGGGTGTTTCCTGTGCATGATGGACGATATATAACATTTCATTCATCATCTGTTCACGGAAATATTTGGAGTGAGAGCGATAGACAGGAGTATCCGTAGAAAGATCGGTTAAGTCAAGAAACTCTTTTACCTTCAGTCCGTCAAATTCAATCCATACATATTCCCAGGGAATCTTCTGATCGGCAATATAGGTACTGATCTGCCGGGGAAAAAGCATAAAGCCCTGTCCGCTTTTTATAGAGTAAGTCTGGGTTTCACCCCTCGAATTGTCTGCCATGAGTGTGCCGGTTCCTGAAATAATATAGTGAAAAAGATAATGATTTCTTGCTGCAGGCCCGAAAGAATGACCGGGGTCACATTGTTCATAACCATACTGGTACATACCCAGATCAATAAAATTCTCATGAGGAAATATGCTGAATAAAAGATTGCTCATTTTCGTCTCCTTCCTTAATATATAAAGAATTAATTAGAATACCATATCTTTTAAAACCCTCCGGGGGGATGGCACTTTGTTTTATACCAAAATGCGATATCATATAACAGTATACCACAAAAACAAGCATTGTGGTATAAAAAATAAAAAGCACCGCTATTTTCAGGTAGCATAATGGTATGTTAAGATGGATATATCAAAAGCAGAACTTAAATTCATAATGGAAAGGAGCGGATTATATGTCAAAAAGAAAAATAGCCGTGAGATGGTTAATGCTTTTGGGAATTACAATAGGGGTGGTAAGTCTTACAGGATGTGAAGAGAAAACATTGGATGGTAAGACAGAGGTTGAAATGGTGTCTTATAAGCAGGAGGCTGTGGGAGTCTTTGAAGAAATAGCAGAGCGCTTCAATGAGACACACGATGACATTCACCTTACGATCAATTCACCAAATGAAGCTATGACTGTTTTGAAGACAAGATTTATCAGGGAGAATTATCCTGATATTGTTGGAATCGGCGGGGATGTCAATTATTCCAATTTCCTTGATGCAGATTTGTTTATGGATATTTCTGACTTAGAGGAAACAGGAATGGTAAAACAGTCCTATCTGGACATTGACAAGGAGCTGGAGTTTATTCCAAAGGATGGAATCTATGCATTGCCTTATGCAGCAAATGCGGCAGGAATTCTTTACAACAAGGATATGTTTGAGGAACACGGGTGGAAGATACCGGAAACCTGGGATGAGTTTATTGCACTGTGTGAAGAAATCGAAGACAGTGGTATCCAGCCTTTATATTCAGGATATAAGGACACATGGACATGTCTGGCACCCTGGAATGCACTGGCCGTTGGATTGTGTGAGTCTGACATCTGCAGTCAGGTAAATCGGGGGAATGCAACGTTTACGGAAGCCTATCGTGAGACAGCAGAGAAAGTAAAGGTATTGCTTGATTATGCAGAGCCAAATCCATACGCATATGGATACAATGATGCATGTACTGCTTTTGCAAGAGGTCAGTCGGCAATGTATCCGATTGGCAGCTATGCAATCTCTCAGATTAAGTCGGTAAACCCGACCATGAACATTGATTCCTTTACATTTCCGGCAAATGTGGCGGAAGAGGATAATGTTTTGAATTCCGGTGTTGATTTACAGTTCTGTGTGATGAAAAATTGTAAGAATAAAGAAGCTGTATATGAGGTACTTCGATTCCTGTATGAGGATGAAACCATTCAGACCTATCTGGACAGTCAGGGAGGTATTACCTGTAAAGAAGGTGATTTCAAAATTCCGTCTGAACTGGAAGGCATGAGAGCGTACATAGAAAATGATCGAATGGCTGATTACCAGGATCATCATTATCCAAGTGAGATGAGCGTGGATGCCATGATCCAGACGTATTTGCTGGATAACAGTGAAAATTCTCTGGATACCTTCCTTGAGCGTTTTGATACGGAATGGAAACGTTATAACAGAGACCTGATTCAGAAGGTACAGAAATATGAGCAGGAAAAGGAGGACGCAAAATGAAAAAGAAGATGACGAAGCGGGATAAAGTATTCTGGGCAATTATTATACCGGTACTGGTGTTGTTCTTCACCTTTAATACACTGCCGATGATCAAAGGTATCATATACAGCTTTACGAATTATAAAGGATACGGCTCCTATGACTATGTAGGTCTCAGAAATTATATTGACCTGTTTTCTGATGCCCGGGTGGGAAAGAGTTACCTGTTTACTTTTAAATATGCATTGGCAGGCACGATACTGGTAAATGTATTAAGTCTGATTATGGCACTTGGCTTAAACAGCAAAATACGGTTTAAGAGTGCACTCAGAGGTATATATTTTGTTCCCAATATCCTGGGCGGGCTGGTTATCGGTTATATTTTCAGTTTCTTATTTACCTATATTCTTCCGGTCGTTGGAAACACCTTTCATATCAGCTTTCTGCAGAACAGTATTCTTGCCAGTGAAAAGTATGCGTGGATCGGTGTTCTGATCGTGGGTGTATGGCAGGCTGTGGCTATGAATACCATCATCTATATTTCGGGACTTCAGACGGTTCCAGAGGAAGTTTATGAAGCAAGTATGCTGGACGGAGCAAGTAAATGGAAAGAATTCTGGAAGGTGACGCTGCCGCTTGTGATGCCTTTTGTAACGATTAATCTGGTATTGAGCACAAAGAATTTCCTGATGGTATTTGATCAGATCGTGTCATTGACAAAGGGTGGTCCTGCACAGAGTACGGAATCTATTTCTTACCTGATTTACAAAAATGGTATGGATGGCGGTCAGTTTGGATTTCAAAGTGCCAATGCAGTGCTTTTCTTCGTTGTGATTGTGGCGATTTCGATTTTCCAGATGACAATTATGAATAAAAAGGAGGAGCAGTTATGATGAAGAAAGAACAAAAAACAAACTGGGTTTTGACAATCGTACTGGTTCTGGGTACAGTAACCGTATTCTTTCCGTTATATATGGCATTTATCATTGCCTTTAAGCAGCCAAGCGAGATGACAAATGATGTTGCCGGTGCATTGTCCTTTCCCGCCAGGTGGAGCTTTGATAACTTCAGGCAGGCCATGGTGGTCACAGATTTCTGGAGTTCATTAGGAAACAGTATCCTGATTACAGCGGTCACCATTATCCTTGCAATATTGATTCATTCGATAGCCGGATATGTGATTGGCAGAAGCATGGCAAAGAAAAAGAGTTTTCGTTTTATCTATCTGTACATAGTCAGTGGTATGTTTGTTCCGTTTTCTATATTGATGATGCCATTAGTAAAACAGACGGCGCAGATGGGACTTGGAAATCGTGTCGGAGTCATCTTGTTGTATCTTGTATTTTATATGCCAATGAATGTGCTGCTTTACACCGGATACTTAAAGAATATTCCGGTAGCGCTTGAAGAAGCCGCTGATATTGATGGAGCCAGTACATGGACAACCTATTGGAAAGTTGTTTTTCCAATGATGTCACCCATGCATGCTACGGTTGCAATCCTCACAGCACTTGGCACCTGGAATGATGTCATGACACCATTGGTTATTATGGCCGGAACGGGCAAGAACACATTGCCTCTGGCGCAGCTTAATTTCCAGACACAGTTCGGTACAAATTACAATCTTGCTTTTGCATCCTATATTCTGGCATTGATTCCAATTTTAATCTTCTATATTGTTTGTCAGAAGCAGATCTTAAATGGTGTTGCGAATGGAGCAGTAAAAGGATAAGATATCAAGAGGTCAAAGGGCCATACGTTCCGTGCGTCCATGGAATGCATGGCCTTGCCAGCTATGAGGCATAATTGAATCAAGGGCTCAAGAAAACAAGAAAGGAAATAAACGCATGGCTATTATAGTAAGAGAGGGTGTATTCCATCTGGAAACAGCAAACACGCTCTATCAGATGAAGATAGATGCTTTCGGAGTACTGACGCATTTATGGTATGGTGCGAAGACGGATGATTGTATGGATTATCTTCTGGATTATCCGGATGTTGGATTTTCCGGGAATATTTATGAAGCAGAGGAACGGAGAACCTATTCGCTGGATACGCTGCCGCAGGAATATGCTGCGTCCGGTGTGGGAGATTTTCGTGTACCTGCTATTTGTGTAACACATGGGGATGGCAGCAGTGCCCTGGATCTCAGATATCAGGAGCATCACATTAAGAAGGGCAAGTACGGAATCCAGGGGCTCCCGGCGGTCTATGCAAAAGAAACGGAGGCAGAAACTCTGGAAATCACATTGAAGGATACCGCGTCTGAGGTAGAGGTCACACTGCTGTATGGAGTACTTGCGGATGAAGATGTCATTACAAGAAGTGTTGTTGTAAAAAATCAGGGAGAGACACCGATCGTTATTAATCGCATACATAGTTTATGTATGGATATTCCATATGGCGATTGGGAATGGGTGCATTTTCATGGAAGGCATACTATGGAGCGCCAGGCAGAAAGAGCACCATTGATCCATGGGATTCAGGAAAGCAGCAGTACCAGAGGAGCCTCCAGTCATCAGCAGAATCCGACTGTGCTGCTTTGCGAAAAAGGCTGTACGGAAACGACAGGTTTCTGTATCGGTGCAGCACTTATGTACAGCGGCGGGTTTCAGACACAGGTTGAGAAGGATCAGTTAGAGCAGGTGCGTATTGTCATGGGAATCAATCCGGATACGTTTTCCTGGATGCTGGATAAGGGAGAGTGTTTCCGTGCACCGGAAGTTATCCTGTCCTGTTCCGAACATGGTATGGGAGAGCTTTCACATCGTTTCCATCATGTGATTCGTAACCATGTGTGCAGAGGCAAATACAAATTATCCAGACGTCCGGTTCTGATTAATAATTGGGAGGCCACCTACTTTACATTTGATGAAGAAAAAATTGAAAGAATCGCAAAGCAGGCTTCCGAATTGGGTATCGATATGATGGTACTGGATGATGGATGGTTTGGAAAAAGGGATTCGGACACATCAGGACTTGGTGACTGGTTTGTAAATGAAACAAAGCTGCAGGGAGGACTTTGCAGGCTTGTTGAACGAATCAACCGCATGGGCATGAAATTCGGAATATGGTTTGAACCGGAAATGGTTTCTGAGGATAGTGAACTGTATCGTAAACATCCGGAGTGGGCGATACGCATTCCGGGAAGAAAACCGATGAGAAGCAGATACCAGCTTGTATTAGATATGTCGAATCCGGAAGTTACAGAGTATCTTTATCAGGTTATCAGTAAAATTTTAAAGGAAAATCATATTGAATATGTAAAATGGGATATGAACCGGCATATCTCTGACTGGTATACGGCGACCCTTCCCGGAAGCCGCCAGATGGAGATGCCGCACAGGTATGTTCTTGGCTTATATGAATTGTTAGAAAGACTGACCGGTGAATTTCAGGATGTGCTGTTTGAAGGCTGCAGTGGAGGCGGCGGGAGATTTGATGCCGGAATGCTGTACTACTGTCCGCAGATCTGGTGCAGTGATGATACGGACGCACATGAAAGAACGTTTATTCAGTATGGAACAAGTTTCTTCTATCCGATTTCGACAGTTGGCTCTCATGTGTCAGCAGTGCCGAACCATCAGACAGGTAGAACCACTTCCCTTCAGACCAGAGGAACGGTAGCCATGGCAGGCAGTTTCGGGTATGAACTCGATCTGAATACATTAAGTCCAGAGGAAAAGGAAGAGGTTTCCAGACAGGTAAGGACATATAAGGAATACCAGGAGCTTATTTATAACGGCTTCTATTATCGATTAAGTGATCCATTTACTGAAAATCTTTCCGCCTGGGAATTTGTGTCGGAGGGACAGACGAAAGTTCTGGTTCAGGGCGTGGTATTTCGCGCAGCATCAAACACTTTACGCCAGAGAATCAGACTTACAGGACTTAAGAAAAATGCAAAATACCGGAATAGTCAGGATGGACGGATCTATACCGCAAAAGCACTTATGTCAGGCGGGCTTCTTCTGCCGGAAATAAAAGGGGATGACAGATCCTTTGAAATATATCTCGAGAGAGTCTGTGAGTGAAAGATCGACAGAGGTGCTGGAGAAGAATTGTTACAGAAATGGTATAAATGCCGACAGAGAGGAGAATCACATGACAAAAACACTGGAATCGATTTATCAGAATCGTTTTGAAAAACATTCAGATGAATTGAGATGGCTTTATATGGAGTTATACAATAATGATTCCATGTATGCAGAGCTTTGTGACAATATGCAGCGCTTTTACCTGGAAAGAAAAAGCACTCTGCGAAGAAGCGATGTTCAGAGAGAGAAAAATCCCGACTGGTATAAGGAAAATGATATGCTTGGCATGATGTTTTACATTGATAACTTTGCCGGCAATATGAAAGGTGTTCAGAAAAAGTTAGACTATATTGAGAAATGTAATGTAAATTATATTCATTTAATGCCTTTTCTGGATACGGTAGAAGGACGTTCCGATGGCGGTTACGCAGTCGCAGATTTCCGTAAGGTACAGGAAAAGCTTGGCACGATGGAAGACCTGGAAAAACTTACGGAGGCCTGCCATACAAAGAAGATCAATGTGTGTATGGATTTTGTCATGAATCATACCTCCGAAGACCATGAATGGGCGAAGCGTGCCCGTCAGGGTGAGGGAGAATATATGAGCAGATATTTCTTCTATGACAATGATGCCATTCCCAGGCAGTATGAACAAACCGTACCACAGGTGTTCCCGACGACTGCACCGGGAAATTTCACATGGCTGCCGGAATGCAGGCATCATGTATTAACTACATTCTATCCGTACCAGTGGGATTTAAATTATAAAAATCCCCGTGTATTCAATGAGATGATGTATAACTTCTTATTCCTTGCGAACAGGGGAATTGATATTATCAGAATCGATGCGGTTCCATACATCTGGAAAGAGCTTGGAACGCAGTGCCGTAATTTGCCTCAGGTACATACGATTGTCCGTATGATGCGTATCATTGGAGAAATTGTCTGCCCGGGTATTTTACTTCTTGGCGAAGTCGTTATGGAGCCGGAAAAGGTTGTTCCATACTTTGGAACTGTAGAAAAGCCGGAATGCCATATGCTCTACAATGTAACGACCATGGCAACTACCTGGCATACCGTTGCGACAAGAGATGTCAGCCTTTTAAAGAAGCAGCTGGACATTGTAAATGCCCTACCCAAAAACTATGTATTTCTGAACTATCTGCGATGCCATGATGATATCGGCTGGGGACTTGACTATGCGACACTTCGAAAAGAGGGTATAGAAGAAGTTCCGCATAAAAAATACTTAAACGATTATTTCAGAGGCTATACAGGAAGCAGTAACAGCCGCGCCGAGCTGTATAACGAAGATCCTGTGACTGGTGATGCACGACTCTGTGCAACAACAGCCTCCCTGTGCGGCATAGAACGGGCAGGCTTTGAAGGCAATGAGGCAATGATGGACAGTGCTATCCGATTAGATGTAATGCTTCATGCGTATATGTTCATGCAGTCCGGTATTCCGGTGCTGTACAGTGGTGATGAAATCGGTCAGATAAATGACTATACATACAAAAAGGATGTAAATAAAGTGCAGGATTCCAGGTATCTTCACAGAGGAGCATTTATCTGGGAAAATGCAGAAAAAATCAATGATCTGACAACTGTGGAAGGAAGAGTTTTCCAGGCGCTTGATAAACTGGAAACGATCCGTAAAACAGAAAAAGTATTTGTCAGCAATGCGGATACATGGACGATAGAAACTTATGAAAAAGAACTTCTATGTATTGGAAGATATTTTGAAGGCGATAAGCTGATCGGTATCTTTAATTTCAGCGAACATGACAAAACGGCATGGATCCATGAGGATGACGGAGAATATGAAGATTTGCTGACAGGAAGAAAAATGAAAGCCTGCGGGGTAGATGTTCCGGCTTATGGTTTTTATTATCTGAAAAAATGTAATAGTTTTGAATAGCATATTGCAGTATTTTTGTAGTAAGTCAGAAAAAAATATGTTATACTGGTTGCGAATCAAAAAGAGGACAAGGAGTGTGGGATTTTTAAACATGACGCACAGAATTTACAGAACATTTGCAGCCATATCCATACTTGCAGCCGGATTGTTGCTTTCTGGCTGCAGTTTAACATCAGATTCAGGAGTGCAGACAGAGACACCTGCGCAAGCTGCGAATACCGGCGAAGAAACTTCTGCGCATTCGGATAAGGATACCGTGAGCTTTCAGACGGTGACTCTGGAGGGTGAGACGGTGGATGAAAGCATATTTGCGGATGCGAAGCTTACCATGATCAATGTCTGGGCAACCTACTGTTCGCCCTGTATCAATGAAATGCCGGAGCTTGGTCAGATTGCGGAGGATTATGCGGATAAAGATTTTCAGATGGTAGGGATGATCAGTGACGTGCAGGAGGGCACTGATGTGACCGATGCAAAAGAACTGGTATCGGAGACAGGTGCTGACTATACGCATCTTTTGTTGAACCAGGAGGTATACGAGACATTTTTACAGGATGTTACGGCAGTTCCCACTACCTTTTTTGTGGATGAAGAAGGCAATCAGGTAGGTGAACGGTATGTTGGGGCAAAATCTGGAGAAGAATGGGTGGAAATCATTGAAGCGCTTTTGGAATAGCAGATGGATTGCTGTGTCAGGTATCGCACTGATGGCAGTGGGAATCTGGCGGGGGGATCTGTCCGTTATTTTACAGAAAGCAGTTCATATTTGTCTGGAGTGTATCGGAATTGGCTGAGAGAATAAGAAAACATCTGCGTCTGCTTGTGCAGGCGCTGTTTACTATTATTACAAATGGATATCTAAAAGGATTTGCTGATGGTGAAATATATCAGGGAAAATTAAAAGCACTGTGTGTTCCGGGGCTAAACTGCTACTCCTGCCCGGGAGCATTAGGCTCCTGTCCGCTGGGGGCACTGCAGGCAAGTCTGGCTCAGAAACATCTGCATATTCCATTTTTTGTGACCGGATTTTTGTTCTTTGTGGGAGCTTTGCTCGGCAGGTTTGTGTGCGGGTGGCTGTGCCCCTTTGGACTGGTCCAGGATTTGCTGTACCGGATTCCATTTCCGGGAAAGAGAAAGAAGCTTCCGGGGAATCGCTACCTGAAAAATGTGAAGTATGTGGTACTTTTCTTTTTTGTTCTGCTTCTTCCTGCTTTTTGGAAGGGAAGCTATGGAGTGGGAGTCCCCTGGTTCTGCAAGTATATCTGTCCTTCCGGGACTCTGCTGGGAGCCATTCCGCTGATGTCGGTAAATGAAGGACTGCGGGCTGCGGCAGGGATGCTGTTCCAATGGAAATTTATGATTCTGCTTTTGACCGTGCTCTTGTCGATGTATGTATTCCGGCCGTTTTGTCAGTATATTTGTCCTCTGGGGGCAATCTACGGTTTTTTTAATTCCATCTCACTGGTACATCTTGAAGTACATAAGGAGAGCTGTGTGAAATGCGGAAAATGTAAAAGAGTATGCCCCGTTGACATTTCCACCTGTGAGGAGCCAAATTCCAGTCAATGTATCCGATGTGGAAAATGTGTGCGGGAGTGTCCCGGGGAAGCGTTAAAATGGTCTGTGAAAAATTATGACGTTGGAACCCGTTAAACATGAGTAACAATAAAAGACTATGCAAAAGCAGTGCCTGCTTATGCATAGTCTTTTTGCTTGGAAATAAGCTGTAAAAATTGCCACCATAGTGGTGGCAACAAAGGAAAAAAACATATGTTATAATGAAAAAGCTGAAAAGATAGATTCTATGATAAACATTATCAGAAACAGCAGGAATATCACTGCGACACTTAGAATCAGTATTCCCAGACAACGGATGATCCGGTGTCTGCTCTTACATAAAGGTACGAAACGCTGTATATTGCAATAGTTGAACCAGCAAAAGACGACAGAAAGCATGATGAATAAGCAGGTGATCCGCTCGACCCAAAGCTGGGGAACCGTTACATCCTTTACTTCAAGCGAAAGAGACAGCCAGAAGAGGAACAGATAGATGATTGATGCAGTCAGTGATTTCCATGGAGTTTTTGTCCGGAAACCGGGTGGAAGAAAACCTTTCCATAGATCGGACCTGAACAATTTTGGTTTACCTGTACATGGAAAATAATGGGGGTTCATCCGGATCCGTGGGACTTCTTGTCGCAATATTGATGCTTGCAGGCGGGATTGTCTCAGTAGCAACGAGAAAGTCACAGGGAAAAGGCGGCAATATTGCACTTATGATTTTGTTCGGGTTAGCGGCGCTTATGGGATTCGCGGGATATGGGAATTACAGTGATCTTGTAATATGGGCATGCTGGTGCCTGATCAACGCAATACTTGCAGTTGTGGCTCTGATAAAAAGTAAAAAGGTGGAGTAGAAAACAGGGCGCTTCCGTTATGGAAGCGCCCTTGAATCACGTTCTCTGGTTTTCCGAAGTCAGCACATCTTCTCCATCAAATGCACAGCCGCATCGTCCCTTTTCTTTCACTTTATACAATGACTCATCTGCTCTTTTATAAAGAGTGTCTTCAAATCCTGCATTCGAAAAAGCAACGCCTACGCTGAGAGATACTTTTGGAAGTCCGTCAGCGCCTCTCTGGAGAATTTCATTGATATGATGGATTTTTTTACGGATCATAGGAATTGACTGCGGATAAATATCTGTCATAAGAGCAACGAACTCATCGCCGCCGATTCTTGCGATATAGTCCGAGGAGCGGAAGGAAGAAGATAACAGCTTTGCGATTTTTATTAAAATCGCATCACCGGTCTCATGTCCGTAATGATCATTTATTTCTTTAAAATGATCAACGTCGATCAGCAATAGTGCAAGTGGTGTGGAATTAATCTTTAATCCGGCACGCAGGTGTTCAAAAGCACCTCTGTTCAAAAGTCCGGTCAGTCCATCCTGTTCCGCTTTCTTTCGCAGCATAATTTCATTCGCGGCATTGATCTCATAAATATTATTGTAGGTAAAAGCCAGGTATTTGAATTCGTAGGAACCGATAATTTCAAGTGCCTTGTTTTCTTTAATGCATCGAATGTAGATCTGAAGCGGTCTGACGATCAAAACACTGATAAAGAAGAAAAGTATCACATTCATGAGGAACAGAATACTGAGCTGTACACGCTGCCTTGAAATCACCTCTTTGAGATCTTCGGCGTTTTGGGCATGTGCCTGACTCATATTGTCCAGAATATCAGTCAGACAGGAAGAGATATTGTCTTCAATCAGAGATTTCTGATAACGATATCCTGAGCCAAAGACCAGATCATGAGCTCTCTTTATTTTTCCGGCACGATCCAGAGAGAGATCCTGGCTTGTCAGCTCCAGCCTTCGGATTTCGTCCGGAAGATTATCCATATTGTAATCTTTTGCAACGGATACAAGTTTCATTGCGTATATTTCCCGTTTTTGCAGATCCTCCGCACATTTTGATATGGAATCTAAAAGAGAACATAAGTCTTCTCCGGGATGCAGCTCTTCCAGACTTTTTAATGCGTTATCACGTCTCATGTCCACGTTTGCCTCCTGAAAGTAGGCTTTCATGTAAGTAGTATCTGCAGTCACAGTATACAGCCATACCTGTTCTGAAAGATAATTCGATCCTTCTCTGACAAGTGCGGCATCCTTTTCACAGTTAATATAATTTTCGGTGGCATCGACAAGAGACTGATACTGCGTGGATATCCGAAGAGTATCATATAAAATAAATATGTATAAAATACAGGCCGCCAGAATCATGACATAATTTAATGTACGGATACTCATACCGGTCAGATTATTTGCGTCGGTGTTTTTCATGCTGCACCTCATTTGTGTTTTGACAATATACGCCAGAGCACTTTAGGTAAAGAGTCTGGCGTATGCTGTAATATTAGTAGTTTTCAGCTTTGATCTGGAAATAGCTCTGCGGATGTGCACATACCGGGCAAACCTCCGGTGCCTTTTTACCAACACAGATATGTCCACAGTTGGAGCACTGCCAGATCACATCGCCTTCCCTGGAGAAGACAAGATCGCCCTGAATATTTGCCAGAAGCTTGCGGTATCTCTCTTCATGCTCCTTCTCGATCTTGGCAACTTCTTCGAACAGGTATGCAATATCGTCAAATCCTTCTTCCTTTGCTTCCTTTGCAAAGCCTGCATACATATCGGTCCATTCATAATTCTCACCATTTGCAGCATCTACGAGATTGTCGATCGTGGAACCGATTGCTCCGCCGTTCAGCAGCTTATACCATATCTTAGCATGCTCTTTTTCGTTTGCTGCTGTTTCTTCAAAAATGGAAGCGATCTGTACATACCCGTCCTTTTTTGCTTTGCTTGCAAAGTAGGTGTATTTGTTTCTGGCCTGTGATTCACCTGCAAAAGCAGTCATCAGATTCTGTTCCGTTTTTGTACCTTTTAATTCTTTCATTATATAGTAATCTCCTTTCATAAAACAATAATGATTACTGTTATTATAACATAAACGTGAAAACAGTCAAGAGAAAACAGAATAAATTTTACATATCAAAAAACCAGTCTTTTTCTTTTTTGACTTTTTTCTTACCGGCTCCGGAAGACCCCTGCCGATATGCATCTCTTTCGTGCTTCGCCGGTTTCTGAGGATCGTTTCTGTCATAACTCTCAGGCTTCTGATATCCGTCCCTGTCGTAGTACCCGGGCTCTGGATCATCCTTTCTTCTGTAATACGGAGGTTCCTGATACCCGTCCCTGTCATAGTATCCGGGTCCTGGAGCGTCATTTCTGCCGTAGTACGGAAGCTCCTGATACCCGTCTCTGTCGTAGTACCCGTGCCCTGGATCATCCTTTCTTCTGTAATACGGAGGTTCCTGATACCCGTTTCTGTCGTAGTACCCATGCTCTGGAGCATCATTTCTGCCGTAATACGGCGGTTCCTGACAGTCATCCTGTGCGTAAGACGATCTGCGGTACTTCTTATGTATGCGCTGTTCAGGCTTCTGGAAGGATTCTCTGTCATAACGGTCATCGTAGTCGTAATCATCATAATGTGACTGCTTCCTTTGGAAGCTCTTCTTTGGTTTAAAAATGGTCTTTCTTCCGGTCCATCCGATGATGCGGACCAGAATGATTCCGAAGAAGATTCCTACGCTGTCTATGCATACGTCTTTTGCCGAAGGGCCACGTCCCATGACGAAGGACTGGTGGTATTCATCCCCGCAGGCAAAGCCTACGCAGATCAGCCCTGCTACCAGCATGAGCAGGATGCCGTGCATACCATAAACATATAATGGAAAGGACACGGCTATGGCAAGGGCAAAATATTCTGTCATATGTGCCAGTTTTCGGGTGATAAAGTCGATCTTTGTCGCCCATTCGCTGACCTGCCATTCCTCAAGATTTGCATCAAACACATAGTCGGCTGTTTCTACCATTTTATAGCTGACTTTGTAGCTGATTTGAGAGGATACATCACCCGGCTGGGCAGAGAAAGAAAAGATCATATACATCAGTAATAATGCCGGAACAAACGACAAAGGTTTCAATAATGTGCGAATCATAATGTGCCTCCTTACTTTAATTATCATAGCATTTTTCAGGGTATACTGTCCAGTGTCGTTTATGGAAAGTTTTCTATAATAATTTCAATAATTTCCAGAAAAAGCTTCTGAAAAGTCAATAAAAATGCTTGTTAAATTCTTATCAATATGATATGATGAAGACAATGAAATCGTTCGGCCATGTGTGTCTTTCATTAAAGCAGAGGAAGAGGGCACGGTTTCATACCAAACCAGAAAATGTAGAGAAGTAACCGCTTCGGACGGAAGATGCGTTGCCACGGGGCAGCTTTTGGCAGGAAGCCGTTACGAACAGGGAAGAAAGGAGCACTATGAGCAGCAAAATTACTATTATTGGGGCCGGAAGCGTGGGGGCTACGATTGCGTATACGTTATCTACGCAGAATATCGCATCAGAGATCGTACTGATCGATATTAATAAACAGAAGGTCGAGGGAGAGGTGATGGATATTGTACAGGGAACCTGTTTCCGCGATCCGATCTCGATCATTGCAGGCGATTATGCGGACGCAAAGGGTTCCGATATCGTCATTATTACCTCCGGAATTGCCCGCAAGCCGGGACAGACGAGGATCGAGCTCACGCAGACAAACGTAGATATCCTTAAGAGCATTACACCGGAGATCGTAGCAGCAGCACCGGATGCGCTTTACGTCATCGTGAGCAATCCTGTGGATATCATGACCTATGTATTTACAAAGATTTCCGGACTGCCGGAGAGACAGGTGATCGGTTCCGGAACGATTCTGGATACGGCACGCCTTCGCTGCGGTCTGTCCGAGCATTTTAAGGTAGCACAGAAAAATATTCATGCGTATGTGTTTGGTGAGCATGGAGATACCTCCTTTATTCCGTGGACGGGTGCTTATATTTCCGGCGTGAGCGTGGATGAATACTATCATCTGATGCAGACAATGGGACATTACGATATCGGTGAGCTGGACAAAGAGGGAATGCTGGAGTATGTGCAGAAGTCAGGCGGAAAGATCATCGCAAACAAAGGCGCTACCTTCTATGCGGTTTCTGCTTCTGTATGCAAGCTGTGCGGAATCCTTCAGGCTTCTTCTGATTCAATGGCAACGGTGTCATCTATGATGCATGGCGAGTATGGCATTGAGGATGTCTGCCTGAGCACACTGACTCTCGTGGGACCGAATGGTATCCGCGGTAAGGTACCGATGCGCATGAACCAGGCAGAGATCGCTCAGCTTCAGAAGAGTGCAGACGCTCTTAAGGCAGTGATTGCGCAGATCGAGCTGTAAAAGATCAGCAGCAAGAGTGAACAGCAGACCATGCGGGTCTGTGGACTGCTGTTCTGAATAGTTAACCTGAAACAATAGAAAGGACAACGGTAATGATGAAGTACAGTTATTATCCGGGGTGTACCCTGAGAACAAAGGCGAAAGACCTGGATGCTTATGCCAGAGCTTCAGCGAAGGCACTGGGATTCGAACTGGAAGAAATCGAAAACTGGCAGTGCTGCGGCGGTGTTTATCCGCTTGGCAGTGATGAGATTGCCACCAAGCTTTCTTCTGTCCGTGCCTTAAATGAAGCAAAGGAAAAGCAGCAGGATCTGGTTACGCTGTGCTCCGCCTGTCATCATGTGATCAAACGTGTCAACGATGACATGAAAAATGTGGAGGACATCCGTACCAGAGCAAATAATTACATGCAGCTGGAAGAGCCATATGCGGGAGAGACTACCGTACTCCATTTTCTGGAGGTTTTAAGAGACCGCGTAGGTTTTGATGTGCTGAAGGAAAAAGTGGTAAATCCTCTGACGGGAAAGAAGATCGGTGCCTACTATGGCTGCCTGCTCCTTCGCCCGGGAAAGATTCTGGAGTTTGACAACCCGGAGAACCCGAAGATTCTTGAGGATTTTATCCGTGCGATCGGCGCCGAGCCGGTGATCTATCCTTACCGGAACGAGTGCTGCGGCGGATATATCTCACTGAAAGAAAAAGACATGTCCAGAAATATGTGCGATAAGATCATGGACAGTGCAGAGGGCTTTGGAGCTGAGATGCTGATCACGGCCTGTCCGCTGTGTCTGTACAACCTGAACAAGAGCACGGAGAGCAGACTGCCGGTATATTACTTTACAGAACTGCTGGCAGAGGCTCTGGGCGTGAAAGAGGAGGTGGCGAAGGCATGAATACCCCGAAGAAGCAGGCTGAGCTGATCAAAGAAATCAGCGGAGTCAATCCTTTAAAATGTATGAAGTGCGGGAAGTGTTCTGCTACCTGTCCGGCTTACAATGAGATGGATATCAAGCCGCACCAGTTTGTATCTTATGTGATCAATGAGGATATTGAGGCTCTTGTAGAGTCCAGATCCCTGTGGAAATGCCTTTCCTGTTTTGCGTGTGTAGAACGCTGTCCGAGGGATGTGAAGCCGGGCAAGCTGATCGACGCAGCCAGACAGATCGTGGTACGCCAGAAGGGGCAGAGCTATCTGAAGGCAGATGAGATTCCACAGCTTCTGGATCCGGAGCTTCCGCAGCAGCTTTTAGTCAGCGCATTCAGAAGATACAGGAGGTAGCAGGATGCAGAGAATAGGAGTATTTGTCTGCCACTGTGGAAGTAATATTGCCGCTACGGTAGATGTAAAGAAGGTTGCCGAGATGGCTCTCTTAGAGCCGGGTGTTGTTCATGCCGAGGATTACCAGTATATGTGTTCCGAGGCAGGACAGGACAGGATCATTTCGGCGATTAAAGAGAAGAATCTGACAGGAGTCGTTGTCTGTTCCTGTTCACCGCGTATGCATGAGGCCACATTCCGGAAGGCTGCAGAAAAAGCCGGCCTGAATCCATACATGGTGGAGATTGCAAATATACGTGAGCACTGTTCCTGGATCCACAAGGATATGGAAGAGGCGACAAAGAAAGCCGTGATCCTTGCCAGAGCAGCCATTGCAAAGGTAAATTTAAACACACCGCTGAAGCCGGGCGAGAGCCGTGTAACTAAGCGTGCGCTGGTAATCGGAGGCGGTATTGCCGGTATCCAGACAGCGCTGGATATCGCAGATGCGGGCTACGAAGTGGATATCGTGGAGAAGACACCGAGTATCGGAGGAAGAATGTCACAGCTTGACAAGACCTTCCCGACACTGGACTGTTCCGCGTGTATCCTGACACCGAAGATGGTGGAGGCTTCCGCACACGAGAAGATCAAGATCTATACATATAGCGAAGTGGAAAAGGTAAGCGGTTTCGTGGGAGATTTCACCGTGGATATCCGCAAGAAGGCAAGATACGTCGATATGGACAAATGTACCGGATGCGGTGTCTGCCAGGAAAAATGTCCGTCAAAGAAAGCGCCAAGCGAGTTTAACCGCGGCCTGAATACGAGAAGTGCTATTTACACTCCATTCGCACAGGCCATCCCGAATGTGCCGGTCATCGATCCGGAGTACTGTACGAAAATGAAGACAGGCAAATGTGGTGTCTGCTCGAAAGTATGTCAGGCAGGAGCGATCGATTATACACAGAAGGATGAGATCGTTACAGAAAAATACGGTGCGATCGTGGTTGCCACCGGATTTGATACGATCAAGCTGGATAACTATGATGAGTATGCCTACAGCCAGAGCAAGGATGTCATCACCTCCCTGGAGCTGGAGCGTATCATGAATGCGGCAGGTCCTACCAAAGGACATCTGGAGCGCCTCTCCGACGGAAAGGCTCCGAAGGAAATGGTATTTATCCAGTGCGTGGGAAGCCGCTGCTCCGATGACAGAGGAAAGCCCTACTGCTCCAAGATCTGCTGTATGTACACAGCAAAGCATGCGATGCTGATCCGCGATAAATATCCGGATGTGAACGTGACCGTATTCTATATCGATGTGCGTACACCGGGTAAGAACTTCGATGAGTTCTACCGCAGAGCAGTCGAGCAGTATGGTGTGAATTATATCAAGGGACAGGTAGGAAAGGTCATCCCGCAGCCGAACGGAAAGCTTCTGGTTCAGGGTTCCGACCTTCTGGACAATAAGCAGATCCTGAAGGAAGCGGATATGGTCGTTCTGGCAACTGCCATTGAGCCGAACCCGGACGTGAGAAAGATCGCTACCATGCTGACAGCCAGCATCGATACAAATAACTTCCTGACGGAAGCACATGCGAAGCTCCGTCCGGTAGAATCCCCGACAGCAGGTATTTTCCTGTCAGGTGTCTGCCAGGGACCGAAGGATATTCCTGAGACTGTAGCCCAGGCAGGTGCGGCAGCCGTAAAAGCGATCGGACTGCTGGCCAAGGATAAGCTGCTGACGAATCCATGTACTGCACAGTCCGATGAGCTTCTCTGTAATGGATGCTCCGCCTGTGCCAATGTATGTCCTTATGGTGCGATCACTTATGAAGACAAACAGGTTAATGACCACGGAATCCGTGAGACACGCCGCGTAGCGGTAGTCAACAGCGCGCTGTGCCAGGGATGCGGTGCTTGTACCGTAACGTGTCCGTCCGGTGCAATGGATCTGCAGGGATTCTCGAACAGACAGATTCTAGCGGAGGTAGATGCAATATGTCGATAGAAGCAAAAGAAGAATTCAGACCGAAAATCGTAGCGTTCTGCTGTAACTGGTGCAGCTACGCAGGCGCAGATCTGGCAGGAAGCAGCCGTCTGGCTTATCCTGCGGACGTAAAGATTATCCGTGTTCCCTGTTCCTGCCGCGTGAATCCCATGTTTATTCTGCGGGCCTTTGAGAAGGGGGCAGATGGTGTGATCCTCTGCGGATGTCATCCGGGAGACTGCCATTACAGCACCGGAAACTATTATGCCAGAAGACGTATGACGCTTCTGTTCTCCATGCTGGATTACATCGGTGTGGAAAACGGACGTACCCGTGTCGAGTGGGTATCTGCGGCAGAGGGCGTGAAGTTCTCTACGACGATGAACGAGTTCGTTGAGAAGATCCGCTCCCTGGGCAAGAACGTAAGATTGGAGGATTTGAGATGCAGGAGCTAATCAACCGTGCAAAAGAACTGCTGGCTGACGGAACTGTCGCACGGGTTCTCGGCTGGAAGGCCGGAGACCTGCCCTACAATCCGGAACCGGCGTATTTTGAAAGCGTGGAGAGCCTTGATGATTTCGTATACAACGGATTCTGCGGGGCAAACCTCAGCAAATATATGATAGAGGCTTCCAAACTGGAGGGTAAGACCATGGTTTGTCTGAAGCCGTGCGATACATACAGCTTCAACCAGCTCATCAAGGAGCACCGTGTAGACCGTGACAAGGCATACATTGTCGGTGTGGGCTGTAAAGGAAAGCTGGACATTGAGAAGATCAGAAAACAGGGCATCAAAGGAATCGAGAGCATTTCCGGTGCAGAGATCACGGATGATGCAGATACGCTGACCATCCAGACGATCTACGGAGAAAAGACCTGCTCCTATGCGGATGCCATGCTGGAGAGATGCCATGTCTGCAAGGGCAAGGAGCACAGAATCTATGATGAGATTATCGGTGAGTCAAAGGATACGAATGACGCTGACCGTTTTGCAGAAGTGGCGCGCATCGAGGCGATGAAGCCGGAAGAGAAATTTGCCTTTTTCCAGAAGGAGTTAAGCAAATGTATCCGCTGTAACGCATGCCGCAACGTCTGTCCGGCATGCAGCTGCCGCAAGTGTGTCTTTGACAGCACCAAATTTGACAGCGCACAGAAGGCAAACGTAGATTCCTTCGAGGAAAAGATGTTCCACATCATCCGTGCGTTCCATGTGGCGGGAAGATGTACAGACTGCGGCGAGTGCAGCAGAGTATGTCCCCAGGGAATTCCTCTTCACCTGTTCAACCGGAAATTTATCAAGGATATCAATGAATTCTATGGTGAATTCCAGGCAGGAGAGGATATTGAAACAAAAGGACCGCTCACGGACTTCACCTTTGGTGATGTGGAGCCGAGCATCGTGGGAGAAAGGGGATAATGTATGTATAAGATAGCGAAAGAAAATCTGTCGGCATTATTCCGGCTGATTGCCGAATCCCAGGAATTGATCCTGCCGGTAAACAAGGCAGACCAGGTGAACTTTGGAGTCTGGAGCGAAGATGCACAGGTGGATCTTGACACCTTAAAGAGTGTTAAGTCACCGAAGGATGCCTTCTTCCCTCAGAGCGAGACTTTATATACCTGTGTAAAGGACGGAAAAAAGATCGAGATCGAGCCGGAAGCATTAAAGGAACAGAGCTTTGTGGTATTCGGTATGAAGGCCTGCGATATTCAGGGCGTAAAGGTACTGGATCAGGTATTTTTAGCTGACCCTGTGGATACCTTCTATGCAGCGAGAAGAGAGCACGGAACCATCGTGGCGCTGGCATGTCATGAGCCGGAGGAGAGCTGCTTCTGTAAGGTGTTTGGTATCGACTGTGCCGATCCGGTGGCCGACGTAGCTGCCTGGATGGTGGGAGATATGCTGTACTGGAAGGCACTTACCGAAAAGGGAGAGGCGCTGACGAAGGCTGTGGAAAGCCTGCTGACAGCTGCAGATGATGCAGACGAGAAGAAGGTAGAGGATGAGAAGGCAGCCATCCGCGGCATCGTGGAGAAGCTTCCGTACTCCGGTCTTTCTCTCGAAGGCTGGAACGGTGATGTCCTTTCCGAAAAGTTTGATTCTCCTCTGTGGGAGGAACTGTATAAGCCATGTCTGGCATGCGGCACCTGTACCTTTGTGTGCCCGACCTGTCAGTGCTATGACATTAAGGATTACGACACCGGACACGGCGTGAAGCGTTATCGCTGCTGGGATTCCTGTATGTATTCTGACTTCACCATGATGGCTCATGGAAACAACCGTAACAGTCAGATGCAGAGATTCCGCCAGAGATTCATGCACAAGCTGGTATATTTCCCGGCAAATAATGACGGCATGTACTCCTGCGTGGGCTGCGGCCGCTGCGTGGAGAAATGTCCGGCATCCTTAAACATTGTAAAAGTCATTAAGTCCTTTCAGAAACAGGGAGGTGAAAAAGAATGAGTGAATGTACCTGTCATAAAAATTATACCTTAGATACGCTGATCCCGAAGGTTGGCGTGATCACAGACATCCGTCAGGAGACACCGGATGTAAAGACCTTCCGTGTAAATGCACCGGAGGGGGGAAAGCTCTTTGAGCATATGCCCGGACAGTGCGCCATGGTGTGCGCGCCGGGAGTCAGTGAAGGTATGTTTTCCATTACTTCATCACCCACCAACAAAGAGTATCAGGAATTCAGTATCAAAAAATGCGGAAGCCTTACCGACTATCTCCACAGTCTTCAGGTAGGAGATGAGATCACCGTCAGGGGACCTTACGGAAACCATTTCCCGGTGGAAGATAAACTCAAAGGAAAAAATCTTCTGTTCATCGCGGGTGGTATCGGTCTGGCGCCGCTGCGTTCCGTGATCAATTATGTACTGGATAACCGCGCAGACTACGGCACCGTAGATATCCTCTACGGATCCCGTTCCGCAGACGATCTGGTACAGTTGAAAGAAATCCAGGAGGTCTGGATGAAGACAGAGGGCGTAAACGTCTACCTGACCATTGACCGTGAGCAGGAAGGCTGGGACGGCCACGTGGGCTTTGTACCGACCTACTTAAAGGAGATCGGATTTGATACGAACAAAACCGCCCTGGTGTGCGGACCGCCCATCATGATCAAGTTCGTACTGGCAGGCCTGGAAGAAATGGGCTTCTCCAGAGACCAGGTCTACACCACCCTGGAGCTGCGCATGAAATGCGGTATCGGCAAATGCGGCCGCTGCAACATCGGTTCCAAATACGTCTGCAAAGACGGACCGGTATTCCGCTGCGACGAACTCGATGAGCTTCCGGCTGAGTATTGATAGGCATGAGCAGTGCGTCGAACGGCATAAACACACAGACAGATGCTTGCATATGGCTGAGTGTTTAGGACGTGCGACATAGGGCGAAGCCCTCAAGCGAGAAGGAGCGAAGCGGAATCGAGCTTGTGCACTGCGGGGTTTCGGTATTGATTAAAATTGAATAGTAATGACACATACGAAATAGAAAGGACTGGTACCTTAAAATGGAAAAAATGGTAAATGTATATTTTTTCGGTAAGAAATACAGCGTGCCGGCAGATCTGACGATCATGACCGCAATGGAATATGCGGGCTACACCCTCAAGAGAGGATGCGGATGCCGTCACGGCTTCTGCGGTGCGTGTGCCACAATCTACAGAATTAAGGGAAAGAATGAGCTGAAGACCTGTCTGGCATGTCAGACACAGGTAGAGGAAGGCATGTATGTAGCCAGCATTCCGTTCTTCCCGACAGATAAGAGAACCTACGATATCGAGGAGATCCGCCCGAATCAGCAGATTATGATGGAGCTGTATCCGGAAATCTACAGCTGTATCGGATGTAATGCATGTACAAAGGCATGTACCCAGGATCTGAACGTTATGCAGTATATCGCATATGCACAGAGAGGTGAATTTGAGAAGTGTGCAGAGGAATCCTTTGACTGTGTAAGTTGCGGCTGCTGTTCCGTTCGCTGCCCGGCTGAGATCTCTCATCCGATGGTAGGACTGCTGGCAAGGCGCCTGACAGGAAAATACATCGCACCTGAGACACAGCATCTGAAAAACCGTGTTGAGGAGATCAACAAGGGTGCATATGATGAGCTGATCGAGCAGATCATGCAGAAGCCGATCACAGAGATGCAGGAACTTTACAATACACGAGAGATCGAGAAATAAGGAGGGATAATCATGTTTACACCAGAAATGCTTGAGTCCGTAAAGAAGGTGGAAGCCACCAGGGATGAGCGTATGGGCATGGAACCCAGACGAATGACTGCTGATGAGAAAGATGCCCTTCTGAAACAGTACCATCCGGATTACAGAGAAGACGGATTTGTAGAGATTAAGATCGGACCGAACAAGGGTCAGAAGGTTCCGGCAGAGCTGGGACATCTGCTTCACTCCAACAGCCGTCTGCTGAACGAGAAGGTAGATTTAAACAAAGTGGATTATGATGTCGATGTGCTGGTTATCGGCGGCGGCGGTGCAGGCGCTTCAGCTGCCATCGAGGCAAATGAGGCGGGCGCAAATGTCATGATCGTGACAAAGCTGCGTATCGGTGATGCCAACACCATGATGGCTGAGGGCGGTATCCAGGCTGCTGACAAAGAGAACGACTCTCCGGTACAGCATTATCTGGATGCATTCGGCGGCGGACATTTTGCTGCAAGACCGGAGCTGCTCAGGAGACTTGTTATGGAAGCACCGGATGCGATCCAGTGGCTGAACAAACTGGGCGTAATGTTTGATAAGGATGCAGAAGGAAATATGGTGACCACACATGGCGGCGGTACCTCCAGAAAGAGAATGCATGCCTGCAAGGACTACTCCGGAGCAGAGATCATGCGTACCCTGCGCGATGAGGTGCTGAACCGTCAGATCCCTGTCGTAGAGTTCACTTCTGCAGTAGAGCTGATCAAGGATGAGAAGGGTCAGGTGGCAGGTGCCGTTCTTCTGAACATGGAGACCGGCGACTATATGGTGGCAAGGGCAAAGACCGTTATCATCGCTACCGGTGGTGCAGGACGTCTGCACTATCAGAACTTCCCAACCTCGAATCACTACGGCGCAACAGCCGACGGTCTGATCCTGGGATACCGTGCGGGAGCACCGCTTCTGTATCAGGATACCATCCAGTATCATCCGACAGGTGTGGCATATCCGTCACAGATCTACGGTGCACTGGTAACAGAGAAGGTTCGTTCTCTGGGTGCCATGCTGGTAAATGTGGATGGTGAAGCGTTCATGCATCCGCTGGAGACACGTGATGTGGCTGCAGCTTCCATTATCCGTGAGTGCTCTGACAGGGGAAAAGGAGTGACTACCCCTCTGGGCAGTGGTGTATGGCTGGATACTCCGATGATCGAGCGCATCGGCGGAGAGGGCACCATCGAGAAGAGGATCCCGGCAATGCTCCGTATGTACATGAACTATGGTATCGATATGAGAAAGATCCCGATCCTTGTTTATCCGACCCTGCATTACCAGAACGGCGGTCTGGAGATCGGCGGAGAGGGCTTTACCAAGGCCATCGACAACCTGCTGGTAGCAGGAGAGGCTGTAGGAGGTATCCACGGAAGAAACCGTCTGATGGGTAACTCTCTGCTGGACATCATCGTATTCGGAAGAAATGCAGGTAAGGCTGCAGCTGCGAAAGCGAAGGAAGTAGAGCTTGGAACGATGAATCTCGACCATATCGAGAAGTATGCAGAGGAACTGAAGGAGGCAGGTGTGGCTTCTGATGATGTATCTCCGCTGCTGCTGCCAAAATATGCTCGTCATGAGAGATAAAGAAAGAGAAGAATAATGTGTAACTGTCCGGAACAGTTACGGATCATGTTATCATGCAGCCTTCGCTCCTGATCTCTCAGGATATACATTGTGAAGCGTGTTACTGTTTATCTTGAATGTCATGCAAAGCATGACGCGCACCTCGCAGCAAGAACGCCAGGGCGTACCAGAAAGAGTGAACAGTAACATGTTTCCCTGTCTGCACATGGCTGTATATGGAGGAGATATTATGATAGTTTGGGAATGGTTTCGGGATAATGTTATGTCGAATACACTGATGATGGTATTCTTAATTGCCGTTACCGGATATTTGGTAGGAAGTATCAAGATCAAAGGACTGGAGCTGGGAACCGCAGGTATTCTGCTGGTAGCCCTGATCTTCGGGCATTTTGGTGTGGAGATTCCGTCTCTGGTGCGTGAACTGGGTCTGATCTGTTTTGTTACTTCCGTAGGATTTATAGCAGGACCAAAGTTTTTCCGTAATTTCAAGCTGAATGCCACATCCTACATTCTCCTGGGAATCATCATCATTGCATCAGGTGCACTGACCTGTGCACTTGTGATTACCGTCTTTAAGGTTCCGACGGATATCAGCGTGGGAATGATGGCGGGCGCACTGACCAGTACACCGGGACTTGCTGCGGCACTGGAGGCCACCGGTTCGGATGCGGCTTCTGTAGGATATGGTATCGCCTATCCGTTCGGCGTGATCGGCGTGGTACTTTTTGTACAGCTGATTCCGAAGATCCTGAAAACAGACATGGATGCAGAGCGCAAGAACTTCGAGGCGGCTGCCAATGTACAGGTAGAGGATTTTCACAAGGACAAAAAAGAGTCCCTGTTTTATGCGGACAGTATGGGATTTTTCCCGTTTTCCCTTGCAATCGTTCTGGGAATCATTCTTGCGAAAATTGAGATCAAGCTTCCGGGAGGCGGCGTATTTGCCCTTGGAACCTCCGGCGGCCCTCTGATCGCAGGTCTGATCCTTGGACATTTCGGCCATATCGGAAAACTGAGTGTTAAGGTAGAAAAGCATGTCCTGGAATGTCTGAGAGAGTTCGGACTGGCACTGTTCCTGCTGGGAGCAGGTGTTCAGGCAGGCGCCGGATTTGTAGACATCTTAAAAGAGCAGGGCATCCTTCTGTTTGTTTACGGAGCGCTGATGACACTTGTGCCGATGCTGCTTGGCTATGCATTTGCCGTGAAGGTGCTGAAGCTCAGCCTGTTTAACTCACTGGGCTCCATCTGCGGCGGAATGACAAGTACACCCGCTCTTGGAACCCTGATCCGTGTGACAGGAACCGATGATGTGGCTTCCGCCTATGCGGCAACCTATCCGGTAGCGCTGGTAATCGTCGTACTGGCCTGCCAGTTTATCGGGATATTCCTATAGAAAAAGCAGACCGTGCAGGTTTACCTGCTAAGGGATGAACAGAAAAAACAGCAGCAAAAGAAAGATAGAATTTTCAGGAGGTGATTCAAACATGCGTGAGATTCAGGCACAGCAGATTACAGATGTTGTGGAAAAGTTATGTATTGAAGCAAATCAGTACCTTCCGAAGGATGTACAGGGTGCGATTCGTCAGTGCCGTGCATGTGAGGACTGGGAGATTGCCCAGGGAGTACTGGATAAGATCATTGATAATTTTGAGATTGCAGAAAATGAAAGTGTTCCGATCTGTCAGGACACAGGTATGGCGTGTGTGTTCCTTGAAATCGGTCAGGATGTACATATCACAGGAGGAAACCTGGCAGATGCAGTCGATGAGGGCGTGCGCCGCGGATATACCAACGGATATCTCAGAAAATCCGTAGTAAAAGATCCCGTGCGCCGCGGAAATACCGGTGACAACACACCGGCTATGCTGTATACGGAAATCGTTCCGGGAGAGCAGATTAAAGTAACCGTCGGACCGAAGGGCTTCGGCAGCGAAAATATGAGCATGATCCGGATGTTTAAACCGTCTGCAGGTCTTCAGGGAATCAAGGACTTTATCCTTGAGGTCGTAGAGACCGCAGGCCCGAACCCGTGCCCGCCTATGGTGGTAGGTGTCGGAATCGGCGGAACCTTTGATAAATGTGCACTGCTGGCAAAGAAAGCGCTGATGCGCCCGATCGATTCTTCCAATCCGGATCCGTTCTATGCAGACCTGGAAAAGGAGATGCTGGAAAAGATCAATCAGCTGGGCATCGGACCGCAGGGCTTTGGCGGAAAGACGACAGCGATCGGACTGAACATCGAAACGATGCCGACCCACATTGCAGGAATGCCATGTGCGGTAAATATCAACTGTCACGTAACGCGTCATAAAACGGAGGTGATCTGAGATGGAAAAACATATTCAACTTCCTTTGACAGAAGAGCTGGCAAAAACTCTCCATGCAGGTGATACCGTTTATCTGACCGGCACCATCTATACATCCAGAGATGCCGGACACAAGAGAATGTGTGAAGCACTGGCAAGAGGAGAGGAGCTTCCTTTTGATCCGACGGATGCCACGATCTACTATGTGGGTCCGACACCGGCGAAGCCGGGACAGGTGATCGGCTCCGCAGGCCCGACCACCAGCGGACGTATGGATGCTTATGCACCCACGATGATGTCTGTGGGAGCACGCGGTATGATCGGTAAAGGTGCAAGACTTCCGGAAGTCATTGAGGCAATGAAGAAATACTCAGGCGTGTATTTCGGAGCCATCGGCGGTGCAGGTGCACTGCTTGCGAAATGCATTAAGAAGGCAGAGCTGATCGCATATGAGGATCTGGGAGCGGAAGCACTGAGAAAACTTTATGTAGAGGATATGCCGCTGGTCGTGATTATTGACAGCGAAGGAAATAATCTTTATGACGAAGGGAAGGCAGCATACCTGAAAACAAAGCAGCAGTAATGAAAATCTTACAGAAACAGGTATCGGAATCCTACATCATTGGCGTTCTTCTGGCTATTGCGGGCGGTTATCTGGATGTGTATACCTATGTATGCAGGGGCGGTGTCTTTGCAAATGCACAGACGGGAAATATCGTCCTTCTGGGAATCAATGCGGCGGATCACAACTGGGTAAAGCTTGCAGAGTATATCTATCCGATTCTGGCCTTTATGGCAGGTATCTTTGTTGCGGAGCTTGTAAAGAAGGAGTTTCGCAACAAATCCGTCATTCACTGGCGCCAGGTGGTCATCGCTCTGGAATTTGCCGTGCTCTGGACGATCGCTTTTATTCCGTCCGGCATCCATGATGACTATATTAATATGGCCGTATCCTTCGTCTGCTCCATGCAGGTGGAAAGCTTCCGGACCTTTCACGGTACCAGTACCTATGCGACAACCATGTGCACCGGAAACCTTCGAAGCGCCACAGAGCAGCTGTTTTACTACAATGTAAATAAGGACAGAAAGGCGATCCGAAAGAGTCTCCAGTATTATGGGATTATTCTGTTCTTTATCCTGGGAGCGGTGATCGGTACGGTGGTCACCAGGATCTTTCTGGAAAAATCAGCACTGGTGGTATGTGTACTGCTCTTAGTGGTATTTGTCCTTATGTTTATTCCGGTACATGACCAGTAATACGCCACCTCGAACTGGCTGACGTGTGAATAGTAGTGAAATATTCTCTTGCAATTCTTCAGAGTCTGTGTTATAGTAGGCGTTGCCGTTGCAGACAGATGTCTGCAGCGCACACTCTGGAGAGTCTCACAGAACGAGCGCCGAAGGTGTACGGCAGGTATTCCTGCTAATCTCTCAGGCAAAAGGACAGAGGTATATCTGTATATGTTCTACTCTTTAGAGGGCTGATAATTTATCAGCTCTTTTTTGACGTTCGGAAAAACTAGTATGATCCACCCTAAATACCGTACTGTTTCGGTGAGGATGCTTTTTCGAG
>OLOS01000271.1_pt1 | contig 60022 bp, 47 predicted proteins | sample 1672631 | NCBI WGS metagenome assembly OLOS01 (sample SAMEA3136707, study PRJEB25190) | human gut metagenome | biome: human gut; feature: human-associated habitat; material: faeces | place: Austria | collected 2013
AATACTTTATATTCAATCTGCTTTTGTTCATTATAAAATGATGTGACGCGGGTTCAAATCCCGCTGCACCGGGGCAGGACTGTTCCGCTGCATAGCTAAGTGGTATAGCAATCATTAGGAAAACACAAAAAACGTGTTTCTCACCCAAAGGGAAAAGGAATGCCTGGGCCTTGCCGCACCCGGGGGCTGCATGTGGATGCACATGTAAGCGCCGGGCAAGGCAGTCCATGTCCGGCCAGTGTCTGTCCGGATACCGGAGGCAGCCCCTTAAGGACCAGGATAGGGAGGTAAGTCCCATCCCTGCCTGCCCTTATCCGGCTGCCTGCTCAAGGACGGACCCGCTGCACATGGATATGGGACCAGGCACGGCCTTTTCTTTCACTAATTCAATAACTGTCATGTTAAATCACATGTCATCCGTGATAATCAGCGTCTGAAGGGAGGATAAAGTAAGATGGGTATTATCAGACAATATATAATTAAGGACCAGGAATGCGGTTACCTTACAAAAAACGGTAAGTTCATAAAGCTTCTGACCGCAGGTAAATATTCCTTTGTAAAAGCCCTGGGGTATGAGGTGGATATCGTCCCCATGACCGGAGAGGTCAGGACCTGTGGTATTCCCGAGGAAATACTGATGGGCGATAAGGAGTTTGCGGACCGGGTGGTGAAGAATGTGCTGCCGGATGAGTGCATTGCCCTGCGGTTCGTGAATAAGGCGTACAAGGAGGTCCTGACAAAGCCGGAATCCTTGTTCTGGAATGTATTTGAGGAAAATGAATTCCGGAACATAGACATCACCAGGCCGTGCATGGAGGAAAGCCTGCCCAGGTTCTATATGGACCTGATGCCTGCCAGATACTATAAGAAAATCACCATCAAGGATGGTGAGACAGGACTGCTCTATTATGATAACAGGTATGAGAAACGTCTGGAGACGGGAACCTATTATTTCTGGAATTATGGGAAAGAGGTGACCTGTAAGATATTCAATATGAAGATCCAGCAGCTGGATATATCCGGCCAGGAAATCCTTACGGCGGATAAGGTGGCGGTGCGCCTGAATGTCATCTGCAATTACAGGATTGTGAACCCGGAAAAGCTGGTGTGCCAGGTGGAGGGAGCGGCGTCCCAGATTTATACCTGCGTACAGCTGAAGCTGCGGGAGTATGTGGGAAGATACCGTCTGGATGAGCTTCTGGCCCAGAAAGAGGAAATCGGCGCCTATGTGCTGGAGCGTCTGAAGGAGTATCAGGAGGAGTACTGTGTGGAGATTACAGGCGCAGGTATCAAGGATATCATCCTTCCCGGGGAAATACGGGAAATCATGAACACGGTGCTGATTGCTGAGAAAAAGGCCCAGGCCAATGTCATCATGAGAAGGGAGGAGGTGGCTTCCACCAGAAGCCTTTTGAACACGGCAAAACTCATGGATGAGAACAGGACATTGTTCAAACTCAAGGAGATGGAATATCTGGAGCGCATCTGCGATAAGGTTGGGAATATTTCCCTGAATGGAGGGAAAGGGGTGCTGGAACAGCTTGCAGAGCTGGCTGGAACAGAAAAACATTGACTTTAACAAGTTAACTTGTTATACTTTTTGTTAAAGTGTTTGTCTGGAAAATAAAGGCATCCCCAACACTTCATACATAAACCTAGGAGGGCGAATTAATGTCATATGTTGATGAGATTTACGAGAGAGTAGTATCGCAGAACCCGGGCGAGCCCGAGTTCCATCAGGCAGTCAAAGAAGTTCTGGATTCCCTGAGGCTGGTTATTGACGCCAACGAGGAAAAGTACCGCAAGGCCGGTATCCTGGAGCGCTTCGTTGAACCGGAGAGGATCATTTCCTTCAGGGTACCGTGGGTGGACGATAACGGCAAGGTACAGGTGAACAAGGGCTACAGGGTACAGTTCAACAGCGCCATCGGTTCCTACAAGGGCGGATTACGTTTCCATCCATCTGTAAACCAGAGCATCCTTAAGTTCCTGGGATTTGAGCAGACCCTTAAGAACTCCCTGACCGGCCTTCCCATGGGCGGCGGCAAGGGCGGTTCCAATTTTGACCCCAAGGGTAAATCTGACCGTGAGGTAATGGCATTCTGCCAGAGCTTCATGACAGAGCTGTACCGCCATATCGGCAAGGATACCGACATCCCTGCAGGCGATATCGGCGTAGGCGGAAGAGAAGTGGGATACCTGTTCGGACAGTATAAGAGGATTACCGGATTATACGAAGGCGTGCTGACCGGAAAGGGCCTGACCTTTGGCGGTTCCCTGGCCAGGACACAGGCAACGGGTTACGGCCTGGTATATATCCTGGATGAGATGTTAAAGCACAACGGCAAGGAACTGGCAGGCAAGACCGTGCTTGTATCCGGTTCCGGCAACGTGGCAATCTACGCAACGGAGAAGGCACAGCAGTTAGGCGCCAAGGTAGTTGCTTTAAGTGATTCCAACGGTTATATCTATGATAAGGACGGCATTCAGCTGGATGTTGTTAAGGAAATCAAGGAAGTGCGCAGAGGACGTATCAAGGATTATGTGGATGCTGTCCCAACTGCTGTCTATACAGAGGGCAAGGGTATCTGGACCATTCCATGTGACATCGCCCTTCCATGTGCAACCCAGAACGAGCTGAACCTGGAGGATGCCAAGACACTTCTGGCTAACGGATGTTTTGCAGTGGCAGAGGGCGCCAACATGCCTTCCACCCTGGAAGCAACCGAGCTGTTCGTGGAGAAGAAAATCCTGTTCATGCCAGGCAAGGCGGCCAACGCAGGCGGCGTAGCCACCTCAGGACTTGAGCAGAGCCAGAACGCCCTCAGGATGTCCTGGTCCTTTGAGGAAGTGGATGAGAAGCTTCACACCATCATGGTCAACATCTTTGCAAAGGCAGCGGATGCCGCTGAAAGATACGGGGTTGCAGGCAATTATGTTGCAGGCGCCAACATCGCCGGATTTGAGAAGGTGGTTGAGGCCATGCTTGGACAGGGGATTGTGTAAGGGGTATGCTTTGCCTGTAAGTGTGTAGGACATATGCATTTCCTGTAAATGTTTAAGGCCCATGTCTGCCGGTATCTATGAATCTCAAGAGCTAAACCTGGAAACGTCCATTCCCAAAGGGGGTGGCTGGGAGCCTGAGGTTTGGGAAGACGGTTATTAAGAGGGTATTCCTTAAGTCATTTCATGACTTTTGGGATACCCTTTTTATATTATGTATCCTATAAAACCAATCCAAGAACTTTATTGACAAAATACAATATTCCCACTAGACTAATTACAGGGTATTTATTTAACAATTCATATAATGTGGAGGGATATGCATGATTAAATTAACAAAAGATGACTGTATTCAGGCTCTTTACGGCGGGTTGCTGTTGGGCGGAGGCGGAGGCGGCAGCATGAAGATGGGGCTTGATGCTGTGGAGGAAGCGTTCCGGCATACGGATGCCATTACCATGCTGGATATAACGGAGCTGAATCCGGAGCAGACCATTGTCAATGTATCCATGGTAGGCGCGCCGTCAGCCAAGGACACCTGCTGTACGGTGGACCACTGGAAGACCGTCCTGAAGAATTTTGAGAACAGCAGCGGCGCTAAGATTGCCGGATTTACTACCTGTGAGAACGGCGGTGTGTCAACATCCAACGGGTGGGTGATTTCCTCGCTTACCGGAATCCCCATGGTGGATGCCCCCAGCAATGGACGCGCCCATCCCACAGGTCCAATGGGAAGCATCGGGCTGAACTTGTGTCCTGACTATATGACTGTCCAAGCGGCCTGCGGCGGCAAAGGCGATAAATATGTGGAAACCGTTGCAAAGGGTTCCATGAATGCCACTTCCCATCTGATCCGTCAGACCGCGGTTGCGGCAGGCGGACTGTGCTGTGTGCTGCGCAATCCGGTAACAGCTGAGTATGCGGAGAAAAAGGCTGCTGTGGGAGCCATTGCCCAGGCCATGGATATCGGTAAAGGCTATCTGGAGAATAAGGATAATGTGGAAGGCTTCCTGGACTTTCTTAAAAAGAATTATGATGCCCAGGTTATCTGCCGCGGCACAACCTGTGATTATACCCTGTGCATGGATGGCGGATATGATGTTGGTTCTGTCCATGTCAAGGCGGATGGGGATGATTACGAACTGACTTATTGGAATGAATATATGACCATGGAAAAGAACGGCCAGAGAATGGGTACGTTCCCGGATCTTCTGTGTACCCTGGACGCGGCAACAGGACTTGCCCTTTCAAGCGCAGAGATTGATGACGATATGGACGTAATCATGTTGAAAATCCCCAAAGCCCGCCTGATTCTTGGAGCAGGAATGTATCAGAAAGGCCTTCTGGAGGAAGTGGAAGGAATCCTCAAGAAGGAACTTGTGCCATATAATGAGGATCTGTTCCGTTAATGGGATTGCGGAATGGGACTATGGCGGTGAAAAAGATGATGGAAAGAATAAAACCATAGTTGGATGATTAGAATCATGGTGAAATGAATAGAACGATGGTAGAAAGAATAAAACGATAGTTTAATAAATAAAACCGGAAATGTTTACGTTATGGTATGCTAAAGCATATCATACACATGAAATATTTCCGGTTTTTTAATCATCTATCCTGTTTACTGGACTATAGGCAGACACCTACACAGTACCTATGCAGACACCCATACAGTACCTATTCAGACACCTACACAGTACCTATGCAGATACCCACACAGTACCTATGTAGAATCTACACAGAACCCACGAAGCACCTATGAAACCCCGATCCGGCCTTAACCACCCGTTCCCTGCTATAAAAGGTCAACCAGCTTGGCCGCCGCATCCTGGAGCATCTGGTAAAATCCGTCTTCATCCGAGGTTGTCTTATGTTTACCGGCTTCGATGATTTCAGCCAGTTCCTTTAAGTCCTGATTATCAGGATCTTCTTCCAGCATGAGCATGCACAGGCGTTCGGATGCTTCTATCATCCTCAGGGGGCCATAGATACGTGGTTCGCCTCCAAGTCCGGCTGCGCTGGTAATCATGTAAACCAGAAGTTCGAAGTATTTATCCTGTTTCATTTGGAAGCCTCCGTTTGGTCTGCGTTGTAATGAAGCAGTTCCTCCATGGGCCGCAGGCGGCGCTGTCTGGGCGCCCCTTCCGGGTATCCGATGGATATGAGCAGTTCCATGCGGTAATGGGGAGGGAGCTTCAGAAGCTTTCTCACTGCGGCTTCATTGTACGATTTGATTGCACAGGTGCCCAGTCCAAGCTCCACTGCCCTCAGCATGATGTTTTCAGCTGCCATGGAGGCGTCCATGATGCAGCCATAGACTTCAGAGTTGGGAGAGCCGTGTTTGGCGGCGTATTCCATGTCGGAGCAGATTGCCATGATGACCGGAGGATTGCCGCTGAGTCCGGGGCTGAACAGGTCTACCCTGCGCACAAGGGCAGGGTCTGTCAGCAGATAGAACTGCCATGCCTGGAGGTTGCTGGCGCTGGGGGCCAGCGCACCGGCCTTTACCAGCTCCTTTAACAATTCGTCAGGTACCATCCGGCTGCTGAAACACCGGGTGCTGCGCCTTTGCATGATGGCCTCAAGAACATCCATATGTAATGACTCCTTTTACGCTACTTTTTCTTTGCCAGACCAAGGGTTGCAGTAAAGAAGCTGTATACCGCGGCTCCTGCCAGTGCGCCAGCGCCCAGGATATTGAGGATCTGCTCGTTGGCCTTGTTGCGTTTTACTGCGATGAAACGGATGATGAGTCCGACGATGATGGTAACACCGTTCATGGTGGTTCCAACCAGAAGTCCGGTTGCAAAAAGGATACCAATCTGGCGGTTGCCGCCGATTAACTGGATGATGGCGCCTGGGATGGCCCAGATGAACAGCCATTTGGCAACTTCTGAATTGGTGCCTGCGTCAATGGTGGTTGCAAAGGTCTTGCTCACAGGTGCGAATAAATCCTGGCTGAAGTACTTGTTGGCCAGAAGGGCAACCATGATGAAAGCAATGATGAAGGAAAGCATTTCTGAATAATACTGCTGTTTCCTTCCTTCTTTTTCCAGCTCAGGATACTGTCCTGAACCTCTTAAGATATAACCGCATTTTAAGTCGTAAGCCATATCAGAGAAGGCCGGGCCTGTGGCGGAGGTGAATCCTACCATGACGGCAAGGGCCATTGGAGGGAAGCCGAGAAGCATGCCTACCAGCAGGAAGATAAGGGCGGTTGCAAAGCCCGGGAACCATCCTGAGTACATGGCGGAGATACCTACAATCAATTCAGAGGAAATAGCTGCAAATGCAGAGAAAATCAGCCATATAATCAGGGTGATGGCGCTCATGTCGCTCATGATGCCGCAGATTAGGGCAAGGAGGAAGGCTGTCACGAAGTATGCTACATAGCCCCAGCCCAGGGTCCTCTTTAAGGTCTTCATGCTGCTTGAGAACTTGCCTGCGGCGGTATCCTCGTCACTGCCCTTTTTAAAGAGCATTCGGGCGCACTGGATCAGTGAGACGGCTCCGGCTCCAATCATGACACCGTGGGGCATGTAGTTAATCATGGCATAATCACTGAACACAAAGTCAGCGCCAAACATGTTGGTTACAAAGGCTGCGCTGTGTCCGAACAGGGACAGGATGATGCCGTTGTTCTTGATGACGCCGATGACGATAGAGCCAACGCCCAGGGCCAGCATGGCAAAGAAATCGCCAAACCAGGAAACGCCCAGAAGGTCTGTGGGGATACCTGCAACCTTACCGACCCAGCCAATGGCAATACCAATGATTAAAAGGAATGCCTTGCGGCCTTTCTCCACAACAGCCAGGATGGATTCTGCGGCAGCAACGCCCGGAGGCCAGGCACCTTCCGCTGGATACATTTCCGAGTCAAAGGTTTTGTAGAGGATGGTTGCATCGATACAGGTGGCCAGGAAAACGCCGATTAACATTGGGAACATTAATTCGGGACGCCCCATGACAACCGGGATACCGATGGGCAGGATCAGACAGTTGGCAGCGGAGAAGGTTGCGCCAGAGATAGAGGTCTGTATCAGGTTCTGGCGGTGTACGCTGCGGTACTTCTGGAGGAACGCAATGGGTATGCGGGATATGAGGATGGCGAACAGCGCCCCCACAATGGAGGTGTTAGGAGTAACACCTGTACGCACAATCAGTTCCAGGCCGATGATGGCACCCAGACAGCACATGACGATGTTGAGGATCAATACAGCTGGTTCAAATGCTTTTGGATGTTCAGATGCGGGAATGATTAATTCCTGTGGGATTTTTTCTTTTTCCATAAATCCACTCTCCTTTGTGTGATTATTAAGATAACAAATAAGATGGCCCCAAAAACTGTACGGCCATCCGCAACTCTTATTAAGATTTTATACATAAAGATAAAAAATGTCAAATAAAAATAAAAATTCTATTAAATATTTCAGTTTAAAAACGGGTTGCGCCTAAAAGGTAAACACATTATAATCAAATTAAATAAAAATTTGGAGGTAAACCTTATGCTAATTAAACAGATTATCGAGACGTTTGATGTGCTGGACAGCAGCACGGTAACAGGGAAAGACGTGGAAAATTACCTGAGGGGAATTAAGGCAGATGCTGATATTGAAGTATATGAGCTGAAAGGACCTAAGGGAAGCACGGACATGGTTAAGGTGCGGATTCCCGGCACAAAGGGAAAGGCAAACGGCGGCACTGCACCCACCATCGGTCTTCTGGGCCGTCTGGGCGGAATCGGGGCAAGGCCTGAGATGATTGGCTTTGTATCTGACGGGGACGGCGCGCTGGCAGCCATTGCGGTTGCGGCCAAGCTTCTGGATATGCAGAATAAGGGCGATTATCTGGAGGGCGACGTGTTCATTTCCACACAGATCTGTCCTCATGCGCCTACGGCGCCCCATAAGCCGGTTCCGTTCATGGGTTCACCTGTGGAAATGTCCCAGGTTAACAGGGAAGAGGTGTCACCGGAGCTGGATGCAATCCTGTCCGTGGATACCACCAAGGGAAACAGGGTCATCAATACAAGAGGATTTGCCATTTCCCCAACCGTGAAAGAGGGATACATACTGCGCACCTCCGAGGATCTTCTGGAGCAGATGCAGATTACCACTGGCCGCCTTCCCTATGTGTTCCCGCTGGCTACACAGGATATCACGCCCTACGGCAATAACGTGCACCATCTGAACAGCGTGCTCCAGCCATGTACGGCTACGGATGCCCCGGTTGTGGGGGTTGCCATCACCACCGAGGTCATGGTTCCGGGATGCGCCACTGGCGCCAGCCATTTTGCCGACGTGGAGGAAGCGGCCAGGTTCATGCTGGAAGTTGCCAAGTACTTTGGCAAGGGCGACCTTAAGTTCTATGATGAAGAGGAGTATGAGCTTCTGAAGAAATTATACGGGCCAATGAAGCATCTGCAGACACTGGGAAAGGCGGATTAAGGTCAGCTGGTCCGCGAAACGCGTATACGGCAGATGCGGGCAGGAAAGCAGACGCCGGAAAGGGGACTTATAATGAAGATAGGAGCAGTAACCATTGGACAGGCGCCCAGGACCGATGTGACATCGGATATCATGCATATTTTTGACGGCAGGGTGGAGCTGTCCCAAAGAGGCGGTCTGGATGGGCTGACCGTGGAACAGATAGCTGAATTTAAACCGGACAAGGACGATTATGTGCTGGTGTCACGGCTTACAGACGGGACATCGGTGACATTTGCGGAGCGGTATATCCTCCCAAGGCTGCAGGAGTGCATCAATGAGCTGGAGGCAGAAGGCGCAAGGCTGATCATGTTTTTCTGTACAGGGGATTTCCCGGAAAGCCTTACATCCAATGTCCCTTTGGTTTATCCATGCCACATACTCAACAAGGTAGTGCCGCTGCTGACCAAGAAGTCAAGCATTGTCACGGTGACTCCTTCACCGCTGCAGGTGGGGCAGTGTGAGAAGAAATGGTCCAATTTTGTGGACCATGTAAAGGCTGTCCCGGCCTCCCCCTATGGACCGTGGGAAGACCTGGCCGCGGCAGCGGGGGCAATTAAGGATATGGATGCGGATTTGGTCGTACTGGACTGCATCGGATTTACCCAGGAAATGAAGGACATGTTCGCAAAGGAAACCGGCAAGCTGGTGGTCCTTCCAAGGACATTGCTGGCCAGGGTCATTTCCGAACTGACCGATGTGAAATAGGAGATGGAAGATGGATTTAATAGAGATTGCCCAGAATATCCTGAGGGACTGCCTGGATGCAAAGCAGGGCGAGGAAGTATTGATTGTAACAGATGACAGCAGGGTGGACATTGCCCAGGCCCTGTATGAAGGGGCCGGGAACCTTGGCTGTGAGGCCATGATGATGGTCATGAAGGAGCGGGAGCTGAATGGGCAGGAGCCGCCAAAGGCAGTGGCAGAAGCCATGAAGGCAGCGGACATTGTCATCTGTCCCACGGCTAAGTCCCTGACCCACACCAATGCCAGGATACGCGCGGCTGAGGCAGGCACAAGGGTGGCTACCATGCCGGGAATCACAGAGAAGATGTTCAGCCAGGGAGCCATGACGGCGGATTACGGCGCGGTGGAACGGCTGACTGCCAGGATAACAGAGATGCTGACGGCCTGCAGGACAGCCAGGATTGAGAAGGACGGCTGTGTCCTTACCCTGAACCTGGAGGGAAGGAAAGGGGTTCCAAGCCCGGGCGTTTACAGGAAGCCCGGACAGTGCGGCAACCTTCCTTCCGGTGAGGCATACATTGCCCCGTTAGAGGACGGGGCTGACGGGGAAATGATCATCGACGGTTCCATGGTGGGAATCGGGAAGCTGGCCTCCCCTCTCCATGTGGTGGTGAAGAACGGAAAGCTTCAGGAAGTCACCGGGGATAAGAGTGAAAACCTGGACATACTGCTGGCCAATGAGCGCAATGCCACCATCGGCGAACTGGGGATCGGCACCAATGAGGCCGCTGTGCTGAACGGTGTGATCCTGGAGGACGAGAAGGTTTACGGCACCGTACACATTGCTTTTGGCACCAATACTTCATTTGGCGGCATCAACAAGGCGGACTGCCATATGGACGGCATCATTCTGGAGCCGACCCTGTATTTGGATGATGAGATGATTATTGATAAAGGAAGGTTTGTTGTCTGATCATACCAGTTGGATACGGATATGGATCCGGCCGCTGATATGGGTTTCATGCCGCGTACGATGGCGGCAGAATGGAGATGGATATGGAGAAGGGAAAGGAATTCCGGGTCGGGGTCATCCGGGTGCTGACCTCGGAGGACCAGGAATTTGTGGACATGCACGGCAATATCATAGAACAGCATTATCCGGGAATCAAGTGCATATCAAAATGCATCCCGGACCAGCCTGAGGGAATCCACAGCCATGAGCTGGAGCGGATTGCAGTGCCTAAGATTGTGGAGACAGCCAGGTCCTTTGAGGATGTGGACATGATTATTGTCAGCTGCGCCGACGATCCGGGGGTGGAGGAAATCCGCAGGGCACTTCCGGGAATGAAGGTGACAGGAGGCGGGGAGACAACGGTTTCCCTGGCCATGAGGTACGGGCAGAAGATTGCTGTCCTTGGGATTGTGGACTATGCCCCCAAGGCGTATCTGCGGATGATCCCGGAAAGGATTGTTGCCCTGGGCAAGCCGGAAGGCGTGGACAGCACCCTGGATCTGATGACGCCTGAGGGACGGGAATCCTGCCTTAAGACGGCCCGTGAGCTGAAGGAAAAGGGCGCAGAGGTCATTGCGCTGGGATGCACCGGACTTACCACCATTGGAATTGCCAGGGAGATTGAGGACGAGGTGGGGATTCCTGTCATTGACCCGGTGCTGGCGGAAGGGTTATTTGCTTATTTTGAATCCGTCCGCAGATAGGATATTGGCTGGGAACCTGATAAAGACAGTGTGAAAAAAGAAAGGACGTGTGCAGTCCCATGGCCGGGAATGGCCTGGTGGGGGCTGCATCGTCCTTTCTTTTTTATGCTGCTGGTTATCCTGGTGATGACCGGCACATTTTAATTACAGGTAAATGTCATCCTTCCTTCTGCTGCAGCAGCTTCATCTGGGACAGCTCCCTGACCACGAACAGGAGAGCCAGGGCAGCGGCCATCAGGTCAGCTACCGGTGCAGAGTACATGACGCCCTCAATGCCGAAAATCAGGGGCAGGATTATGATTAGGGGCAGAAGGAAGATGATCTGCCGGGTAAGGGAGATGAAGATACCCTTGGCCGCCTTACCGATGGAGGTAAAGAAATTGGCTGTAATGGGCTGAAGCCCGTTTAAAAATGTGAAGAACAGGAAAATCCGGAAGTACTGCTCCGCAAAGTGGAAGTATTCCTCGCTTCCTGAACCGAAAATACCGATGATCTGGCGCGGTATCAGCTGGAAACATAAAAAGGAAAAAGTTGATATGACCGTGGCAATACACACCGCCTTCAGGTAAGCCTCGCGCACACGCCCATAGTTCCTGGCCCCGTAGTTATAGCTGACAATGGGCTGAAGTCCCTGGGAAAGGCCGATGACCAGGGAAAAGAATATCATGTTCACCTTGGTAATGATACCTGCACAGGCCAGGGGGATCTCGCTGCCATAATGGGACTGTGCCCCGTAATAGCGAAGGGTATTGTTCATTACAATCTGTATCACCATCATGGCCATCTGGTTAAAGAAGGGAGCCATGCCCAGTGCGGCAATGGCCTTTATATGGGACGGCAGGGGCCTGAGGGAGCCAAGGGACAGGTGCACGGTCTTAAAACGGGTCAGATACCCGATGACCATAAGGCCGGATACAATCTGCCCGATGATGGTTGCCAGCGCGGCCCCAGCCATTCCCATATGGAAGCCGAATATGAACAGGGGGTCCAGAACCGTATTGATCACAGCGCCTGCAAGGGTGCATATCATGGAGTACCTGGGGCTTCCGTCCGCGCGCACCAGGTTGGAGCCTCCGGTGGCAAGGATCAGGAAGGGGAATCCAAGGCTTGTGATACCCGTATAGGTAAGGGAGTAGTCAAGCACCTCCGGGGTGGCGCCGAAGAGGACCATCATGGGTTTTAAGAAGAGCCGTACCACCAGGCAGAGGATCAGGCCGATGGCAAACAGCATGAAGATGGAATTGCCCGCATACCGCCGGGCCTCCTCCTTTTCACCGCGTCCCATGGCGAGGTTGAAGTTGGCGGAACCGCCGATTCCGCACATAAGGGAAACCGCGGTACAGGTGATGGTCAGGGGAAATGCCACATTGGTGGCCGCATTGCCCAGCATGCCCACGCTTCTTCCGATAAAGAACTGGTCCACGATGTTGTACAGCGCGCTGACCAGCATGGCGATGATGCTGGGGATGGCGAAGCGGGCCAGAAGGGTGTTGATGGGCACGGAACCCAGGGGATTATTGTTTGTTTTTTCTGTTGGTGCAGATGTCATTCTTGTTACCTCATCTTTCGTCGGGGATATTGGCAGGAAAATGGAGCAGCATCATGCCGGTATCCCCATAGGAATAAAAGACCCCCTGTCAGAAAGCAGGTGACAGGGAGTCACATGTATAATAAGGAGTATACTACTTTTTTTGAGATAGAGTCAAGATGTTATGGAAGGAAAAGATACGGATTGGAGGAGGCTCCAAAAATCCTCATCCAATCCCGCCAAATACAATACCAAGAATGAATACAAGTACGGTTAATCCGCAGAACACATATCTGGCCATGAAGGAAAACCATTTCCCCGGCTCCTTTTTCCGCCCTTTTTTCACCTCATCCCGGACATGATCCCATCCGCATACCCAGAAAAACATGATGCCGGCCAGACCCGCGCCAAGGGGACAGATATAGATGGACACAAAATCCATCCATCCAGCCACCATGCCCTGGATGCAGATCCCTATGACGAACGCAGTTGCTGTCATGACTGTTACGGCGGTCCTCCGGCTCATGCCAAACTGCTGTTCCATGGTTGCGATGGGCGCTTCAAACAGGTTAATCAGGGATGAAATCCCTGCAAAAAGCACAGCCACGAAAAATACGGTAATCAGGATATTGCTTCCTGGCATGGACTGGAACAGGTTGGGCAGGAAGATGAATATCAGACCGGGACCGCCCTGGTCCAGCTGGGAACCTGCGGTTGCCATGGCCGGGATGATGACAAAGGCAGCCAGGAGCGCCGCCAGGGTATCAAATAATGCCACTTTCCAGGCAGCTCCCATAACATCCTCGGTATCCTCCAGATAAGAACCGTATATCAGCGTGCCGTTGCCTGCAAGGGAAAGGGAAAAGAAAGCCTGTCCAAGGGCAAACACCCAGGTCATGGGGTCCAAAAGCCCTTTCATGTCAATCCGGAAGATATACCGGTACCCTTCCGCTGCATGGGGCTGGAAGGCCATGTACACGGCCAGCCCGAAAAACATGAAGAAGAACAGCGGCATGATGATTTTATTAATCCGTTCAATTCCATTAGAGATGCCCAGGACCATGATGATGAACGTTATGGCAAGCCCTGCTGTCTGCCACATATTATTGCTGAAGGCAGAGGCCATTGTCCCGAATGCAAGACTGAAGCCATCTACGCTGCCGGGCGCCAGGGTGGCCCCGGTAAATGCGCCGGCGCAGTATCTGAGTATCCAGCCCACAATCACAGAATAGCCGATGGCCAGCGCCAGGGAGCCAATCACAGGGATGTAACCAATGGCTTCCCCTAACCGCCTGTTATTCCAGCGTCTGGCCGTTGCATCCCCAAACGCGCCTATAGGCCCGGAACGGGCCGCCCTTCCAAAGGACATTTCCCCGATTACCCCTGATAGTCCGATGATGATGACAAAAAAGAAATAGGGGAGAAGGAACGTCCCGCCTCCATATCTGGAAACCCTGGTGGGAAACATCCATATATTGCCCATGCCCACGGCCGAGCCGATACAGGCCAGGATGAAGCCCCATCTGGATTTCCAGGAATCCCGTCCCGGGTCTGAATTTCTTTGTATGCTGTTCACCTGTTACCTCCCTTAAATATAGTCGGATATTTATTGTAGAACAAAATAGATGCCTTGTCCAATTGTATTTTAGATATGTACCCGGAGCCAAGTATAGCGCAGTCTGAACCCCTAATAAACCGGGAAGGCCGGCAGGTAATTATATTATCTGCCGGCCGGCCTGGTTTTCTTTTATCTGAAACGGTATCTTTTATTCTTTTACAAACTGCTTGTCAAACTCAGCGTTAAAATAATAGAAGTTCTTTTCGTCCAGTTTGGACTTGATTTTTTCCAGCGCCTCCCCGAAACGCTGGAAATGAACCACTTCCCTGGCGCGCAGGAATTTAAGGGGTTCGCGTACTTCCGGGTTTTCGATGACACGGATCAGGTTATCATAGGTGGTCCTTGCCTTCTGTTCCGCGGCCAGGTCCTCGTGAAGGTCCGTGATGGCGTCGCCCTTGGACTGGAATTCGCAGGCATTGAACGGCACGCCGGCTGCGGCGGTTGGCCACAGGGCTGTGGTATGGTCAATATAGTAGGCGTCAAAACCAGCGGTTTTTGCCTGTTCAGCGGTCAGGTTCTTGGTCAGCTGATAGATAATGGCGCAGATCATTTCCAGATGGGCAAGCTCCTCTGTACCAATATCTGTCAGCAGTCCGCCTACCTCCTTGCATGGCATGGTGTAGCGCTGGGAAAGATAACGCATGGATGCGGCAAGCTCTCCGTCAGGGCCGCCGAACTGGCTGATGATTAAAGACGCTGTCTTAGGGCAGGTCTGGGTGATTTTTACGGGAAACTGTAACCGTTTTTCATAAGTCCACATGGCATGGCACCTCCTTAATTGTTTTGGATGTCCCAGGGCAGAGGTCCGTCAGACCAGGTGAAATGTTTCTGTCCGGGGTATTTTGTGTGGGATTCGGATTTGTTATTGGTATCAGGGCAGACACAGTTTAAGGTCAGGGGTTCATATTCCTTTGCAAATGTGTCCAAAAGCTGCCTTCTCTTTGCCATTGCCTGGCTGAATTCCTCCAGGGCGCTGGCATCTGTCGGATGGGTATCCAGATAAAGGTTTAAGTCATTGACAACAAAACTGATTTCATTAATCTGCTGAAGCAGGGTACAGCGGTCAGACATGTTTTTCACCTCCTACTAAGAAGAATGGCAGGTCCAGACATGGGAAGATGGTTCCCTGTTTCAAGGCTTTTGCCGGCTCATACGGTGTTTCCCAGGGCTGCATGGGAACGGTGGCGATTGCTAACTGGACACCGGGGCCTGGAGCAGGAAGTTCCTTGCCGCATCCGCATTCGGATGCAGGTACGTTTGATCCACAGCTGCATAAATTCATGAATAACACTCCTTTCTGTTAAAAAAAATGAGGACATGGTTCAGCCACTTTCTGGCTTCATGATTAGTATGGGCATGAAACGGATTTTTAGAGCCATTAAAATATGACAGTATAACCAGAAATAAGCGGTATGGAAATTTGAATACCTTATTAAATTAAGGAAACGAGACAAATACATTATTAAAATTAATTTTTAACTTAATATAGTTAACAAAACAAATAGTTTCCCAAAGTATTTTCTTTTGAACCGGAACGTGCTATGATCCAGGTATACAGATGGGCGTCAAGGGGAGGCATGGGCCGGGCGCCTGTCAATACAAGATTGCGGGAGGAAGGTATCAAATGGTTACCAGGAAGGAATCTGATTCCATCGGCACGATGGAGGTGCCGGTAAAGGCGTATTACGGGGTGCAGACGCTGCGGGCAAAGAATAATTTCCATATTACGGGAAGACCGCTCCACGGGGAGTTTATCAGGAACCTGGCCAGGATCAAGAAGGCGGCTGCATTTACCAATATGACAGCCCATGTGCTGGATGAGCGTGTGGGGAATGCCATCGTGGCGGCATGTGATGAAATCATAGGCGGGAAGCTTCACGGGCAGTTCATCGTGGACGCCATCCAGGGCGGGGCCGGGACCTCCGCCAATATGAATGCCAACGAGGTGATTGCCAACCGGGCAATTGAGATCCTGGGCGGGACAAAGGGGGACTATTCCATTGTCCATCCCAATGACCATGTGAACATGGCCCAGTCCACCAATGACGTGATACCCTGCGCCGGCAAGCTGACCATCCTGGGCCTGCTGCCCGGCCTGCTGGATGAACTGGAACGGCTGCAGAAAGCCCTTCACCAGAAGTCCATTAAATTTGATGATGTGGTGAAGATGGGGAGGACACAGCTTCAGGATGCGGTCCCCATCCGCCTGGGGCAGTCCTTTGAGGCATATGCGGCAGTAATCGGAAGGGACATCAGAAGGATCAGGGAACAGATGGATGAGCTTAAATACCTGAACATCGGCGCCACCGCAGTGGGCACGGCCATTAATGTGAACCCTGTCTACCTGTTCCACATCATCCGCAACATCAATCTGGTGTGCCAGACCGAGTGTGTCCAGGCAGACGACCTGTTTGACGCCACCCAGAACCTGGACTGCTTCGTACATACTTCGTCCACCCTGCGCATCTGCGCCGTGAACCTTAGCAAGATATGCAACGACCTGCGCCTTCTGTCCAGCGGGCCAAAGGCAGGACTGGGGGAGATTAACCTTCCGCCCAGGCAGAATGGCTCGTCCATCATGCCGGGAAAGATTAATCCTGTGATTCCCGAAGTTGTATCCCAGGTGGCATTTAACATCATCGGCAATGATGTTACCGTGACCATGGCGGCCGAGGCAGGACAGATGGAATTAAATGCATTTGAGCCTGTGATATTCTATAAGATATTTGAGTCCATCGACACCCTCAAGGGGGCGGTGGAGACACTGATTGACAACTGTATCCTGGGGATTACCGCCAACAGGGAGCACTGCCGCAGGCTGGTGGAGTCCAGCGCCGCCCTTGCAACCGCCCTGTGCCCGGCCCTGGGATACAGAAAGTCGGCGGATATCGCCAAGCGCTCCATGGAAACGGGAGTCCCTGTAAGGCGGATTGTGCTGGACGAGAAGCTGATGACCGAAGCCCAGCTGGACCAGTGCCTTAATCTTAAGGATATGACACAGCCGGGACATCTGGTGGAGTATCATAAGATGGGGGGAAATGCCGGCGGCGGGAAGGACCGTGCGGAGGAGTTGGATTAGATGGGCAAAAGAGCTAAAGATTGCTGGAACTGATAAAGAAAAGGCCCATACAGCACAAAAATGCCAGACACTGGGGATGTCTGGCATTTTTGTAATTGTATTGTATTGTGTATAAAGGGGGATAAAATGTGTGAAAGGGGGAGGGCCCTTTCGGTTTTCGCAACAATTCATTTGCTGTATGTCCTCTTGCTTACAGGACATATTATAGGATATTTATATTGCAAAAACCATTGTCATACGCCAAAAAAATATTGCAATCCGCACATTATCTGGTACAATGGACCTAACAGTGAAGGAGCCATGTGTAAACGGCGGAAAGGACGCGCATTGTACCAGGAGGAAAGCTTTAGGACCAGCGGGGTGATGTATGCCCATACACGCAGTGATGAGGCGGATATGGAGTATAAGATGCACTGCCATGACAGCTATGAGATCTACTATATGATAACGGGTAATGTGGAGTATCTTCTGGAAGGGAGGTCCTATATTCCAAGGCCCGGAAGTCTTATCGTCATCCCTCCCGGATGTTTCCACGGCTTAAAGGTGCTGGACGGGGAAGAGTACCACCGCATACGCGTGCATTTTGTAAGGGAGCTTCTGGGGGAACGGGAGCAGGAGATGCTGCTGAAGCCGTTTGCCCCGGGCTGGTGCTGCTATGAGGAACAGTTCCAGATGGAGTGGTATTTCCATGCCCTTGAGGAGTGCGGTTCCTATGGGAAAGATTTACAGGATATTGCAATTAGCGCACGGTTGCTGTCCATTTTGACTAAGATTTTTGCAATCTGCCAGGACGCATCCGGGACATTAAGGGGAAAGGAAGGCCAGGCCAGGGAGATAATCCGCTATATCAATGAACACCTGAAGGAGCCGCTGACCCTGGAAGGGCTTGCCGGGACATTTTACATGAGTAAGAACCATCTGACCTCCATCTTCAAGCGGGCAACCGGAACAACGGTGGCGCGTTATATACTATACAAGCGCATGGCGGTGGTGCGGGGGGAACTTTCGGCAGGGATACCGGCGGCGGAAGCGGCCTCCAATGCGGGTTTCGGGGATTACTCCAGCTTTTTCCGCGCATATAAGAAGATGTTCGGATGCGCGCCCACGGACAAAGGAGGAGCCGGACTGCCTGAGATGGATAAAAGCAGGGATTTCTGATTACAGACGGAAAAAACATAAAAAACGGATGGTAAGCTTTTAAAGTGATGGTATAATAAAAGACAGTAAACAGTTGCCGGAATATTGCAGACAGACGAGGAAAAAAGAATGGAACATAGGGATTTCACCAAATGCTTTGTATTTCACGATATGGATTGGGTACAGGATATCCTGCATATGTCGGATCTGGGGCTGTGGAACATGGTGACAGACAGGGATATGCGGAATATAAAATTTTATATTGATGGAACCATGGCCAGGCTTCTGGGACTGAAGGAGGACCTGTCCCCTGAGGCGTGCTTTGAGTTTTGGTACAAGCGGATCAACAGGGGGAATCATGCCTATGTAAATGATGTCATGAACCGGATTGTCCATACGGGCAAGCTGTGTGAGGTCCAGTATACATGGAACCACCCTGAGTGGGGGGATATTCCGGTGCGGTGCGCAGGCAGGTCCCGCCAGCTTCGGGACGGGAGAATCCTGATAACCGGATATCACCAGAATATGGCTAACCTGGAGCAGATGAAGCGATGGTCCATGAATGTAAGCTGGGAAGAAGTTTTTGAGTATAATATGACCAGCGGGACGGCCCTTATCTATACGGACCGCAAGGTCACATACGGTACGGAGAAGCAGATACAAGGATTTCCCGAGGTATGGGCGGACTCCGATATGGTCCATCCCGGGTTCAAGGAGACATTCCTGCAGGCATTCCGCGTCCTGCGCACAGGAGGGGACCACGCGCGTTGTGAGGTAAAGCTTAAGAACCGGAATGGGGAATACAGCTGGTTTGCCATGGAGCTGGAGGTCCTGTCATATGAGGAGGGCTGCCCGGAGATTGTACTGGGGCGGTTTGAGGACATCACCAGGCTCAAGGAACTGGAGAACGCTTATATCAGACAGGCCCGGGTCAACCAGCTGCTTTTAGAAGATTCCCTGGCCCATGCCGAGGTGGACCTGACTGGGGACCGGGTGATGCGGCTTTACGGGACCTGGAAACGCTACCTGGGGCATCTGGAGGAGCACAGTTACAGCAAGCTGCTGAACCTGCTGGAGAATAAAAGCGTCAAGCCTGAGGACAGGAAGGACTTTAAACTGTACTTTGACAGGGAAAGCCTTCTGGCAAGGTTTGAGGCAGGCAGACACAGGGTCTCCATGAATTACAGGCGGCTCTTTGAAGGAGACAGGCTGCGCCGTGTCCAGCTGGCTGTATATATGTATCAGGAACCTGCAAGCAATCACATATTCGGCGTATTCTGCCTGTTGGATAAAGAGGGAAGGAAAGACAGTGATAAAGCGCGGGACAGGGAGGGACAGGAACCCCAGGAGGATGAATTTGCCCAGCTTTTATCAGCAGTAGGCGATGCAGCCTGTCTTATTGACCCTGATACATATGAACTGATAGAAGCCAACCAGGCATATTACAGGATGATCGGCAGGGCAGAGGAAGACTGCCGCGGCCATAAATGTTATGAACTGTTTTATGGAAACAACAGGCCATGTATGTTCTGCAATGGCTTTAACTGGGAATGGGACCGTTTCTCGCTGTGGGAAAACACAGATGCTAGGCAGGGCATAAAGCGTCTGATGAAGACACGCATGGTGGAGTGGAAAGGAATGCCTGCTGTCCTCACCATTGGGGTTGAGGCTGCCTATGATGGCGGGGAGGCAGAACCCTTAAAGAGCGGGCCGGATGCCAGGGCAGAGGTGGCAAATAAGGTGATAAGCTGTATCTATGCCATGATAGAGGCCAGGACCCTGGAGGAGTCCATGAGGCGCCTGATGGATGTGCTGGCGGACCATTATAAGGCCGGACATATCCTTATATACCTTCAGAAGGAAAATGAATTCGGTTATGAGTGCGCCTGCTGCAGGGACGAAAGTAACTGTCCTCCTGTCAGCGGGGACATGGAAAGCCATATACAGGCGTGGCTGGACCAGAACCATCAGGGCGGTGTCAGGGATATTGAGGAACCACAGGATATCCTGCCCGAGTCCTTTGAGCTTTATCAGGATATGGAGCGGGAACAGGTTTCCAATATGGCTGTATTCCCCATAGTCTGTAAAAAGGGGGAACTGGGCTATATAGTGATGCTGGAGCGCAAGGTTCAGGACTCCCTGGATCTGGTTGATATGCTTCTGTATTTTATAGCACAGGAAATCAGTAAACGGCAGGATGCAAAGAAGCTGGAATACAGCATTTATAATGATTCCCTGACCGGGCTTCTCAACAGGAGCAGCTATGACCGGTTCCGCAGGTCCTTTAAGGCGGACAATGTTGTTTCCATCGGCGTCATCATAATTGATATCAATGACCTGAAGTCGGTTAACGATACAAGGGGGACCGAGGCAGGGGATGCGCTGATCCGCCAGGCAGCCGGCATCATAGAGAAGCAGTTTGGCGACTGTGCGGTGTTCCGCCTGAACAGCAATGAGTTTGATATCATAATGGAAAATATATCCTACTCTGAGTTCGAGCACAGGTTTGGCGCCCTTATCCGGGAAATGAACAGCAGGCAGAATCTGTCTGTTTCCGCGGGAAGGGTGTGGGATGACAGGCAGAAGAATCTGGACTGGGCCATGAAGCAGGCAGGGGAACTGATGCGGATTGACAAGCAGCGGTATTATGAGACAAAACCCAGCCTTACCGGTTCCGGGCGCCTGGATTTAATCAAACGCCTGCTTCACAGCATTGAAAGCAGGGAGTTCAGGGTGGTGCTGCAGCCAAAGCTGTATCTGAAGACCGGCACCTGTGCGGGGGCGGAGGCGTTGATACGGTATTACCATCCAGAGAAGGGAATCATCATGCCTTCCAGGTTCATCGGCTTACTGGAGAGGGAGAACCTGATAAGCTATGTGGACCTGTTCGTGTTTGAGGAGTGCTGCCGTCTGTTGGAGCAGTGGGACCAGATAGGGTACAGGGAGCAGGTCCTGTCATTTAATTTCTCCAGGATGACCCTGCTCAATGCAGATATTGTATCCAGCGTGGCATCTATTGCGAAAAAATATGACGTGCATCCCAATAAATTGGAGATAGAGGTGACAGAGAGCATAGGGGAGCTGGGACGGGACATGGTATATAAGGCCCTGGCGGAGTTTAAGAAGCTTGGCTACCGGATATCCCTGGATGATTTTGGCACCAAATACAGCAACATGGATATCCTCTCCGATGTGGAATTTGACGTGCTGAAGCTGGATAAGAGCCTGGTGGATAAGATTGACCGGGATAAGGTCAGCGGCCAGATTGTCAAGCATATCATATCCATGTGCCATGATATGAAGATACAGACCATTGCCGAGGGTATAGAAGAGGAACTGCAGGAAGCGTATCTGAAGAAATGCAGATGCATGATCGGACAGGGATACCTGTATGGGAAACCCATGGAGGTAGAGGAGTATGAGAGGAATTTCCTAATGGGAAAGAATGAGGATTCCCGGCAGTGACCGATACCTGTCCCGCTGATGCGGTCATATCCCATTATCCAAGAGCAGGCATGTCCCGTCATTCAGGCAGCTTGACAGCGCTCCGGGGAGTGGCTATAATATGATGTAATATGTAAGGAAAGGGTGAGTGCAATGTTATTCGGAAAGTTCTGCATTGATTATAGCTCCGCACAATTTAACAGTATGAAACATTGTACGGAGCCTGAAAATACGAAAATGATGTTTGGCAGGGATATTGTTCCAAAACAATAGTTTTGGGATTTCATTTTCGTGTTTTCCAATAGAGATTCATCACTATCTATTTGGTTATTTGGGCGGCAGACAATGTTTGGTCTGCCGCCTTCTGTTATGGATAAGATTATTTAGCCGGAAAGCAGAGGGCGCACTGGATTGGTGCAGTCCCTCTGTTTTTTTGTTTTGAGAGGAAGGATTAATAATGAAAGATAAACAGGATTTAACAACAGGAAGCGTGCCCCGCAAGCTGATTGCCTTTGCGCTTCCCTTACTGCTGGCTAACTTACTGCAATCATTTTACAGCATTGTTGATATGCTGGTGGTGGGCAGGGTAGTGGGCAAAAACGGACTTGCCGCGGTGAGCAATGCGTCCATGATTGGCTTTATCATCAACTCTGTGTGTATCGGCATTACCATGGGAGGCACGGTGGTGGCTGCCCAATATAAAGGTGCGGGTGATGAAAAGGGACAGAGGGAGACCGTGGGGACATTGTTCTCAATTGCTTTTATTGCCTCGATTCTTGTTACTGTCATGGGGCTTCATGTATATGAACCGCTTTTCCGGGTACTGAATGTTCCTTTGGAGGCAATGGAGGACGCCTGCGGATATATGAGGATCATCTGCTGGGGAACTGTATTTGTGTTTGGTTATAATGCTGTGTGTTCCATCATGAAAGGGTTAGGGGATTCTAAAAGCCCTCTTTATTTTGTTGCGGCTGCCGCCGTGGTTAATATTGTGCTGGACATCATCCTGGTGGGGCCGCTGGGGTTAGGGACAAAAGGCGCTGCCTATGCCACTGTTTTTTCGCAAGGCATTTCCCTTGTGATATCTGTCGTACATTTAAAGGGAAAAGACTTTGTTTTTGATTTCAGGCCCAATCATTTTACCATTAAAGGAGATAAAGTGGCTGCTATCTTGAAGGTTGGACTGCCCGCCGCCATTCAGATGGCTGTTGTCAATATTTCCTATCTGTTGATTACGGGCATGCTTAATAATTTTGGTGTCTCAGTTGCCGCGGCCTCCGGCGTTGGGTTAAAGGTCAATACACTGGCCGGCATGCCCTGCTGGGCAGTCGGGCAGGCTGTGACAGCCATGGCGGGCCAGAATATGGGAGCCAAAAAGATAGGAAGGGTAAAGGAAACAACGAGGGCAGGACTGGGGCTGAACCTGTCAATTACCCTCATTGCAGCCATCCTGGTACAGATTTTTGCAAAGCCAATCATCATGTTATTTGACCCGGTCAGTACGGATGTGATTGAAGACGGAATCCTTTATTTGAGGATATGCTGTGGGGTAAACAGCTTGATATACGCAGTCATGTATACATTTGATTCCTTTGCCATCGGCATCGGTTCAGCCAATATTGCCATGATCAATGCCCTGTTGGACGCGGTCATTGTCAGGCTTCCTGTAAGCTGGCTGCTGGCATTTACTGCCGGGATTGGATTTCCCGGTGTGTATATCGGACAGGCGCTTTCGCCTTTGATACCTGCTGTGGTTGGATGGGTTTATTTTAAGAGCAGGGGATGGGAGGGCAGAGGACTGATTTATGGACAGGTGGAGCTGGAGATGGAGCAGGAAAATGGGCAGGAAATGGAAGAGGAAATAGGGCAGAAGAAGGATGCGGCGTATGGCGCAGAGGACGGGCCGGATATAGATTGAGGAGGTTAAAGGATAGAATGATGAAAGGCAGTAAAATGATGAAAGGCAGTAAAATGAACCTGGCCTTTGGAAATAAAATAATATACGATGATGCGGATTTTAGCATTAATCAATACGATAAAGCAGGCATCGTTGGCATCAACGGAGCAGGAAAGACAACACTGTTCCGTATCCTGCTGGGTGAGCAGGAATTAGACAGCGGCAGTATCATGGCAGGAAATCTACGGATGGGCTACCTGCCCCAGGAAATCGTAATTGAGGAGGAAACACGTACGGTCCTGGATTATCTGCAGGAAGGGCGTCCGGTAGGCAGGCTGGAAGAAGAACTGAACCTGGTTTACCAGAAACTGGAGACCGCGGAGGCTTCAGAGCAGACCAGCCTGTTAAAACGGATGGAACGGCTGCAGTCGCGCTTAGAGTATTATGATTGTTATGAGGCGGAAAGTATCCTGCTTACGATTATTGAACGTATGGAGATTGATATTGATTTACTGGATATGCCGCTTAACCGGCTGTCCGGGGGCCAGAAATCCAAGATAGCCTTTGCCCGCCTCCTGTACTCGAAGCCGGAAATCCTGCTTCTGGACGAACCCACCAATCATTTGGACGCTGGGACAAGGGGATTTGTGACCGATTTTTTAAGGAATTACAAAGGCATGGTCCTGGTTATCAGCCATGACATAGCTTTTCTGAACCAAATTATAAATAAAGTCCTGTTCATTAATAAATCCACGCACAAGATATCCGTATATGATGGAAATTATGATACTTACAAGAAGAAATACGAACAGGAAAAGCGTCTGCGGGAACTTGTGATTGCCAGGGAGGAAAAGGAGATAAAGGAACTGGCAGGGTTTGTACAGCGGGCAAGACAGGCAAGCCGCACCAATCATGCCATAAAGCGCATGGGCCAGGAGCGGGCGCTGCGCCTGGAGAAGAAACAGGATGCGCTGCACAGACGCGAAGGGGTCTGCAGGCGTGTGAAAATGGATATCCATCCCCTGCGGGAGGGCGCCGGTATCCCTCTGGAGGTGGACGGCCTGTGGTTTCATTATCCAAACCAGCCCTATCTGTACAAAGACCTGAGTTTTCATATCAATGGAAAGGAACGTTTTCTGGTGGTTGGCGAAAACGGGGTTGGAAAGTCCACGCTGCTTAAGCTGATGATGGGTATCCATACCCCGGACAGAGGAAAAATCCGGTTCCATCCCAAAACAGATGTGGCCTATTATGCCCAGGAACTTGAACAGCTGGATCTGCAAAAAACGGTCCTGGAAAATGTCAGCACCCAGGGATGTCCGGTGAAACAGCTGCGTTCCGTATTGAACAATTTTCTGTTTTTTGAGGACGATATCTATAAAAAAGTTGAGGTCCTGTCACCAGGCGAAAAGGCCCGTATTGCACTATGTAAGATTTTGCTGCAAAAGGCGAATTTCCTTATTCTCGATGAACCCACCAATCATCTTGACCCTGAAACACAGGAGGTTATCGGAAGGAACTTCAGGCTGTTTGAAGGGACTATCCTGGTGGTCAGCCACAATGTGAGGTTTGTTGAGCAGATTGGGATTAACCGGGTGCTGATGCTGCCGTCGGGGCGGGTTGTGGATTATGTGGGTGGGGAGGAGGGGATGCGTTAAGGGATTGATAGCTGGTTCAGTAAAAAGACGTCAAACCACAATGGGTTTTGACGTCTTTTTAAAGGAGGCATTGGTTTGTTCAGCAGGAATTAATGATTTCTCATCCTTCCATAACTCCTAACCATATGCTGCTTTCCCTATACAATTTTTCTATGGTTTCCGGTTTATCTTCCCCTGCACATGTGTCATCTGGGTGACCGCCGTATTTTATCCGTCTGTACATCAGATTTGCGTAAGAAGGACGCAGTTTTTCCAATTCTTTCCGGTCAGGGCAGAATGTCCCATCTGCATAGGCTGAGAACATGGTATCTTTTTCATAGATAGGCTCAGCACTGATAATCTTCCATGTGCCTTCTCTTTTTTCAAGGCGGTAATGCTTACGCATATGGGTAGCCAGATCAACTACATCTCCCTCCAGAGGACAACGTATCTGTATGGATTGTATGGATTCTGCGATGGCCCGGTTCCCATGTTTCCATATGATTACATCAAATATCTTGTGTTTGGCAGGTGCCTTGGCATTATTGACCTTGGAACCCTCTACATAGTTGTTAATGCCGCCTTTTGTCCAGGAAACGCCCACGGAGGCGTCATCAGAGTACAGGCTGCGCATTTCGTCATAATGGTTATAATCCCTGCAATATCTGTCATATTCCACAATTTCCCTGATATTAAATTTGTCTACGATATCTTCAGGTGTGTTTGTTCCCATCGGGCATTCATAAAACATCATAGTCATTTCCCTCCATTATTAAATACTGAACCATTGACTGGTTTTACTATACAGTGCATCCACAATTTCTGGCTTGTCCTCGCCTGGTAGGCTATCATCCGGGATACGACCGTATTTTTTTTGAAGAAGCATTACGTTGGCATAGGCGGACCGCTGGGCAGCCAGTTCTGCCCGGTTTGGGGAGAAGGTTCCGTCTGCATACATAGAACCCATGGTGTCCTTCTCATAAATTGGAATAAGGGACAGTATTTTCCATCTGCCAGCTCTTTTTTCCAACCGGTAATGGAACCGGACATGGGCCGAAAGATCGATGATATCACTGTCATATGCATATCGGCATTCATACATGGCAAGGCATTCTGCCACGGCTTTGCTTCCATTTTTCCATACAAGTGTATTAAATACCTTGTGTTTAACGGGAATTACCGAGGCACTGACAGTGGCTGTATAACTATTGATGTCTCCTTTCGTCCAGCAGTCTGTTACATATCCATCGTCAAAGTAACAGCTTCGAAAGGCATCCCATAGTCCGCAGTCCATACAATACCGTTCATATTCGACCAGTTCACGGATGTTCATCTTATCTGCAACATCTTCCATGGTGTTTACCCCCATTTGGCATTGATAAAACATCATAACTCCTCCTCCTGTATTTTTTATGGATTGTCTGTATCATAATGAGACTATAGCACAGGGATTTTACCAAAGGCAAGAATGCCGGTCCATGGATGTTCTCTTACCCCATATCAATAAAATGGCTGGATATATTTTTTTGATATGAGGTAACAGAAATTCCGGCTGCCTGAACCATTTTTTTAGATGATGAAAGATGGTAAAATGACAACAGTAAACCGAGAAGACGGCAAAGGGGTCTTCTTCATTACAGAGAGAGACTGCAGAATCTTTCCTGCCTGTATGATACAGGCATATGCAACTGTTGAAAAACAACCAGAGAAGGGGTAGGAGTTTATGGAAGCAGCAATAGAAAACAGAAAGTCATATAGTGTGGCGCACATATTTAATATTTGTTTTACGTTATTCCTGATGTTTATGTTTGGCCGTGTAGTTCCTTCGTTTGCTGGCATTACAGATGTGGGAATGAATGTGCTGGGGGTCTTTTTAGGCGTGATTTACGGATATTCAACGTGTGAGATTGCGTGGCCCTCCCTGTTTGCATTTATTGCATATGGTGTCAGCGGCTATACTTCAGTGGGGGGAGCCATATCTGAAATAATGGGACAAAGTATTGTGTATCAGTCTGTGGTGGCGTTCCTGTGCGCGGGAGCAATTACCCATTATGGTTTTGGTAAATGGTTTGTGCGCTGGTCTTTGACCAAGAGGATATTCCAGGGTAAGCCGCTGTTTTATATATGGTGCTTCTACGTGGTGTTCGGTATTGCCTGTATTGTTATTAACCAGACACAGCTGATGATTCTCCTGTTTGCAATCTGGATTGATATTGCAGATACATGCGGGTACACCAATGATAAGAAATTTGTTTATACAGGAATGGTAGGAATCCTTCTTTCCACCATGTTGGGAGGCGGTATGATACCTTATACCAGCTGGAGGCTGGGCCTGGCACAGAACTGGGCAGAGGTGGTCGGTGAAGAGCTTAACATGGGTTTTATGTTCGCAATGACATTATGTATTACTCTGATTGGCTGCACCATGTATGTGTGGGCAATGGATAAGGTGTTTAAGGTTGATTTCTCCAGGATGAAGGCGTTTGATGTGGACAAGCTGGGAGAAGAGTCACGGGTTTTGAGGCCCAGGGCAAAACGAATCATGCTGATTTATGGTATTACTATTTTCCTGGTGGTTTTGGGTAACACACTTCCGTCAGGTATGTGGTTCCGGAATTTTGTCAATAAAACTATTACAGTGGCCGGTATGTATGGTATATGTGCAGCCCTCCTTATGATTATGCCAAGCGGCGAGGGGGATGCCAAACCATGTCTGGTGTTTAAGGATGTGCATAGGAAAGCCATTAACTGGAACAGTATCTTCATGTGCGGAGTCTGTGTAACACTGGCCGGCGCCATAACAGACGGTGAGCTGGGTATCTCCAATATGCTTATTGATATATTTACTCCAGTATTTGCAGGAAGAAGCGGCTGGTTCGTCATGGTATTTACCATTATTGTATCCATGATTCTTACAAACCTTGGTTCCAATATTGCGTTTGGGGCTGCTTTGATTCCAATCGTAGGTCCATTTGTGGTGGCAACCGGTATGAATTCACAGCTGGCAGGGGCAGCGCTTATTTATATGATTAACATAGGAATGATCCTTCCGGCAGCTTCCAGCCCGGCGGCTATCTTCCATGCCCATGAGGCCCTGCCGGATGCAGGACTCAGGACCAAGTATACAATTTATGCCTGCCTCATGTCCATAGTGGCGGCGATACTGGTGTTCTCGGTATTTTATATATTTGTCGGATGATGCTATATGGAAGGGTTCATGTAAAAGGGGGATACAATGCCTGTAAAGAAAAAAAACAACCATAGGGGTTATTATATCAAATGTATGATTGGAATTGCCTTTTTATTCGGGTTCGGTTATCTGCCGGCCATAGCACCGATTACACCAGTTGGCATGAAAATATTGGGTATCTTTATCGGAGCTATTTATCTGTGGTCTGTAGCCGGTGTTGTGTGGCCTGCATTGCTGGCTATTGTTGCTTATGGAATGAGCGGATATGTGAATATGTCTACGGCTATTTCTACCGGCATGGGGAATACGGTTGTATTCCAGCTGATTCTCATTATTGCCATGGCGGGAGTGGTATCAGGCAGCGGGGCAGGAGAATTCCTGGCCAGGTGGGCTGTTTCCAGACCGGTTTTCAAAGGAAAGCCGGAGCTGTTCATGTTTGTGTTTTTTGAAACGTTCCTGCTTTCGGCTTTCTTTGTCAATGTAGTCGCCACAATCTATCTGTCATGGGCTATTTTTTATGGAATATCGGAGATAGCAGGATATGGCAAAGGGGAGAAGTTCAGTACCTTGACTATCATCGGGTGTACATTCATATCAATGCTTGGCGGCGCTGCCATTCCTTTTAAAGGATGGCAGTTAGGACTGGCTAATGCTTATAACAAAGCTACGGGATCAGAACTTAATTTTGCGTTATTCATGGGTCTTTGTCTTGTTCTGTGCACGGTTATGATCATACTTTACATAATCAGTATGAAATACCTGTTCGGCTGCGATTTTTCAAAGCTTAAGGATTTTGACCCGTCTGTTCTTGGAAATAAAGGAAAGGGCTTGGATATAAGACAGAAATGTTATTTGTACGCATATGCATTTATCATCATCATCACAGTGGTATCCACACTTTTACCGAGGGATAACGGTTTTTATAAACTGATAAATGGACAACTGACAGTTGCCGGTCTGTTTGCGGTCGTGGTCGCAGTGCTATGCATGATAAGGCTTGGTGATGGGAATCCCATCCTTGACTGGAAAAAGGATGCATCTAAGTGGGTGAACTGGGATGTGGTTTTTATGTGTGCAATTGCCATTCCGGTAGCAGGTGCCCTGACATCCGAGGAGACGGGAGTACTTGAGCTGGCAAATCAGATGTTCGGCACCTTATTTGCAGGAAGGACAGCAATATTCCTGCTGGTATTCATCATTATCATAACAACAGTCCTGACCAACATCGGTTCTAATATTGGCATGGGAATGGCACTTGTGCCTATTATCGCACCGTTCATAACCAGCACAGGGACTAATGCACAGCTGGCTGGAATTGCGTTGATTTTTGCATCTAATATGGGGATGATGCTGCCTGGGGCATCCGCGCCTGCTGCTGTATTGTTTTCAAATAGGGAATGGGTACAGCCCAAAGACATATACAGATACGCCGGTTTCTGTAACCTGCTGTTCATGATTGTAAGTATTATCGGCTTTGCAGTCATGGCGGCGGTAATGTAGGCCGTAGAAAGGATATTCTGTAAATATGGGCAGGATTTATTAAGTATATGGAGAAAAGAATAAGGAACCAAGGGAAGATACGTAAGCCCAATGGTTCCTTATTTCAGGATTATTTTAAAGTGTTAGCAGTTTCCCAAGATAAGGTATCCTGGTTTTAACCCTGGAATGCCTTAAGGCGCTCCAAAGGGTGGATTGATTGCTGGTAATGACGGGAAGGCCGAAGTCTGTTTCAATGTCTTCAATGATGTCCAGTACGTTAAGGCCGGTGCAGCTGATGAAAATTGATTCCGCACCTGCCAGGTTCAGTTGTTTTATATGCTGATAAACTGTTTCTGGGCTTATATAGCAGATTCTTGGTTCTTTAAACTTCATTCCCGTAATACAGGTTACATGGATTCCATTATCTTCCAGAAACTGCCGTTCCAGATTATTGGTTTCATCCGGGTAGGGGGTCAGTACGGCGGTGGTGCCGGTTTCCAGGCAGCTGAATGCTTCCAGTACGGCGGTGCTGGTGGTAAGGCCTTTGCAGCCGCAGGATTCTTCAATTGTTTTGCAACATTGCTTATCAAAGTCCATACCTCCAATCAGGCTGCCGGATGTACATCCAAAAACAACACAGTCGTGTGGCATGGACTTATAGATGGAAGCAGTTATGGACAGCCTGTCCACCATTTTCTGTAGTTCAGAAGCAATGGGATTCCCGCTGAATTCAATACGTGTTGTGGCTACCCCTACCCCGTCCGGTGCAAAGCGTGCAAAGTCGCGTTCAATATTCGGACTTACGCTGGGGGCAATGACTCCTATCTGTGCTCTCCATGAATACATAATGAAACCTCCTTTTAAGTTAAATGTTTTTATTGTTACAGACCTTGCAAAGAGATGCTTTCCTGTGATGAAACCCTCCCCTCCGTTGAAAGGCCTGCTAAAGTGTGATATGATTTAAGACATATGTTGTTGTACGATTCATTATAAGGGGGCAATGGGGTGAAAATAGAACATTTCAGGTATCTGGTGGAAATCGATAAATACCATACAATCTCCGCTGCGGCAAAAGCGCTCTACATGGGACAGACTACCCTTAGTTCGATTGTAAAGTCCATGGAGGAGGAACTGGGCTATTCTATTTTCCAGAGGACTCCCAAGGGCGTGGTACTTACACAAAAGGGTGAGCATCTGATGGAGCTTGCCAGGGAAATTACGGATAAATATGAAGAGGTCATGGTTCTGAAAAGTGAGGCAGCTGTCATATCGTACCCATTGAATATCCTGTTTGCCCCAAGCCTTGCGGAAAATCTCCCGCTTGAACTGAACCAGACGCTGAGGGAGATTGACGCAACCAGCCTTTTTAAGTTCAGCATAGCCCACCGTGACCGTATTCTGTCGGAAGTACTGAATGATTCCGCCAATATAGGGGTTACATATCTGTTTGCGGATGAATATGTAGATATGGTATACTCTGCCGCCAAATATAAAATTGATGTTGAGAAAATAAAAAAGGATAAGTTTTATCTAGTAGTTGGCAAGGAGCATAGACTTGCGGACAAAAAGACCGTAACCCTGGAGGATTTGCGGGACATAAAGGTTGCAAGTGAGTCCAATTTCAGCTTTGGCGGCTGTGAGCGGATATTTGGAAGCCTATATAAAAATGCAAAGTGCCGGACCAGTTTTCCCAATGCGGATTTAATCTGCCGGGCCCTGCAGCATCAGGACCTTGCTGCCCTGCTGCCAGGCAACCTGATTGCGGCGTCCATAGACCGGGACATGTACAGTGTCATGGAATTGGAAGGTCTGGATGCACCAAACGAGATACTGATTTGTGTCATCCATAAGGAAAAGAGTAATATGAACAGCCTTGAGAAACAGGCGGTCCGGATTATAAAGGATTATATAAAAAATCTGAACTTACAGGAGCTGTAGATTATGTGCTGACCGCTGCCAACAAATGGCAGACGGGCAGCATTTTTGTTTTTCGCAATAGATTTTGTATATCTGTCATAGGCATTTCAGGATCTCTTCCAGTGAGAGTTCGGGTCCGAATCCCAGATTTTCAAGCGTTCTTCCGGAGGCAAGGTAATCCCGCCCATTGATGGCGCCGGCAATGGTCAGAAGGGCGGATAGGAGGGGGCATGGGATACCCAGACGGCTGGCTACCGATACGGCCAGGGCTGCACCACAACCGCAGTCTTCGTGAAGATACCGGTGGTCCAATGCATTGGGTCCATCCATATACTTTCTGAAAATAGTATTTTCCGGATATTCCTTCCAGTTATTTATTTTAGTGGCCATGGTGTATAAATCGTTATGAATGGGAAAACCGGCTGCCTGGTTAATTCTGTCACGCTCATCCCTGACCTGTTTCATGACTGCAAAGGTGGAAGGGGTCAATGACCATTTAAACAATGAAAAGTCATCACCCTGCCGGTCTATAGCGGTAGAGGAAAGGATTGTGCTGCATATGTGCATGATTACATTGCCAGCATTCATGGTTCCGATAAGAACATTGTCATTGGCTTGGTATTTAAGCTCCCGGGGTAATGCTTCAAGTGCACGTGGAGTGTCGGCAGCAGGAAGGGCTGCAAGAAATCCCGTGGGAGAAAAGGGGCGTCCACAGGTTACCTCCGCTGGTTCGCTGAGACGGCATGGACCAAGATTCCCTTCTTTCTCGGATATGATTACATTAGCGGAAACCCCCATTTCCCTAAATACCCGACGGAATATGAATGAGCCGAGATTGCCTGGAATTATCAGGATGTGCTGTCCATCCTGTATATGCGGGGCTATAAGCCGTGCAATTTCTTCATGCCGGTCAGACATTACGTGGACACAAATCAGCTGGGCATCGTGTATGGCCGCCGCTGCGTCCATGGTGACCAGGGACGGTGTCCCCAGAGCGTGCATGGCTCCGCGGAGAAGTATCCCTCCCTTTTTCACAACCGCGTCCAATTTGTCTTTATAGGCATCTGTGTCAAATAAAGTCACGTCATAACCCTTCATTGCCATGAGGGCAGCCATATAATGTCCGGTTGCGCCTCCTCCAATGCATGTGATTTTCTTAATCATCTGATTTCCTCCTCTGTTTTCATGAACTTCATACCGTAATAATACTAGTACGGACAGCCCTCCGTCCAATATGATTCTTTGTTATTGGATACCAGAAAAAAGGAATGGGGAAGATGGCCATGCGGGATTTTTGGTATCCCGTAACATGGGGCGCGATTTGAACTTCGCCTTAGGATTGGGTATCATTAATTCAGATGAAGGTTGAAAGGAGAATTCATATGGGTATAAATGATTGTGAGGGACAAACCGGTTATACGGAGATATTAAGCAGATATGTAAAAAATATAAAATATGAAGATATTCCTCCCATGGTCATAGAGCGGGCTAAGATGTTCGTACTCCATACCATAGGCGTATCCCTGTGCGCCACATCACTATCCCAGGGAAAGGATGTCATTGCTATGGCAAGAGAAATGTCCGCCGGGGCCGAGAATGGGCAGGCCACCTTATGGGGGGATGGTGCCAAGGTAAGTATGGAAGCAGCTGGCCTGGCGGCTGGATGTCTGGGGGATATGCTTGACTGGGAGGACTGCTCCTGGACAGGACATCCATCCTGCTGCGTGGTACCGGCTGCGGTTATTGGAGCCGAATCCATGGGAAAAAACGGCAGGGAGCTACTGGAGGCCGTGGTAGCAGGATATGAGGTGTCCCAACGGATTTCACTGGCCGCCCATACCAACCTGCCAGGCTATAATATATTCGCGGCCCTTGTTCCTTATATGAAACTTGCAGGGCTGAGTGAACGGCAGATGAATCAATGCCTGAGTTTGGGAGCTGTTTCGGGTATCATACCGGCGAATGTCCATGAACGCACTATGTCAGATTCCCTAAACTATCAGTATGGCTACCGGATGGAGCATGCAGCATCTATAGTCAGGTGTGTGCAGGAAGGATTGGGGGACTTGGAAGATGCCTTTGATGTTCCTGAGGCATATGTGGCCCATATGGAATCCAGGGCATATTCAGGTGAGAATGATACGGGCTGGTTTATCAGGGATTTGGGTGATACATATCTTACAAGCACAATTCTTGTAAAACACTGGCCAGCCAATGTTTTCGTGCAGACGTATGTGGAAATTGTCCATAAGCTTCTGACGAAATATCATATCAATCCAGATGATATAGAGGAAATAACCATAGATCCGTCTATCCGTGTACGTATGTGGTACCTTGACCCACAGTGTAAATCGGCGACCCACGCACAATTTAGTATCCCGTATTGTGTTGCATGTGCATTTTACCACCCGGAGCCGGGAGCTGTCTGGTATGACGAAAAGACCATCAAGGATTCCAAGATACATGCCCTGATGAACCGCGTAAAGGCTGGAAGCTTCCTGAATATGTTTGCAGGGGTAAGCGCAAAAGAAAGCCTTGCCCAGGTCATCCGTAAGATGATGGAAGGGCATCATCCTGAGAAATTTATTACAGTAAAAATGAAAAATCAGGAAGTTTATACAGAGGGGCTGTTCCAACATCCTGGTCATCCCAGCTATATGCTGACCAGGGAAGAGTTTGCAGATAGATTCCATACGGAGACTAAGCATGTCCTTGCGCCTGAGAAGGCAGATAAAATAATTGATACAGTATTCCATCTTGAGATGCAGGATGACGTATCAGCGTTAACTGAGAATTTATATTAAGATTTACCAGACAGGAGGCTTGAAAATGAGATTTAACAGATTGCATGAAGCCACAGGCTATATTGTCCCGACAGACTATACCCAGACCATAAGCCGTTATGCAGTGGAACTTTCTTATGATGACCTGCCAGAGGTGGTGCGTCTTAAGACAAAGCAGATTGTAATGCAGGCCATTGGTTCAGCCCTGGCAGCCAAAGATATATCTGTGTCAAAAAAAACCGAAACAATCTCCATATTGGGAAATAATGGAAACGGAGGGCCATGTACATCCTGGGGAACAGGCAGCAGCATGTCTTCTGTAAATGCAGCATTTGCTGCAGGCGTTAAATCGGATTTGCTGGGATGGGGGGAATGCTCTGACAGAGGACATTTTTATTCAGTTATTGTTCCGGCAGCGTGGGTAGCAGCAGAGGAGCAGGGAAAGGGAGGAAGGGAGTTCCTGACCGCAGTGGTGGCTGCATATGAGGTGTGTACTAGGATAGCCAATGCAGTCCAGCCAGATAAAAGACACAAGAAAAATGGCTGGGGGGTTACTAGTTGGCCCATTTTCGGCGCCGTCATAGCCGCTGGGAAATTATATGACTTGGATGCCAGACAAATGGATCAGGCCATTGGTCTGGCATGTGAGTGCAGTACCATACCCACAACTTACAGCTACACAAAGATGTCAGATTTCCTGCATTGTGAATATGGTAACCGGGCAAGGGATGGGATCCTAATTGCAAAATCCGTAAAAAAGGGAATTAATAATGCAAGGGATACCCTGGATGAATCCAGCTGTTACAGCTGTGCAATGACAGATGAATGGAAACCGGAATATTATACGCAGGGTCTGGGTACCGATTATATGATTCTGGACACACGTTTAAAGCATTGGCCAGGATGCTGGAAGGCGCAGACTGCTTTGGATATTACATATAGACTGGTTAAGGAACAGGGGATTTGTGCCGGCCAGATAGCTGGAATGACTGTTGAGACGGACTATGCCGGATGGGCAGAAGTGCCGGAAGAAGGATTCCGGTCCATCCTTCAGGCTGGGTTCTGCCTGTCCTATCTGCTGGCAGCACTGTTGTATGTTCCGGAGCCGGCACAGTGGTACAACCGGGAAAATCTGGAGGACAGACAGTTGCTGGAGAAGGCGCGCAATATACGGATATTATCCGGGGAACAGGTGGAGCCGGTATATCTGGATACGGTGCTGAAAGAAAAGGGGAATACGCTGGTTACCATAACAACCTGTGAAGGAGTTGTATATACGGGAGAGGGGGACAGTATGGCCTTTGAAGATAATGATACAGGTGCTGTGTTCCGAAAGCAGGTGCAGGGTGTTTCACCTGAATTTGCAGAATGCGCGGAAGTATCCCTGGAAGAGATTGAAGATTGTGATAATATTGCTGAGTTAAGGTGGATTCCAGGCGGTAAAAAGTAAATTTAATAAAAGGGGAGCATATGATACTGAAAATAGCAATCGTAGGTTTTGGTAATGCAGGTTTTCAGGCAGTTAAGGCAATACGCCAGTTGGGTAAGCCTGCAGAGATACATGTATATAGTGATAAAAGTCTGCCTCCCTCCAATCCAATGCTGGCGACTTATTATGTGAAGGAAAGCATTCCTTATGATGCAATGTTTCCATATGGCTTCATGAAACAGATTCAGGCAGAGTATGGTATTGTGTTCCATGCAGATACGCCTGTATATGCCATCGATGGTCCTAAAAGGGCCGTGTTATTCATGGATGGTTCCCGGGAAATATTTGACAGAATCTTAATAGCAACAGGGGCATTGCCATTTCTGCCGTCAGCCGGATGGGCAGGCCTTGAGCGTGTGATGGTCATGAGGACACCTGAGGATGCCTGCAGGTTAAAGGAGACACTGGATAAACAGGATATTAAGTCCATTTTGGTGGTAGGTGCGTCCATGATTGGAATTAAGATAGCGGAACTGGCCAGGCAGAGGGGAATACGCTGTACCATGGTTGACGGGGCACCGTATATGTTTCCTATGGCTGCATTTGAAAGCACTGCGGACCGGGTCCGGCAATTTTTGACTGATAAGGGAACGTTGCTTTCATTTTCTGCCCTATTGTCCGATATAAGGCAGGACTTTGGGAACCGGCTCACGGCTGTGATGAAAGATGGGAGGACATTTACTGCAGATATTATTCTGGTATGTATTGGAACCAGGGCTAATACGGCGTGTATCAGGGATGATTCCATTAAAGTAAACAGAGGGATTTTAGTTGACAGCAGGATGATGACGAACTGTGAAGGTGTATATGCTGCAGGAGACTGTTCAGAAGGATATGAGCTTCAGTCGGGGATACCCAAGATAATCGGGCTGTGGGCCAATGCGGGATATCAGGGACGGACGGCCGGCATTAATATGGCTGGGGGACAGGAAACATTCAAGCACGGGCTGCTATGCAACATCAGTCATTTTATGGGAATGGATTTTATTGGCATGGGTGATGCGTCCGGACTTGATGAACAGGATGAGGTATATGAATATGAGAAAGGAACCCTGTATCTAAAGGCTGTGAAGAGAAATGGAACCATAAAGTGCATTAACATGCTGGACGGCGCCCCTGTCAGTGGTATTATTAAAAATTATTTCATGAAAATACTGGACGGACGTGTTGGGGGAATGGATATGCAGCTGTATGGAATATTGGTGGGAGCGGGAATACCAGGGGAGTTCATAGGGTTCATGGGAGGTAAATGCTGATGTATTCGAGGGAGGAACTTATAAAGGCCAAGATACCCTGTAAAGAAACCGGGATAGAGGTCAAAAAAGGGATGTGTGCCATATGTTCACCGGGCAATCACTGCGGACTTGATGTATACGTCAGGGATGGCAGGATACTGAAGGTGGAGGGAACAAAAGAGCATCCGTTTAACCAGGGGTACATCTGTACCAAGGGTGCGATGAATAAAGAGTATGTTTACCGGAAGGACCGGATTAAGACACCTTTGCGCAGGGTTGGGCAGAGGGGGGAAGGGATTTTCAAACCAATTACCTGGGAAGAAGCATATAGTGAAATTGCGGAAAAACTAAATGGGATTAAGGATAGATATGGGGCTGATTCGGTTGCATTTACCAGCGGGTATTGTAAATGGTACCGTCCTTACTATCACAGGTTTGTCTATGCATTTGGCTCCTGTAATTTTTCTACAGATGACTGCAGCTGTTATCGTGCCAGTGTACTGGCTGGAGCCTGCACCTGTGCAAGGGATTCCAGGCCGGATAATAAGAATGCAGGTACATTCCTGGGGTGGGCGTGGAGTGGGGCTTATTCCAATCATTTAAGCTACAGGGGAGTGCAGGCACTGAAGGAGAGAGGAGGGAAGGTAATAATTGTGGATCCAAGGATAACGCCGGCCTCTGAACACCTTGCAGATATCTTCCTTCAAATCAATCCGGGAACAGACGCAGCCCTGGCATTAGGGATGGCAAAAATCATACTTGACCATGGATGGGAAGATAGGGAATATATTGATAAATATACATATGGGTATAAGGCTTTCGCTGAGAGGGTAAAGGGATGGAACCTGGAAAAGGTGGCTGAAATCACAGGACTGAATCCGGCAGACATTATGGAGGCCACAAGGATTTATGCAACCAACGGTCCTGCGTCCTGTAACATACCTGCCTCAGCCCTGGCTCACGAAATAAACGGATTCCAGGACATGCGCGCATTCCTATGCCTTCAGGCCCTTCTTGGAAACATTGACAGAAAGGGAGGAAATGTACCTGAAGTACAGAATACTTACCTGAATAGAAATGCCAACTTTGCTGCAAAGGAGTCGGAATATTACATGGAAAATGCTCCCGACCTTACACGGATGATAGCATATGATAGATTTCCAATCTGGTCAAAATTCTGTCATGAATTTCAGGCCATGGCTTTAGCAGATGCCATATTGGATGAGGATCCATATCCAATAAAGGCCATATATGGGGTTGGGATGAATTTCAAAATGTATCCGCAGACGGAAAAATTGGTAAAGGCTCTGGATAATATAGATTTTTTTGTTAATACAGATTTATTTATGTCTTATACCTGTAAGTATGCAGATATTGTACTGCCATGCTGTTCGTCCCTGGAGAGAGGGGAGTTTAAAGTATATCCAGGCGGATACGGGGTTTACACTGACCCTGTAATAGAACCTTTGTACCAATCCAAATCCGATACGGATATTCTCTGTGAACTTGCCAATTACATGGAGCTTCCGGATGAACTTTTAAGAAAGGGGTATGAGGCATCCATAGACTACATTATGGATGGCTGCGGACTGACTGTGGCAGATTTTAAAAAGACTCCGGGAATTCCACAAAAAATGCCCGGCGCCAAGCCCTGTCCTCCGGGATATTGGCTGGAGAAAGGATTTCCAACCCCCAGCGGTAAGATTGAATTTTATTCCCAGACCATTGCTGAATATGAGAAAGACTTTGGCCTTGACCCGCTGCCGGACTATATACCGCCACTTTCAGATGATGAAGATGAAGCTTACTCTAAGGAGTATCCATTCATGCTGTGTTCAGGTACCAGACTTCCGCATACCATACACAGCAGGCTTCATGAAGTCAGTTGGTCCCGCTATATCCGCAGGGAACCTTTGGTAGAAATCCATGAAAAAGATGCAGGAATCCTGGGAATAGGAGAGGGTGACCGTGTGGAACTGTATAGCCCGTATGGATGCATTGCGGCAAAAGCCATGCTGACAGCCAAGATACATGAAGGAACCCTTCAGATAGGACATGGCTATACAGAAGCTAATTCCAGTATATTAATGAGTGATAGGCATCTGGATCCATATTCGGGTTTTCCGGGATATAAAGTAATGAGATGCAGCATCAGAAAGGCGGGAAAGGATATTGAAAAAGCGGATTGTATTTGATGCATCAAAATGTGTTGCCTGTCACGCTTGTACCATAGCGTGCATTGATCAGAATGATACGGCTGTGGAGAACGGGGAACAGGCCATGAGAAATGCCTACAACCTGGAGATGAAGGATGATTCCGGACAGACCCGGTTTGTATTCTTTTCCACCGCGTGTATGCATTGCCAGGATGCACCGTGTATCATGGCATGTCCGGTGGGATGTCTATATAAGTCAAATGAGACAGGTATGACTGTTTATGATAATACGAATTGCATTGGGTGCAGAAGCTGCGGTATGGCCTGCCCCTTTGGCGCTCCCAGATACCGTCCCAGTGATGGAAAGATGGTGAAATGCGATGGCTGTCATATCCGGGTGGAATATGGAATGGAGCCGGCCTGCGTACGCGCCTGTGCATTTGGGGCTCTTCGGCTGGTTACGGAGGAGGAATACCAGGAAATGATTTATGGTAAGGCCAAAAATTCCATGCTTCAGGCAATGGGAGTAGTGGGCGGTGCCTAATCCATTCTAAAATCAGTAGCAGTATAAGTATGAAAACTGTCTGCTGATTACAGTATCAATACAAAAAGCCGAAAATCCTGTAAATTCAAGGTTTCCGGCTTTTTTCCTGTTCCTGAGCGGATTCGAACCGCTGGCCTTCCGCTTAGGAGGCGGACGCTCTATCCTGCTGAGCTACAGAAACATATGCATCACATGCATTTTACTGCGGGCCGTAATTCATACGGTCCGCAATATATAATAACCTATATTTGAAAAAAAATCAAGCCTCAAATTTCACAGTTCCCTGCATCCACACCTGTCCTTTGAAACGGCGGCCTGTTTTAGGCTCTCCTAAAAGGTCCTGTTTGTTGATTATCACGTGGAAAACCATGTCGTTGCAGTCCAGGGTCAGGTTGTAAATCTCCTCGCCTGTAATCCTGTTTTTGTTCAGGGCAACCGCTGTAATCTCCCCAATGACCGAATACTGGTCGCACTCAACGCCGCAGGGCATGAAGCAGGTTTCTATGATGGAATACACATCCTCGTGCGCAATGCGCCTGGACACCATGGAATAAAGGTCAATGTCTTCAATGGTCAGCGTCTCGATGGCGTCCTCGTCCCCGCGCTTGGCTGCTTCCAGGAGATTGCTGCGCTTGCGGGCAGCCTGTCTGGAATCCTCGGCCTGCTGTTCGGTTTTCTGGATGGGAAGCAGGATTCTGCCCTGGACACACAGACCTGTGAGGGCTGCGCCGTGGGGAAGGACTGCCTGGCGTCCAGCATGCCGCATACGGTACTCCATGGAATTTTCTATATAGAAAATCAGGGAAATCCCCACCCTGTATTCATCCAGCAGCCCGGCGTATGTCTCCCGTTCCGTATGGCGCTGGATGGAACACTCCGCATCAGAGCTTATATCTGTTCCGGTAACGTAAGGATAGTAGTATTCCCGGCTGAAGGTTCCCTTGGGGCTCATCTCACCGGCCATGGCAACACCCATGCCAGGGGCTGTCTCTGCCCGCAGTTCGCAGAACGTACTGCCTTCCCGTTCGGATAACTGTCCTATGCGCTCAGCCTCTTTTGCCAGGCGCCGCAGCAGCTTTTCCATATCCTGTTTCTTCTGGTACATACTGAATCCAATGGTCCGCATAAACTTATGCATGTTGTCACCTTCTTTCCTGAATCTATTATCATAAGCAAAATTGTTTATCAGACAACAAAGAGGCAAAAGGAACACCTTCGCCTCATCATCTTTGCCCATTATATACTACTTTATAGCAGATTACCAGTATTTTTTCTTTGGACAGGCCAAATTATCCGCTGAATTAAAAGAATTGAAGATTTTTTGATGGATTGCACCGTTGCATAAAAAGCAGAATCTTTTATGCTGGAAATAAACCGGGGGATTACGGGCCAAAACAGAGGTCCCCATATGCCCTGGCGGCAAAATAATCAATGTAAGAGGAAGGGGAAGCAGAAAATGTCAAATTCATATGAGCCATTGAAACTCAGGGGCGAGCGGGTGTGGAGGACCTATACCGGGGGGCAGGGAAATCGGGCGCCTTCATGGCGGGAAAGGCGCGGAGGATGACCATACCAGTGAAGCCGTATTCGATATTCAGTACGGAAATGTCAAAAGGCCTACCCATGCCAATATTTCCTGGGATTTTGCCAGGTTTGAGGTATGTGTCCACAAGTGGCTGGACCTGGGAGAAGGTGATTATGGGGTCAGTTTCATCAATGACTATAAGTACGGGTGCAGTGTCAAGGTTCGGTGGTGGGGCTGTCCATGTTTAAGTCAGGGACCTTCCCCAATTTTGTGTGTAAATGCCGGGCGGGACCGGAAAGGCATGGGTATGGCCAGGAATTATCGTTAAATTTTAAACATCTTTTATCTATTGACTGACAATGTCACCTGTGTTAGTATGAACTTAGCAAGGGCGCCGCGGCAGCGCAGCATCAGCTTTTGCAGACAACTGCATACCATCGGTTGATGGATTCGGGAGAGACTGTCCGGGGCTGGGAATGAATTTCCTATAGTTTTTGGACAGCGCCGAAGGGGAAGCGGAGAACTCTCAGGCAAAAGGACCGGATACCGGACGATACTCTGGAAAGCGATGAAGCACCGACGAAGCCCAATCTTTCAGGTCCAAAGACAGAGCGCATGAACAAGGTTTTTGTTTGTGCGCTTTTTTTGTTAAGCCAAGGGCCTGTTTTCATTTAATGGGGGAAGGGCAATGAGGGAGTGGATTAAAATCCATTTTCGTCAAAGGCTGGGGGGAGTCCGGGGAATCATGCCGGGAAATGTTGCAGGGGAAATTATTTCGGAAAAATGTGCCGGGGAATGTTGTTGGGAAGTTATTCCGAAAAATTGTGCCGGGGAATGTTGTTGGGAAGTTATTCCGAAAAATTGTGCCGGGAAATGATGCTGGGAAGTTATTTCAGAAAAGTGGTGCCGGGGAATGTTGCTGGGAAGTTATTCCAGAAAAATGTACCGGGTAATGATACCGGGAAGTCATTCTGGAAAATGTGCCAGGAAATTACACCAGGGAATCAGAAAAAGGAGGGGAATCATTTATGGACACAGAAGTGACGGGGATTGTTGAACGCAAGACGCCGCTCTATGACACACATGTGAAATACAAGGGAAAGATAGTTCCGTTTGCAGGTTATCTGCTGCCAGTGCAGTATGACACAGGGGTAATCGGGGAACACATGGCAGTACGTACCAGGTGCGGCCTGTTCGATGTCTCACACATGGGGGAAATCATCTGTAAGGGCAAGGATGCGCTCAAGAACCTGAATATGCTGCTGACCAATGATTATACGGTCATGGCAGAGGGGCAGGCGCGCTACAGTCCCATGTGCAACGAAGAAGGGGGCGTGGTGGACGACCTGATTGTCTATAAGGTAAGGGATGACTGCTACTTCATTGTTGTGAACGCTTCCAATAAGGATAAGGACTATGCCTGGATGAAGGCCCACCAGTCCGGGGATGTGGTATTCGAGGACATCTCCGACAGCGTGGCCCAGCTGGCGCTCCAGGGACCGAAGGCCATGGATGTCCTTAAAAAGGTAGCGAAAGAGGAAGAAATCCCGGATAAGTATTATACCTGCCGGTTCGACTGCATGATTGGGGATGTGCGGTGTATTATCTCCAAGACGGGATATACAGGAGAAGACGGGGTGGAGATTTACATGGCGCCTGAGGACGCCCCGGGGATGTGGGAGCTGCTCATGGACAACGGACGTGAGGAAGGACTGATTCCATGCGGACTGGGTGCCAGGGATACCCTGAGGCTGGAGGCATCCATGCCGCTGTACGGACACGAGATGGACGACAGTATTTCGCCAAAGGAAGCAGGACTGGGAATATTTGTAAAGATGGATAAAGAAGATTTCATCGGGAAAAAGGCCCTGGAGGAAAAGGGGCCCCTGACCAGGAAGCGTGTGGGCCTGAAGGTGACTGGCAGAGGCATTATCAGGGAGCACCAGCCGGTTTATATCGGGGACCGGCAGATTGGGATGACCACCTCCGGCACACACTGCCCTTATCTTGGGTATGCGGCGGCCATGGCCCTTGTGGATATCGGGTATAAGGAGCCGGGGACTGCCGTGGAGGTGGAAGTGCGCGGACGGCGGGTGGCCGCGGAGGTAGTGAAGCTGCCATTTTATAAGCGCTGACAGGAACTATAATTTGAATCATGCAAATCAGGTAATTAAGGATGTCATACCAGGCAATTGAGGATATCAAACCAGAAAATAAAAAAGTAAGACCATATAATTTGAGGAGGTATTAAGGATGAATATTCCGGAAGATTTAAAGTATGCAAAGTCACATGAGTGGGTAAAGATGCTGGATGAGGAGACGGCCCTGATCGGCCTGACCGATTATGCCCAGGACGCCCTGGGGGACCTGGTGTTTGTGAACCTGCCGGAGGCAGGGGACGAGGTGGCTGCCGGGGAAACATTTGCGGATGTGGAATCCGTCAAGGCTGTGTCAGATGTATTTTCACCTGTAACGGGCACCGTGGCAGAGGTCAATGAAGGACTGCTGGATGCGCCTGAGTCCATCAACGAGGCGCCTTATGAGGCATGGTTCGTCAAGGTGGAGCATATTACGGACACGGAAGAGCTGATGGATGCCCAGGGCTATGAGGCATATGTTAAGACGCTTGAATAAAACAATCCATTCCGCCAGAAATGAGGTGTAGCTTATGGGGACTTATGTGCCTGATACGAAGCAGGAGCAGCAGGAAATGCTTCGTGAGATAGGATTCAACAGTTTTGATGAAATGTTTTCCCATATCCCGGAGGAGGTAAAGCTGAAGGACGGCCTGAACCTCATGCCGGGGCTCAGTGAGCAGGCTGTAATCGGGAAGATGGAGGACATAGCCGGGAAGAATGTGGTGTTCCGCCACATTTTCCGGGGAGCAGGGGCTTATAACCATTATATACCCGCTATTGTGTCCAGTGTGATATCCAAGGAGGAATTTGTCACGGCCTATACGCCTTACCAGGCGGAAATCAGCCAGGGCATCCTCCAGTCCATATTTGAGTACCAGACCATGATATGCGAGCTGACGGGCATGGACGCATCCAATGCATCGATTTATGACGGCGCAACGGCAGCGGCCGAGGCAGCCGCCATGTGCAGGGACAGGAAGCGGAGCACGGTCTATGTTTCCGGGGCAGCCAATCCCGGAGTCATTGAGGTGATTAAGACATACTGCTTCGGCAGCAATGCCAAGATGGTCATTGTGCCGGAGAAATGCGGGGTCACGGATACAGAGGCCCTGGCCGGCATGATGAAGGCGGACGCCCAGGCAGCCTGTTTCTATGTGCAGCAGCCCAACTATTTCGGCAATATGGAGGATGGGGATGGACTGGGCCGTATCGTACATGATGCAGGGGCCAAATACATCATGGGATGCAATCCCATGGCATTGGCGGTCATGAAAACACCTGCTGGGTACGGCGCCGACATCGCGGTGGGCGACGGACAGCCGCTGGGAATGCCCCTGGCATTTGGCGGTCCCTACCTGGGCTTCATGGCAGCTACCGTGGCCATGGCAAGAAAGCTGCCGGGACGTATTGTGGGAGAGACAAAGGATGACAAGGGAGAGAGGGCATTTGTACTGACCCTTCAGGCCCGTGAACAGCATATACGCAGGGAGAAGGCCAGTTCCAATGTCTGCTCCAACCAGGCATGGTGCGCCCTGACTGCTTCGGTGTATATGACAGCCATGGGCGCGGACGGCATGGCGGAGGCAGCCGCACAGTGTATGTCCAAGGCACATTATCTCAGGGACGTGTTAAAGGAAGCCGGGCTTGAACCGAAGTATGATGGGGAATTTTTCCATGAGTTCGTGACAGTCAGCCCCGAGGGTAAATGCACGGACAGCGGGCATATCCTCCGTGCGCTTGAAAAACACGGAATCCTTGGGGGCCTTAAGCTGTCTGACAGGGAGATACTCTGGTGCGCAACGGAAGTCAATACCAGGGAAGAAATGGATGAAACCGCATCCATTGTCCGAAATGTGCTCCACGGTGAATGCAGGCATAAGGAGGTGTGCGGCGCATGAAACTTGTATTTGAAAAAGGCTCGGCCGGAAGAGGCTTAAACCTCATCCGCGAATGTGACGTCCCCAGGGTATCCCTGGATGGGTCACATAAAAGGGCGGCGGCTCCCCGTCTGCCCCAAATGTCGGAAAATGAAATCAGCCGCCATTACACACAGCTGGCAAAGCGTTCCCACGGCGTGAACGACGGGTTCTATCCCCTGGGCTCCTGTACCATGAAGTACAACCCCAAGGTCAATGAGGAAGCGGCTGCCCTGAAAGGATTCAGAAGCGTCCATCCCCTGCAGCCGGAGCATACACTTCAGGGTTCCATGGAAGTCCTTTACCTGGCGGAGAAGTATCTCTGCGAAATCACTGGCATGGACGCCATGACCTTCCAGCCCGCGGCAGGCGCCCATGGGGAGTTTACCGGGCTGCTGTTAATCAAGGCATACCATGTACATAGGAAAGATGATAAACGGACCAAGATCATTGTCCCGGATTCAGCCCACGGCACCAATCCGGCCAGCGCTTCCATGTGCGGCTATGAAGTAATCAGCATACCGTCCAGGGAGGACGGATGTGTGGACCTGGAACAGCTGAGGGCAGCGGTGGGGGAGGACACGGCGGGACTTATGCTGACCAACCCCAATACAGTGGGATTGTTTGATAAGAATATCCTGGAGATAACAAGGATTGTCCATGAGGCAGGCGGATTGTGCTACTATGACGGCGCAAACCTGAATGCGGTCATGGGAATCGTGCGCCCGGGAGATATGGGCTTTGACGTGGTGCACCTGAACCTGCACAAGACATTTTCCACGCCTCATGGCGGCGGCGGACCGGGCAGCGGGCCGGTTGGATGTAAGGAATTCCTGATGCCGTATCTGCCGGGGGTCAGGGTAGTAATGAATCCGGCAGGGGATACGGATATAGATGTGGCAGGAGATGGTTCAGGAGATCCGACAGGGGATATGGCCCCGGCCCGGTATGTTTTTGAGCGGGCGCCTGAATCCATCGGGGATGTGAAGCAGTTCTACGGCAATTTCCTGGTGGTGGTAAAGGCCCTGACCTATATCATGAGCCTTGGCAGGGAGGGGATACCGGAGGCGTCCTCCAATGCGGTATTAAATGCAAATTACATGAAGGTAAAGCTTTCTGATGTATATGACATGGCCTACAATGAGACCTGTATGCATGAGTTTGTCATGAGCCTGGAGGATATGAAGCATAAAAATGGTGTCACGGCCATGGATATAGCCAAGGCTTTGCTGGATTACGGCATCCATCCGCCTACCATGTACTTCCCGCTGATTGTCCACGAGGCCCTGATGGTGGAACCCACGGAGACAGAGTCTAAGGAAACACTGGACGAGGCAATCGAAGTGTTCCACAAGATATATGAGACAGCCATGGCATCGCCGGAAGAGCTTCACAGCGCCCCCCACACCACGCCCATCGGAAGACCGGATGAGGTAACCGCTGCACGTAAGCCGGTATTGCGGTATACATGGGAAAGCTAAAGGCATGATATAGAGAACCTGCCTGGATAGCCGGGAAAGCTAAAGGCACGATATAGAGGATCTGCCTGGATAGCCGGAAGAGCTAAAGGCACGATATAGAGGACCTGCCTGGGCAGCCGGGAAAGCTGTCCAGGCAGGTTTTCTGGAATCTGGGGTAACGCTTGTCACCGGAAGAAGCATCACCGGAAGAAGCGTCACCGGCAGAAGAAGGTCATGGGGGAATACGGCGTACGAAGTATTTCCGCAGAAGGAGGCAGAATGATTAACAGGCTGATCTGGCTGGAAACAGATAATACATACCCTTACAGGAACCTGGCCATGGAGGAATACATGACAGCCCATGTGCCCGATGGGACCTGTATCCTTTTCCTGTGGCAGAACCGTCATACGGTGGTGATTGGCAAGAACCAGAACTGCTGGAAAGAATGCAGGGTGAATTTCCTGGAGGAAGAAGGAGGATACCTGGTGCGCAGGCTTTCTGGCGGCGGGGCAGTGTTCCATGATCTGGGCAACCTGAATTTTACATTTATTGTAAGAAAGCCGGACTATGACGTGGACCGGCAGCTGCAGGTCATACTGGAGGCGGTCAGGATGCTGGGAATCCAGGCTGAGAAAACAGGGCGCAATGATATTACGGTTGAAGGAAGAAAATTTTCCGGCAATGCATTTTATCAGTCAGGAGACTGCTGTTACCATCACGGGACCCTGCTGATACATGCCGACAAGGATAATATGTCAAGATACCTGAATGTACCACGGGAAAAGCTGGCGTCCAAAGGCATTTCCTCTGTGAAATCACGGGTGGCCAACCTGGATGAGTTCTGTCCGGGACTGACGGTGGACAGGATGAAGGCCGCCCTGGTGGAGGCATTTTCCCAAGTATATGGTCAGAGGGCTGGGAAGATGGAGGAGAAGGAGCTCCCGGAGGAAGCCATAGGCCCGCTGACGGAAAAGTTTGAATCCTGGCAGTGGAAATACGGCAGGAAGATCCCCTTTGAACATGAGATGGAGCATCGGTATGCCTGGGGCGGGATCCAGATGCAGTTTCATGTGGATGAGGGCAGGATAAAGGATGTTAATGTGTTTTCCGATGCCATGGACCAGGAGCTGATTGGAAATCTGGCGGAGAAATTAAGGGACTGCCTGTATGAAGAAAATGCCATGTGCGCGGCGGTTGAAAAGGTGGGAACCAAAGAGAGCATGAGGCAGGACATCCTGTCCCTTATAAAGGAATCCATGTAACAGGAAGTAACAGGAAGTAAATAGTTGGAAGCGGGGGTAATTATATGGCAGACAGATGGAATCTGGTGGTTATAGGCGCAGGGCCGGGCGGCTATGAGGCCGCGGTTGAAGGGGCCAAAAAGGGGATGAAGGTGGCGCTGGTGGAGAACCGTGAACTTGGCGGAACCTGCCTGAACCGGGGATGCATCCCCACGAAGACCATCCTTCATACGGCGGAACTGTATCATGAACTTCAGGCAGGCCCGTCCATCGGCCTCAGGACAGAACAGGCGGCCGTTGATATGGACCTGGTGCAGCAGCGCAAGGAGGAGGTCCTTAAGCAGCTGCGTGCCGGAATCGCCGCCCTGATGAAGACGAATAAAATTACGGTGTATGATGGAACAGGAACCATAGTGGACCGCTGTCACGTATCAGTCCGGCCGGAAAGCGGCGGACCGGTCCTTCTGGAGACAGACCACATACTGATTGCCACCGGCTCTGTGCCGGCCTGCCCTCCGATTCCCGGGGCAGACCTGCCGGGGGTGGTGACCAGCGACGGACTGCTGGATAAGAAAGACATGTTCGGGCATTTAATCATCATAGGGGGCGGTGTGATTGGAATGGAATTTGCCTCGATTTACAGTTCCCTTGGGCATCCGGTTACCGTAATCGAGGCCCTGGACCGCATCCTGCCCGGCATGGATAAGGAAATAGCCCAGAACCTTAAGATGATTCTGAAAAAGCGGGACACGGACATCCACACAGGCGCCAGGGTGGAGGAAATCTTAAGGGATGAGGACGGCAAAGGCCTGATCTGCCGGTTCGTGGAAAAGGACAAGGTTTGTGAAGCCAGGGCCGACGGCATCCTGATTGCCACGGGCCGCAGGGCCTATACGGGCGGGCTTATATCAGAGGAGAGCAGCCAGGAGATAAGGGATATGGCAATGGAACGCGGCCGTATCGTAACGGATGGAAATCAGGAAACCAGCGTTCCAGGCATATATGCCATAGGGGATGTTACCGGAGGCGTCCAGCTGGCCCACGCGGCCACGGCCCAGGGGCGCAGCGCTGTGGCCCATATGGCGGGGGAGGAGGCGTCCATCCGCCTGGATATCGTCCCTTCCTGCGTCTACACCAGCCCGGAAATCGGCTGTGTGGGGATTACCGCGGATGAGGCAAAGGAAAAGGGCATATCCGTCATCACCAGGAAATACCTGATGTCAGCCAATGGGAAGTCCCTTCTCTCCCAACAGGAGCGCGGCTTCATTAAGGTGGTTGCGGACAGTGAAACCCACTGCATCCTGGGCGCCCAGATGATGTGCGCCAGGGCCACGGATATGATCAGCCAGTTTGCGGCCGCCATTGTCAATGGACTGACGCTGGAGGATATGGCAAAGGTCATATTCCCGCATCCCACATTTAGTGAAGGGATACTGGAGGCTGTGAGATTGTAATAAGCAGGATGGAAGATGGTTTTTGCAGCCATTCTTTTGAATGTAAACATAAATGTCCCGGTATAAGATGAGATGTTTCATCCTGTACCGGGACATTTTCATATGCAATTCAATTGGCCTGGAACGTTTCCATGTTCCGGACAGAACACTGTGTGCACGATTGGGTCAATGGTAAGGCAAGAACATCATTCTCCTTTGTTCTCATTAATCAGATGCACCCCATACCGGTAATGTTCTTCCGTCAGCTTCTCCGCCAGCTTATAATCCCCATCCTCATAAGCTTCCGTGATCAGCCTGTGCTGCCGGATAGAGGAAGTCCTGTGCTCAAGGGTGCGGACTGCGTGCCGCATCAGCAGGAACCGTATCAGGTTGTACCTCTTGTAGGTTTCTTTTAAGAAACGGTTGCCGCAGTAATCAAAGAACGCCTTGTGGAAGCGGTAGTCCGCGTCAAAATATGCCTCGTCATCCTGGGCCTCGGTCATGGCCTCTAAGTTGCGGTAAAGCTCTTCCGTTACCTGGCGGGTGTGGTTGCTACGCGATGAAAGGGCCACGGCCTCGCAGGACAGGGCGAGGATGAATTCATTCAGTTCACCGGAGTATTCAAAATCAAAACTGATTAGCTGGGCGCCGGTTTTGGTCACTTCGCCAATGAGGCCATCCTGGTTCAGCTTATTGATGGCATCCCTTATGGGGGTGGAGGAAACCTGAAAACGTTCCTGCAGCTCCCGGTTCGTGAGTTTGGCGCCAAGCGGTATGGTCCCTGCAAGGATATCCTCTTTTAAGATGTTGTAAATCTGTTCACTTAATGTGAGTTTTATAATGTTCTCAGCCATAGATTTTCAGTATCCACCAACTTCCCTTCATAATTATGCTTATTCTACTACACATTTGGGTCAAATGCAATAAAACTATGGGAATGTGCATAATTTCAAAATTATTTTAAAATCCCCCTTGACTATTGTTTAAAATGCTGTATAATAAGAATCACAAGTGATGCATCACACATCACGCATCATACATCAAAGAAGGACCGGGGACCAGATGCAGGATGCAGCAGCAAAAACTAATATAAAAGAGGGTAGGGGGGATGGTTATAGTTGACCGGATCACACAGGTGTTTGTAAAGGTAGTGACATCGTTAAATGAACTGTTGTGGGGTGACTTATTCATATTACAGTTTTCAAACGGTGAAACCCAGTTTGGCATTTCGCTTCTGGTACTTCTGCTGATACCGGCAGGCCTTTACTTCACATTTAAAACAAGATTTTTACCATTCCGGCTGTTTCCCGAGATGATACGGGCCACGCTGGAGAAGGACAGCAGTAAGGATAAGGACACTATTTCCGGAGTACAGGCGCTGATTATAGCCACTGCCACACGGGTAGGTATGGGGAACCTGGCAGGCGTGGTGGCAGCGATTTCCTTCGGGGGCTCGGGAGCCGTGTTCTGGATGTGGATTACAGCTTTGATTGGTTCATCCAGCGCTTTCATTGAATCGACGCTGGCGCAGATTTACAAGGAAAAGGATCCCCTCTATGGTGGATACCGGGGCGGCCCCGCATACTTCATGGACCGTATCCGGATCATCACAAAAATAAAACGGGAAGACGCCTTTGTACAGGATGTGCACAGGGAAGCGGAATACATTGCCAGTGATGAACAGACCTATTATACAAAAGGATGCAGGCTGTCTTTTCTGGGCATTGCATTTGCCCTGTCAGGCCTTTTGTGCTGGGCCGGGATCAGCCAGGTGGTTGCTAATTCCGTAACCTCTGCGTTTAAGAACGCATTTAACATCCCACAGGTTACCACCACTGTGGTACTGGTGGCCATATCAGCCCTGATTGTCCTTAGGAGAAATGCAACGGTGAAGGTTTTAGACAGGATTGTCCCCGTTGTGGCATGCAGTTATTTTATCATTGCAATGTTCATCATCCTTAAGAACATTACATATATGCCGACCGTGTTTGGCGGCATTTTCTCACAGGCTTTTGGTCTTAAGCCCATTATGGGCGGCGGACTTGGGGCAGTGGTCATGAACGGGGTGAAGCGGGGATTGTTTTCCAATGAAGCTGGAAGCGGATCAGCGCCATGTGCGGCCGCGGCGGCAGAGGTAAACCATCCGGCGAAACAGGGATTGATTCAGTCATTGGGCGTATTTATTGACACGCTGGTCATCTGCAGCTGCTCTGCATTCATCATGCTGCTGGCGCCAGGTGAGGTGACACAGGGACTGGTGGGCATGGATCTGCTTCAGGCGGCCATGAACTACCACCTGGGGAAAGTCGGGGTTATCTTCATAGCGGTCATCCTGTTTATGTTCAGCCTTTCCAACTTCGTGGGTATCCTGTTCTATGCCAGGTCCAATGTGGCATATCTGTTTGGGGATACCTGGGCGGTCCAGACCTGCTATAAGATATTTGCACTGCTTATGCTTTTTGCAGGCGGGGTTGCAGCCTATTCCTTTGTATGGGACCTGGGAGACCTGGGGGTAGGCCTGATGACCATATTCAACATGATTGCCATTATCCCGCTGTCAGGGCAGGCAATCGCGGCTTTAAAGGATTATGAAGAAAATTACATTAAAAAACGTGCTGGGGAAGCCTCTGGCTGTCCGGCAGTTAAATAAACCAATATTATAATATTATTAGGAGGATTTAAATATGGATATGATGAATTTTGCACCGGAGCCTTTTAAAATCAAAATGGTAGAGCACATGGGCAACCTGAACAAGGAGGAGAGGAAGGCTGCCATAAAGGAAGCAGGATATAACACCTTCTTACTTAAATCAGAGGAATGCTTCATCGACCTTCTGACTGATTCCGGAACCAATGCAATGAGCGACAGACAGTGGGCAGGGCTGATGTTAGGTGATGAAGCCTACGGCGGATCCAAGAACTTCTATCACCTTGAGGCAACGGTACAGGAGCTGTTCGGATTTAAGTATGTGGTGCCTACCCACCAGGGACGCGGCGCAGAGAATATCCTTTCCACGCTTACCATCAAGCCGGGGGATTATGTACCAGGCAACATGTATTTCACCACCACACGTTTCCATCAGGAGCGTAACGGCGCAACCTTCCGCGATGTGATTATCGACGAGGCCCATGACCCCAGCGCAATCCTTGATTTCAAGGGCAATATTGACCTGAATAAGTTCCAGGCCCTGATTGACGAAGTGGGCGCTGATAAGATTCCATATATCTGTCTCGCAGTGACCGTTAACCTGGCGGGCGGACAGCCGGTTGCCATGGCTAATATCAAAGCTGTTTCCGAGCTGGCCCACAAGTATGGCATCAAGGTCATGTTCGATGCCACAAGATGTGTTGAGAACGCGTATTTTATTAAGACAAGGGAAAAGGGCTATGAGAACAAAACCATTAAGGAAATCGTACATGAAATGTTCTCCTACGGCGACGGCTGCACCATGTCCGGTAAGAAGGACTGCTTAACCAACATCGGCGGCTTCCTGTGCATGAATGACAAGGATTTATATGTCAAAGCCTGCGGTACCGTTGTACAGTTTGAAGGTATGCCTACCTACGGCGGAATGGCCGGAAGGGATATGGAGGCCATGGCAATCGGCCTCAGGGAATCCATGGAATTCAATTATATCAGCCACCGTGTCAACCAGATCCGCTATCTGGGAGAGAAACTGGACGCAGCGGGCGTGCCAATGGTTAAGCCTTATGGCGGTCATGCAATCTTCGTGGATGCACGCGCATTCCTTGACCATCTGAACCAGGAAGAGGACTTCCCGGCCCAGGCCCTGGCAGCAGCTGTTTATGAGTATTCCGGCGTAAGGACCATGGAACGCGGAATCATTTCCGCAGGCCGTGACCCAAAGACCGGGGAAAACCATGTCCCGAAGCTGGAAACCATCCGCCTGACCATTCCGAGAAGGGTTTATACATATGCACATTTGGACTATGTGGCTGACGCAATCATCCAGCTGTATCAGAACAGACATGATATCAGCGGACTTAAATGGGTGTATGAGCCGGAAGTACTCCGCTTCTTTACCGGAAGATTTGAGCCGAAGAATGGCGAATTGATTAAAGGGTTCTGATTTAAGGATTTTGGTTAAGGGAATTGTATTAAGAAAGCCGCACTAAAGGAATTGTATTAAGGGAATTGTATTAAGGAAATCGTATCAGGAAATTTGTAGTAGAAAGGAGAAGGCTGCCACGGATATGCGTGACGGCCTTCCTTTTTTTGTACTGCTTATGTTTCATTGTATTGGATATGGTATGTTCCGGTGTGTAACCGCAGGGGACCGTAACAGTTGGAGCAGGGTTGGGGCAGGGGTTTTATGGAAGTGCATTGATTTTGACGGATTTGGATATATAATACTACAGAGAAGCATCATATATCAGTATCCGATTCAGGACAGGAGGCGGCAGGATGTGCGGAAGATATTATTTCAGCGTTGATTTACTCGATGAAATCAGGGAATTGGTGGAACCTGGGGATTGGAAGCTGGAACTGGGGCTTTTGGAGAAGGACATGCATCCGGGGGATGTGGCGCCTGTCATCACAATACGGGATCATACGGCGCAGGGATATGCGGAACGGGGAAGTGTGGAATGGGGAAGTGCGGAACGGGGAAATGTTGAACGGGGAAATGTCTCCCCGGCCCCGGTATTTCTTGGAATCCAAAAAATGCGCTGGGGTTTTAAGGCGCCGGGCGGCAAGGGGCTGGTGTTCAACGCCAGGTCGGAGTCCGTGCTTGAAAAGCGTATGTTCCGGGACAGCGTGAGCCACAGACGTGTGGCTGTGCCTGTTTCCTGGTTCTATGAGTGGAATCAGAGTAAGGAAAAGTACACCTTTACCAGGGAAGACGGACAGGTGCTGTTTTTGGCCGGGTTTTACAGTAAATACGAGGATGGGGACCATTTTGTGATTCTGACCACACAGGCTAACCAGTCCATGGCCCTGGTCCACAGCCGTATGCCTTTGGTGTTGGAGCGGGACCAGGTGCGGGACTGGATAATGGATGAGGACGGTTTCCGGGGAATGCTGGAGCAGGTGCCAGCCAGGCTTTCAAAGTCCTGTGAGTATGAGCAGCAGACGTTGTTTTGAAGGGGGCGGCGTGAGGGGCGGTTTAGGGATAATTCTTTATGCGGATACCAAAGCCGTCCTCCACGGTCCGGAGCCACCATTCACCGCCCCTCAGTTATACCTCCCCAGTATACGGATTAACTTAGGTATCCCGGCCCGTATTTCATCCTCATTGGCCTTGCTGACGCTGACCCGGTAATAGTGGTTGTTGCGGAATTCCTTCAGGAAGAATTTGCTGGTGTCCATGAGGCGTATATTGTTTTTGAACAGCATGGGCTGTATTTTGTCAAAGGGCGTGTCCTTTTTTAGTTTGACACATGCAAAGAAGCCGGAATCCGGTATGTTCCATTCCAGGCCCGGTGCCGGGTTCTCATGGACGGTTTCCTTCAGTATGCCCATGCGGTTCATGTAAAGGCGGCGGATGCTGTCCTGATACTTATCAAACATGCCGCTTCCCAGATACACGGCCAGGGAGCCTTGGGACAGGATGGAGGTATAGGTGTCGGTCCACTCCTTATATTCCAGGAACGTGTTCTTAATCAGGTCAGGAAGGATGAGGGCGCATACGCGCAGGCCCGGCATCAGGACCTTGGAAAAGCTTTTGATGTAGATTACCTTGTCCGAGGAATCATAGTAAAACAGGGGGTCATTCCTGGAATTGGTGTCAAAATCAGCGGCGATGTCATCCTCCACGATGTAGACATTATATTTGCCGGCCAGGCGCAGCAGCTCCTGCTTTTCCCCTTTGGTGTAGGAATGGCCCGTGGGATTATGGTATCTTGGTATGGTGTAGAAAAACTTGATGTCGCCATAATAGAACAGGCGCTCCAGTTCCTCAAAATCCACCCCGTTAAAACCACGGCTGATTCCAATGGCAGGCGTATTGCACAGGTAAATGCTCTTAATCATGCCATAGTAAATAGGCTGTTCAATCAGGACCGTCTTTTTGCCGTTAGGGAAAGGCATACGGCACAGGATATCAAGCGCCTGCTGTGAACCTGAGGTGACCACGATATTGGAAGCCCTGGTGTAAATCTGGTATTGCTTGAACTGTTTTTCCAGGGTGTCAAGGAGCAGGGGGAGGCCCTGCACATCGGCATAGGTAAAGATGACTTCCCTGCACAGGTCCAGGGACTTATCAATACAGTGCTGGAAGTCATGGAATGGGATATACCGGCTGTCCGGCGCGCCGGAATAAAAGTCAATCATGGAGTTTTTCTTGTAACCGCGGCTGTCCGTGATTCCCACGATATAGTAGCCGCTTTTGGGTATGGAATAGATTTTGTGCCGCTGCTCCAGGTACTTGTAGGCTGATAGGACGGTGCCCACGCTGGTGGAGAAATGCTCCGCCATTTCCCTGAGGGAAGGAAGCTTCATGTTAGGTTTGAATGTCTGGTCTTCAATATGTTCTTCAATGTAGGAGACAATCTCTTCGTATTTCAGCATGGACACGGTCCTCTTATTCATTTCTTCTGTCTGTACTACAACAGATTGGCAAACTATCAATTGTATTGGTGTCTGTTATAGTATAACATTGAACCATAAGAAACTCAATCAGGTGGTTATTGCAAAGGTGCATAATTCAGTTTTGGCGGCTGGAATATGCCCTTTTTTGGAATAAGGACCTGGATGGGAAAATAGAAAAGGAGCCAAGAGTATGAAGAAGAGAGAACAAAGGAAACCTACATTTGCAGAAGCCCTGCTTCCGTTGATTGCCATGCTGCTCATCCTTACCGTGGGATACGGGATCTTCGGCTTTCCCAAGGAGGCCATGCTTGTCATGTCGGCGGCTTTCACGGCAATGGTCGCATTCCATCTGGGTGTGACCTGGGACGATATGATTGAAGGTGTCTCTGAAAAGATTGCCAAGGCCATGCCCACCATACTGATTCTGCTGGCAGTGGGTATCATCGTATCATCATGGATGCTTTCGGGAACCATTCCCATGATGATTTATTATGGGATCCAGATTGTGAATCCCAAGTTTTTCTATGTCACATCCTTTATTATCTGCGCAGTCATATCAACCTGTACAGGAACATCCTGGGGGTCCATGGGAACCATTGGCGTGGTCCTTGTCATCATTGCCCAGGGGCTGGGGCTTTCCCTTCCCATCACAGCAGGCGCAGTGGTTGGCGGTTCGTACTTTGGCGACAAGATGTCCCCTCTGTCAGACACCACCAACCTGGCGCCCCTGGCAGCTGGTTCCACCCTGTATGAGCATATCCAGCACATGTTCTACACAACGGTCCCGGCCGCCATCGGAGCCATCATACTGTATACGGTGCTGGGGCTTAACACCAGCGCGGCCGGACTTGCCAACTCTGAAAAGGTGGATATGATGATGGCTAATTTAAGCTCCATCTATCACTGGAACATCCTCCTGCTGGTTCCCATCATCATCATCCTTTACGGGTCCATTACCAAGAAACCGACCATCCCGGTCATGCTCATATCCAGCGCGGTTGCCTGTCTTATAGGCGTGTTCTATCAGGGATTTACATTTACGGATGTATTTGCCTCGTCCGTAAGCGGGTTCAGCATGGAAATGGTGAAAAGCACGGATACATCCCTTATCCTGCCGGAGATTGAGAAGCTTCTGTGCCGCGGCGGCATGAACTCCATGCAGGAGACCATCCTTTTAATCCTGTGCGCATTTTCCTTTGCAGGGATCATTGCCAGGGCGGGCTGTCTGGATGTGATACTGGAACACCTGATGCATGTTGTAAAGACACGGTTCACGCTGATTGCGGCCACGGTCGTGTCCACCATCACCATGGCCCTTGCAACGGGAAGTGATTTCCTTACCATACTGATCCCGGGCGAGCTGTACGCGCCGGTTTATAAGAAAATGGGCCTGGCCGCCAGGAACCTGTCCCGCACCCTGGAGGATTCAGGCACATGTGTGGTGGCACTGATCCCATGGTCAGCAGCAGGCGCATATGCGTCCGGCGCACTGGGGATTGCCACCATTGATTACCTGCCATATGCATTTTTCTGCTTCTTCAGCGTAATCATGGCCCTGGTATGCGCGGGCACTGGGTTTGGAATCATGACGCTGGAGCAGGAAGAAAAGAAAAAGAAGGGGGCAGACTAGGTCATGCTGAGTAAGGATATTAAATCATATCTGGATAAAAACTATGATGAAATGCTTAAACTGCTGGAACGCCTGGTGAACATAGACAGCGGTTCCGCCTGTAAGGAAGGGATTGACAGGGTTGCATCCATCATGGCCCAGGAATACGAGAAAGAAGGATTCCAGGTGGAAATCCTGGAACACGAAAACTGCGGAAACGCCGTAATCGCCAGGAAATCCGGAACAGGCCTAAAAAATGACGGCAGTCAAAGTCCCCAGACCGGAGACAGCAGGAATCACGGCAAAGTACTCATGATCTGCCATCTGGATACCGCATTTCCGGAAGGGTCCGCCAAGGCCAATCCATTTACAATAAAAGGAAACATAGCCACAGGCCCGGGAGTCGTGGACATGAAGGCCTGTCTGGTTGGCTGTCTGTATGCGTTTAAGGCGCTCTACGCCCTGGGCGTGGACCATGTGCCGGAGGTGGCAGTGCTCATGAGCGGGGACGAGGAAGCAGGAAGCCATGCGGTCCAGGAGCGGATCATCGAAGAGGGCAGGAAAGCGGACTGGTGCATTGTAACAGAGGGCGCCCGGGAAAATGGAGCCATTGTGATTGAGCGCAAAGGCAACTGTTATTTCCACGTCCATGCATCGGGTCGCGCGGCCCATGCAGGCATCGAACCGGAGAAGGGCCGCAATGCCATAGAGGAACTGGCCCTGAAAATAGTAAAGCTGAGGGCGCTCAATGATTTTGACAAAGGAAGCACCGTGACCATCGGTACCATAAAAGGCGGGGAGAACCGCATCGTGGTGGCTGAATCAGCAGAGATGGACATCGACCTGCGCTACAGGACCAAGGAGGACGGGGAAATGCTTATCCGCCGTGTCAGGGATATCCTGGAACAGGTGGAAATCGATGGGGTACATACAGAGTACACATTTACCAGGAACCGTCCGCCCCTTGTGCAGGTGGAGGGAAGCGCGATGCTTCAGGGACTGGTGAAGGAAGCCAGCCAAGAGCTGGGAATCCCATATCTCACCGCTGTCACCGGAGGGGTCAGCGACGGAAACTTCGTGGCCGACATCGGCACGCCCACCATCGACGGCCTTGGCCCGGTGGGCGGCATGATGTGTTCACCGGAGGAATATCTGTGCCTGGACAGCATGACGGAGCGGATTGCACGGATGGGGACGGTTGTGGGATGGTTGGGGTGTTTGGCGGATGTGGGTAGGTCGTGAGGGCTACGTCCGCGAAGGGGGACAGACCGGGCTTTGCCTTTAGGAGGACCAGACGGTGACGGGGGGATTCCTTAGGGCGGCAGGGGCGCGGACGCTGAGTTCCGGAGGGGCAGCTTCTAAGGCCCTGACAATATAGAAGACGGGGGACCGGTGCTATTCGCTGAGAAATCCTGAAGGACTTTCTCAGCTCAGAGCACCTTGGACTTATGCTTTGATGCATTCGTCCACCCCCGTCTTCTATATTGCCAGAACCTAAGAAGCTGCACCCTCCTCCACTAAGCGTCCGCACCCCTGCCGCCCTAAGGAATCCCCCCGCCACCGTCCGCTCCCCCTAAAGCCCAACCCCGCCCTGTCCCCCTCCCCGGACTGCATACTCCAACCATTACATGCGCCAAATACCCGGCACTTGAGGATTGGGCGCTGGCGTAAGGGGAGATGCAGGAGGGGAGGGAGGCATGGCTATTTGATTTAACCAGTCAAGAGCTAGGTGCGGCTAATAAGTACGGAAGCCATAAGTACGGAACCTATAAGTACGGAAGCCATAAGTACGAAACCTATAAGTACGGAAACCATAAATACGGAAGCCATAAGTACGGAAACCATAAGCATGGAATCTATAAGTACGGACTCATAAGTATGGAATAGACTGTGCAGGAGATTATTTTTTTTACTTTTGGTTTAGGTGGAGTGGAGGCGATAAAAACGTAGCGGGTGAGTAGAATGGGGCTGGGGGGAGGGAGGCATCTACAGGGGCGTGCAGGTCTTGAGTTGTGGGAACCGGCGTTAAGAGGCTGGCGCCCTTTGTCTGAACCCGATAACTGACGGCAGGAAGTATCTAAGCGTGAGTTTGGGCAAAAGCCTCTTGTATTTAGCCGGTTCCCA
>OLOS01000279.1_pt1 | contig 58769 bp, 51 predicted proteins | sample 1672631 | NCBI WGS metagenome assembly OLOS01 (sample SAMEA3136707, study PRJEB25190) | human gut metagenome | biome: human gut; feature: human-associated habitat; material: faeces | place: Austria | collected 2013
ACCACAAAAAACCTGCCGTGAGGCAGGTTTTTTTGCTGTGCGCCGCGGATTCGAGGTTTATCCCCGAGAGGGGAAATCCGCTCGGGCGTACCACAAAAAACCTGCCGTGAGGCAGGTTTTTTTGCTGTGCGCCGCGGATTCGAGCCCGTTCATTGCTCTCACATCAAGGCGGTTTCACTTTCGGGTTTACAAGAATGTAATAATGGGCGTATACATTTTGTCGGTTTTTGCACTTGACTTCCGGCGTGATTTTCCTATAATGATATGCGAACATGAACACTGTTCAAGTTGAGGTGCTTGTATGAACGCAGCGGTCACATCCAAAGAGGAGATCCTGAAAACCAGCCGGGAGCTGATCCGGCAGCAGGGGTGGTCCTCGGTCAGCATCCGCTCGGTCGCCGCGGCCTGCGGCGTATCGGTGGGCTCGATCTATAATTACTTTGATTCCAAGGCTGCGCTGCTGAGCGAAACGGTCGGCAGCGTCTGGCAGGAGATCTTCCACCGCCCGGATGACGCGGACGTGTTTCAGGATGTGCAGACGTGCGTCACGTGGATGTATACACGCATCGCCTACGGCTGCGAGCAGTATCCCGGCTTTTTCACCCTGCACTCCATCGGCTTCCTTCGCGACGAGCGGCCCGACGGCAAGCGGCGCATGCAGCAGACGTGGGGGCATATTCTGGCGGGGCTGTGCGCGGTGCTCAGGCGCGACGCGAAGATCCGGCCGGACGCCTTTACGGACACCTTCACCGTGGAGCGGTTTGCGGATGTGCTCTTTTCGCAGATGCTCTCGGCCATGCTGCGGCAGGACTGCGATCCCACTGCCGTTCTGGAGATCGTGCGCAGAACGCTGTATTAAATCCAAAAGCCCGCCTTGCGGCGGGCAATTGCAAACCGCAAAATGAACACTGTTCACATAGAAAGGTCGAATGTCATGAAAGTCAAACGCAACACACTGCTGCTCATCGCCTGTCTCGTGTGGGGGGCGGCGGGCGTTAACATCCTGCGCCTCGGGGTGCTGGCTTATCCCGCTTATCTGAGCGCACTGAATTTCGTGCTGTCAGCGCTGGTCTTTGCCGTGTTCCAGTATTTCATATTCGGCAGATTGGTCAAAAAGCACACGGCCCGCATCACGGGCTATGAGGAGGAGCGCCATTTCTTCCTCAAGTTCTTCGACGTGAAGTCCTTCATCATCATGGCCGTGATGATGAGCGGCGGCATCTGGCTGCGCTCGAGCGGCCTCGCGCCGGATCGCTTCATCGCGGTGTTCTATACCGGCCTCGGCGCTTCGCTGCTGACGGCCGGCATTCGCTTCGGTTATAAGTTCGTCAGGGCGGTCATCGCCGCCGGCGAAGAGAAAACAGCATTCCAGGACGAAAAAGGAGACTAAACTATGCAGGCAATTGTTGAAACGCTATTTGATGCCGCCTATCTGATCACAGTCGTCACGCTCGGCATCTTCATGATCCGCCGCAGCAAAGGTAACGTCCAGTACACGCTCTTCGGCTGGATGGCCGTCGTGCTCGGGGCAGGCGATTCGTTCCACCTGATCCCGCGCGCGCTGGCGCTGTGCACCACCGGCCTTGAGAGCTACACCTTCGCGCTCGGTCTCGGCAAGTGGATCACCTCCGTCACGATGACGGTGTTTTATGTGCTGCTCTACTATGTCTGGCGCAGGCGCTATCAGATCGTGGGCAAGCGCGGCCTGACCGCCGCCGTGTATGTTCTGGCTGCCGCGCGCGTTGTGCTGTGCATGATGCCGCAGAACCGGTGGCTGACCGGCGGCGCACCGCTCGCGTGGGGTATTTACCGCAACATCCCGTTTGCGTTGATCGGTCTGCTCGTGATCGTGCTGTTTTTCCGCAGCGCAAAGGCGCGGGATGACCGGGCGTTTCACTGGATGTGGCTGACCATCGTGCTGAGCTTCGGCTTCTACATCCCGGTGGTGCTGTGGGCGGATGTCGTGCCGATGATCGGTATGCTCATGATCCCCAAGACCTGCGCCTATGTGTGGACGGTGCTCATCGGCTACAAGGCCATGAAAAAAGAATGCGGCAGCGCCAGGTGAGCGCCGCAGGAAAAATATGTACCCCCGTGCCTCGGCGCCACGATCTGAGGCACGGGGGTTTTCGATGCGTCTGCTTAATTAAGAAGAGCATTTCCTTTCCGGTACAAAAAACGCGCCTCTGAGTCAACTCTGACTCAGAGGCGCTCTGCTTGTTCAAAAACCTCGTAGAGTTTCGCCGCCGCAGCGGCGAAAGAAAGTCCGATCATTTTCTCCGGCGACATGTGCGGCGGGGAAAATACTTCTCGGCCTGCAAACGTGCGCGCTGTCTGCCAACGGCGGACAGCGCGTGCGCTGCAGTCAGGCCGCAAACCCCTTTGTCAAAAAGTAATACTTTTTGACAGCCTCCGCGCCTCAGAGTCAACTCTGAGGCGCTCAAAATCAGGCTTGGATGCCGTCGGGCGCGTCACAGCAGCGCCTGATCGGTGACGGCGCGCCCGGCGATGCGTCCGTAGAACAGGGCGCTGCCGATCGACGTGCCGCAGGTGGGGTACTGCGTGCCGTACATGCCGGTGCCGGCGACCTCACCCGCGGCGTACAGGTGCGGGATCACGGAGCCATCGGGCTTCATGACGCGCGCGGAGATGTCCGTCTCGAGACCGCCGAACGTGACGGTCACGCACGGATGCAGACGCAGGGCGACAAACTTGGGGCCCTTGATCGGGTGCAGGAATTCAGCCGGCTTCCCGAAATCCTCGTCGACGCCACGTTCGACCAGCTCGCAGTAGCGGTCATAGGTCGCCTGCAGCGTCGCCGGGTCGCAGCCCATCTTTTTGGCCAGCCCCTCAATGGAGGCCGCGCAGGGATCCTTGGACTTGCCGGCAACTGCGGCCTTGTAGCCGTACTGCACGCCGCCGTAGGGCTCCTTGCCGCTTGTGATGTACCAGGCGCAGTTGCTGCCGGAGCGGGCGATGGCGTCGCTGACCGTGTACTGATAGCTCCACTCATTGACGACACGTTCGCCGCGGTCGTTGACGATGAGGCCAGACTCGTCGTTGATGCCGACACCGTTGGTCAGGCTCGTGTACACGACCTGCACGGCCGGGTGCTCGAAGTTGCGCGCGCCGAGCTTCTCGGCGGCCGTCAGCCCGTCGCCGACGTTGCCGTGCGGCACGTTGCTGAAGTAGTGCGCGACGGGATAGCGCGCGACCATATCCTTGTTGCGGGCATAGCCGCCGGTCGCGAGGATGACGCCCTTTTTCGCGTAGAGCGTGAGCTTGGCGCCGCCCTTGCGCGTGCACGTCACGCCGGTGACGGCCCCCACCTCATCCGTGAGGATCTCATCCATGGCGGTGTCATAGATGATCTCACCGCCGAGGTCATTTTCATAGTACAACGTCAGGGGCGTGGAGATCTCGCCGCCTTCGCCGTTGGTCTGACCGCCGCCGCCGGGGGAGTTGTGCACGCGCCACGGCTGCAGGCTGACGTGGATGGGCTCGACGTCGAGCACGTCAAAGTGCGTTTTGAGCACGCCATCCTTCTCCACCGGCTTGGACAGCGGCTCCCACGGCTGGGCGAGCACCTGCACAGGGTCGCCTTTCACGGTCGCCTCGATGGAGGTGAGCCAGTCGAGCGTCTGGTTGAGGTGGTCGACCAGATACCGGTTTTTCGATGCGTCCATAAACTTGCCGCTGCGGTTGCCAACGTCCATGAGGTAGTCATAGACCATGTCCTTCGTGTCGAAAAGCCCCTGCTTTTTCTGCCACCGCGTTCCGGCGCCGAGGAGCTTGCCGCCGCTTCTCGCGGTTGCACCGCCGGTAATGCCCTGCTTTTCCACGATCACGACGTCCGCACCGGCCAGCTTCGCCTCGATGGCTGCTGCCAGACCGCCCGCGCCCGCGCCGCACACGACCACGTCGACCGTGCGTACCTCGTCCGGATATTCCGGTGCTTTGGGAGCGGGAGCGGCCCTGAGCGCGGCAATGTCCTCCTTGGACGCACCGGCGGCCTTGAGCGCTGCCGCCGTTGCGTCTAAGATCGCGGCACATGTCAGGTCTGCACCGTCGACAACGGGGATGTTCAGCGTCTGGTACTCCACGATCAGCTCCGGATAGCGCTCGATCGGCGTCGTATTCAGCCCCCAGGCAATGCCGCGGTATTCCTTGTGCTGCGTTACGGTGACGGCTTCGATCCGGTCTTCCGATACCGTCACGCGCACGAAGAGCTTGCCGCCGTAGCCGCGGGCGGCGCCCTCATAGGTTCCGGGGGTGTAGCTTGCCATGTTTAAGACCTCCGTTTCTGTTGGGTTATTCGTTTACAGATCCAGCTTTTCGGCCTGATCGTCGCGCCAGAAGAACTGCCAGTCCTTGAGGTGCCACAGCTGCGCGGTCTCGCGCGGGTCCATGGTCGCGGTGATGCCCTTGGCGTACATATCGTCGATCTGCTCGTCGGTGTAGCCGAGGAAGGAGAGCACCTCGCGGCTGTGTTCGCCGAAGGTCGGCGCGGAGGCGACGATCTGCGCGGGGTTTTTCTTGAACTTGTTCGTGATGCCGATGCCCTTCATCTCGCCGTAGATGCTGTCGGTCCAGGTGGCGATGTCGTCACGGGCGGCGTACTGCGCGCTCTTTTCGATGTCCGCCGGGCCGAAGGCCTTCTGGTTCGGGATGCCGGCCTTGTTCATGATGGCCTCGACTTCGTCGACCGTGCGCTCGGCGCAGAATTTCGTGATGGCGGCCTCGATGCGCTGACCGCGCGGCAGGGACTTGAGCGAGCCGGTCATGCCCTCGGGGAAGTCGGGGTCGGTGCCGTCGCCCGGGGTCGGCAGGCCGACGAGCGGGTAGCCCTTTTTCGTGTTGCCCGCGCCGACCATGCCGATGAAGATCGTGCCGCCGTCCTTGCAGTCGTAAAACGAGAAGCCGGCCGCAATGTCGCTGACGTTGCCGGTGCGGTATTTGACCGGCTCGCCGGGAGCGGGATAACCCTTGTTGAACCACTCGGCCGGATAGCTGCCGAGCAGGCGGAACATCGTCTCATACTGCGACACGTCGCACGCGTCGCCCTCGCCGGTGATGCGGGCATTGGTCATGATCGACAGCGCGCAGATGCACGCGTTGTAGGCGGTGGCGTAGTCGGACAGGTAGGGGTTGACCTTCAGCGGGGGAGAGGTGGGGCTCGTGCCGTTCATGTACATATAGCCGCCCATGGCCTGACCCGAGACGTCATACGCCGCCTTATTCCTGTCGGGACCCGTCTGCCCGTAGCCGGAGACGTGGACGATGGCGAGCTTGCGGTTGATTTTCCACATATGCTCGTCGCTCAGACCGTTTTTGGCATAGGTACCGGGGCGGCCGGATTCGATCCAGATGTCCGCCCACGCGATGAGCTTTTCGAGCACCTCGCGGCCCTTGGCGGTGCGGGTGTTGAGCGTGATGGAATAGGTGTTGCGGTGATCCTGCGAGTAGCCGTAGTTGCCGCGCGTCTGGCACGGCATATTCGGCGCCTCGACCTGAATGACCTGCGCGCCCATCTCGGCCATGATGCTCGCGGCAAAGGGGCCGGCGATGTTCGTGCCGGTCATGAGCACCTTGACGCTCGAGAGAACGCCGAATTTCGGGAACTGGCCGAACGGCATATGCGTGCCGTAATAGTCCTTATACTGCGTAGACATCGTTTTGCCTCCTTTGCGTGCGCGTCACATATTCAGCCAGCCGGCGTCGACCTTCAGCTCCGCGCCGGAGATGTAGCGCGCGGCGACGTCGTCGGCGAGATAGGCGATGGCGTTGGCACAGTCCTTCGGCTTGCCGAGCATGGGCTTTTTCTCGCCGGGCTTCGTGATGGTGTGCAGCGGAGCGGCCTTGCCGGCGCGCATCTGCCACTCGAGGATGCCGATGCCCTTTTCGCGCGGCACTTTGTTGATCTCGGTGAGGATGTTTGCCGGCTCGATGCAGTTGCAGCGGATGCCGCGCTCGAAAAACGAGGCGGAGATGTTGCGCGTCAGACCGAGCACGGCGTGCTTGGTCGTGACGTACATCGCGCCGCCCTTCAGACCGCGCAGCGATGCCGCCGAGGCGACGTTGACGATGTTCGCCGGCGTGCCCTGCTCGAGGAAGATCTTGATCGCGCGCTGGCAGCACAGGAACACGGCGCGCTGGTTGGTCTCGTAGATCATATCATAGACCTCAGGCGTCGTCTCGTGAATGGGGAGCTGACCGTCGAGCACGCCGGCGTTGTTGACGAGGATATCCAGATGACCGAACTCCTTGAGGCAGGTGTCGAACATGGCCTCGATCTGTGCCGGGTCGCGCACGTCCGTTTTGACCGGCAGGATGACGCCGGGCGCATTTTCGGCGGCGACCTTGTCGCGCAGATCCTCCAGACGCTTCATGCGGCGCGCCGCGGCGACGACTTTCGCGCCCTCCATGGCGAACAGCCGCGCGGTCGAGCGGCCAATGCCCGAGCTCGCGCCGGTCACGATGACGACCTTGCCTTCAAAACGCATCTTTTCCATGGTATTTGTCCTCCTTATGAAACGGAATGTTTGATGACCCTTGAACGGGTGTGACTTGATATTTGCCTTGTCAAAATTGTATCATTTTTATAGAGCGCAGTCCAATATCGTTTTATGACCTTGTCAGAAGAAAAAGTTATGGATATAATAAAAGAAAGCAATATTTCGCTGCTGAGCGTTGCTTATTCGACAAGGAGTGTGGAAACTGTGAGCATTCAGCGCCTTCCGGTGTTCTTATCGGCTGCAGAGCACCTCAATTTCACCCGCGCCGCCGAGGAGCAGTGCATTTCGCAGACGGCAGTCAGCCAGCAGATCAAGCTGCTGGAGCAGGAGCTTGGCTATGCGCTGTTCGTGCGCGGCAAGCGCGGCGTGCGTCTGACGCCGGCGGGCGAGGTGTTCTACCGGCAGTGCAAGCAGCTCATGATCCGCTACAACGACGCCGCAGCGCAGGGCAAGAAAATCGCGCTCGGCACGGCGGCGGATCTGCGCATCGGTTATGCCGGGGCATATGAGCTGTGGACGATCGTCGCGCAGATCCGAAAGTATCACCGGCTGCATCCGGAGGCGGCGTTTTCGTTTCAGCTCGGCAGCAACCGGAGCCTGCTTGCCGCGCTGTCTGAGGGGCGGCTGGATATGGCCGTGCTCTCCGGCTTCGGCGTCGTGCTCGATGCCGAACTTGACAGCCGCGTCACGCGCGCAGACCCGTGCATGGTCATGATCAGTGCCGAGCATCCGCTGGCGGCAAAGGCGGAGATCCATCCGCGCGAGCTCAAGGGTATGCCGATCGTGCTCAATCGCGCGCAGGACAGCCGGCCCTCGGCTGCGCAGATCGCGGGGATGTACGCCGCCATGGGCTTGGGCGGCAATCCGCGTATGTATGCCGACGATTTTTACAGCATCGCGCTCATCATCCATGCCGGTCTCGCCTTCAGCATCATGCCGGCGAGCGTGGCGGATTGGGGGATCTCCGGCGTCGTTTTTCGCCCGCTGCACGGTTTCCGGGCGAAGGCGCGCACGCTGCTCGTCTATCCGCGCGGGCGGCAGGAGCTCGGCGTGTCGTCGTTCGTGTCGCTCATCAAGCCGCGGCGATAAACAACAGAAACCCGGGGCGTCCGCGCACGTTGGTGCGGGACGTCCCGGTCGTTTTATGTCTGCTCCATGGCGAGATAGCGCTCCAGCGCGTCCTGCCAGTCGGGCAGCGGCCGGAAACCGGCGGCTGTCAGCTTGGCCGTGTCGAGGCGGCTGTTGCGCGGGCGCACGGCGCGGCTCTGGCCGTATTCTTCGCTCGTCACCGGCAGCACGGTCATGGGGATGCCGGCTGCGCGGAAGATCGCGCACGCAAAATCATACCAGCTCAGATAGCCGCCGCTGTTGACCGCGTTGTAGCGCCCGTAGCGCTCGGTCTCGATCATGTCTGCAAGCAGCCGCGCGAGATCGGGGACATAGGTCGGCGTGCCGACCTGATCGTTTACAACACGCAGTGTGTCGTGTGTCCGGCTGAGTGTCAGCATGGTGCGCACGAAGTTTTTGCCGCCCGCGCCGTAGAGCCACGAGGTGCGCACGATGAAGTGCTGTGCGAGCGTGCCGCACACGGCGCGTTCACCGGCGAGCTTGCTCTGCCCGTAGACGTTCAGCGGGGCAAAGCATTCGTAGTCCGCGGGGTAGGGGGCGGGATACGTCCCGTCAAAAACATAGTCCGTCGTCACATACAGCAGCTTGCAGCTGTGGTCACGGCTGGCCTCGGCCACGTTTTGCGTGCTGTCACGGTTGATGGCAAACACCTGCGCGCGGTTTTCCGGCAGCTCCGCGCCGTCCACGTCCGTCCATGCGGCGCAGTGGATGACCGCGTCCGGCTGCACGCCGGCAAAGAGCGCCTGCACGGCCGATGCATCGCAGAGGTCTGCCTGCACATACGCCGCCGCGTCGGCACTGCGGCACTGCGGCGCGCGCCCGACGGCGATGCCGTGATGACCGCGCCGGCGCAGCTCCGCCATGACGGCACGGCCGAGCAGACCGTTTGCGCCGGTGACGAGTATGTTCATGATCTCACCTCCGCGGCGCACGCCGCATCACAGTTCGATGCCGAGCGCGCGCAGCGCCGGCCAGTTCTGATCCTTTTCGCTGAGGATGGGCGTGTCCCGTCCCGGCCAGACGATGCCGATGTCCGCATCGTCGTAGCGCAGACCGCCCTCGTCCTCGGGGTGGTACACATCGCCGCATTTGTAGGCAAAGACCGCCTGCTCGCTCAGTACCTGAAATCCGTGGGCAAAGCCGCGCGGGATGTAGAGCTGGCGGCGGTTTTCCGCGCTGAGCACGACGCCGACCCAGCGACCGTAGGTCGCACTGCCGCGGCGCAGGTCCACGGCGACGTCAAAGATCTCGCCCGAGATCGCGCGCACGAGCTTTGCCTGCTGGTGCTGCTTTTGAAAGTGCAGCCCGCGCAGCACGCCGCGGTGCGAGCAGGACTGGTTATCCTGCACGAACGCATCCGTGATGCCGGCGGCGGCAAAGTCGGCTGCCTTGTATGTCTCCATGAAATAGCCGCGCGCATCGCCGAAGCACTTCACGTCGACGATCTGCACGCCGGGAATGTCTGTGGGCGAAAAGGTGAAATTGCTCATGGCTGCTTCACCGTCTCACAGGCGTACTGCGCCGGGTCACCGTAAAAGTCGAGCAGCATGTGCGCGAACTTATCGTGCACGCCGTGCTTGGCCGGCGCCTGCACGATGTTCATGCCGGGGTTGTGGTTGCCCTCGATGAGCTCCAACTTGCCGCCGGGCAAAATGGCCACGTCCCAGCCGACGACACGCAGACACGGCAGCGTCTGCGCGGCGCTGCGGCAGAAGTCACAGATCTCCGTCCACTGCGGGATCACCTCGCCCCGGAAGGGCACGCCGGTCATCGGGTGGCAGAGGTAACTGTTGCCGTGCTCGTCGAGACCGTCGGTTACGATGACGCCGGTGGCCGGGTCGATCTCGCAGAAGATGCCGCCGCCGTGGGCGTTGTCAACGTGCAGACCGTTGTTGCCGACGCGCAGCCCCGCGCCGAAGACCTCAAAGCGGTCGCCGCGGCGGAAGGTGATGACGCGCAGCGTGTTGAGCGACGCCGGGTGAAAGCGCGCGAGCGAATCATCGGACTGCACGAACTCCTCGGCCAGATACTTGCCCGCGCACAGCTCGTCAAACAGCGCCTGCCGGTCGGGCGCGGCGTCCCACTCGGCCTCGGTCAGCTTGCGAAAGCCGATGCCCCAGCTTGAATACTGCGGCTTGAGCGCGATAACGTGATAGCGGTGCACGAAGGCGTCGAACGCCTCGGGGTCGGACTCCGGCAGATACAGCCAGCCGCGGCTGACAAACTGCGTGAAGTTCTTCAGAAACGTCACCTTGCTCTTGAGATACGGCTCGGCGATGCTGTTGTACGGACGCATGAGCAGTGTCGCCTCCACGTCGGTCAGGTACTGCTTTTGCTGCGCGGTCGTCAGTCCGTAGAAGCCGAAGATCATGTATTCGGACATGGACACGCGTTTTTCCGGGTTGCTGCGGCGCACCCTGAGGTAGTCGTGAAAGAGCTTGCCCTCCGTAAAGCCCTCCGGAAGCGCGCGCACGCCGCGGATGTAGCCGCGCCAGCGCTTGCGCAGCACGGGATAGGCGCGGAGATTTTTGACGAGTTTATTTTGTGTGAGAATGTTGTTCATCGGATTCACCTGTGCAGTCACGCAGCAGGGGGTATTTGCCCACTGCGTCGAATTGAATGATGTTGCCGCCCGGCCAGTGCCAGTTGCCCTCGATGAGCTCCGGACCGTCGGGCGTGACGGCGATGTCCCAGCCGACGTAGCCCATGCCGGGCACGCGATCCATGGCCTGAGACACGCACGCCGTGATCTCCTGCCAGAACGGGATCACCGTGCCGGGCAGGTATGCGCCGGATGCGGGGTGGCGCGTGTAGTCGTGCAGATCGGTGTTGTTGCGCCCCGGACCGCAGACGCGGCCGGACGCCAGCTCCAGCGGGTAGGCCACGCCGCCGGAATGGAAGTTATCGGTCGCGGCGTTCTTGCCGCCGCATTTGAGGCACGCGCCGATGAGCCGCACATGGCCGCTGCGGTCGCGCGCGGCGTTGATGCGCACGCTGTTGACGCAGCCGGGGCTGAGCGCCTCGAGCGCGGGGTGCTGCCGGATCGGCGCTTCGAGCAGCAGTTGCTGCGCGCGGCAGCCGGCATAAAACGCGGCGCGGTCCGGGATATCCGCCGTGCTGCGCCGCTCGATGCCGCGCCCCATCGTACCGCTGACCGGCTTGAGAAAGAACGTGGCGTTGTGATCGAGAAAGGCGTTGAACGCGGCAAAGTCCGCCTCCGGCGCGTAGACGTGCGCGCGCCGGACAAAGGGCGCAAACGCGGCGAGAAAGCGCGCCTTGTTGCCGAGCGCCTCCTTTTCCGCCGCCGCAGCATTGCGGTTGAGCACGCGGTCGAGCGCAGCCGAGCGCCCGGATGTCAGATACGTCGCGCGCTGCTGCTCCGTCAGATCAAAAAACCGGAGCACGAAGTAGTTTTCCGGTGATGCGCCGTGGCGCACGCTGCACCGGAGCGCGTCGAGCAGGTAGGCCATGCGGCTGCCGCCGCGCTGGGCGCGCAGGCGCGTGCACATCCGGTATGTTTTTTTCAGCGCATTCCATCGGGACATACGTCTGCGCCCCTCTCTGCATCGTCCAAAATGGCGCGGATGTTGTCCCGGCCGAGCCGCTCGATCGTGCGTCCCTGTGCGCGCAGATCGCAGCCGAGCGCCGCCGAGGCGATCTCGATCAGCGACGAGCACACCGGCGTCGGCACCTCCAGCGCCGCGCCGAGCGATTCCAGCAGCCCCAGACCCTGCGGCACGTCCTCCATGATGTAGCGCGAGCGGACGCTCAGCGGCCCTTTGGCGCGCTCCGGCATGGCGGCGTAGGCGAAAAAGACCGCCTTCGCGTCGCTCTGTTCATCGAGACTGTTGCGGAATTTGCACGCCTCGACATACGGTACGCCCTCGCAGCCGAGCCGCTCGAGCACGCGCATCTTCTCACCGTCAAGCGCCTCGAGCAGATTCCAGACCGACGGCGTGAACGCCTCGTGGTACATGCAGTATTCGCCGTTCGTGCCCTCGATGCGCGGGATGGTCATGATCGCGCCGACCGTGTGCACGATCATGTTCGGGTTGTGCAGCGCGGCCTCAGCCACGCTCTTGAGATAGACAAACGGCGTGCCCAGCCGGTCGAGCACTGCTTTTGCCGCCGGGAGCGCGCTGTGCGGGTAGACGCCGATGGGGTTGCGCACGTTGCGAAAGCCCACCTGAAACTCGCCCGGTGCGCAGATGCGCCCGTCGATGAAGTTGCTCTCCGCCTCCGCGAAGATGACACCGTCGGCGAGGTGCAGTCCGAGCGCATAGGCGGTGGAGAGGTAGCCCGGGATCATCAGCAGGATCTGTCCCGCCGTCAGAAACGGCACAACGCGCCGCAGCACGTCATGGTGGTAGCCCGTCTGCGTGCACAGCAGCACGATATCCTTGCCGCGCACGTCCGCCGCGTCGCGCGACAGGTGCGCGATCACACAGTCCGTGTCCGTGCCGAATTCGTGGATGCGCATCCGGCCGCCGGCGGCGCACAGATGCGAGAAATTATCGTCATGCAGGCTGTGCGAGGTCTTGATGAGCGTGACCTCATGCCCGCGCGCGGCGTAGTCGGCCGCAAGTGCGCAGCCGCTGTTGCCTGCGCCGAGAATGGCAATGTTCATAGCGTCTCCTCCATCCTGCGGCCAAAGCGCAGGTCGGTCTCCGGCAGGCGCTTGTTGTCGAGCGCGGCCGCCGGGGTGAATGTCAGTTCGCCGAAGCGCACACCGTGCGGCGTGAGGTACAGATCCACGCGCACGAAGTCAAAGGGCTTGCTCAGCCGGTCGGCAATGGCGAACGCCTCGTCCAGCCTCGCCGGTTTCGGCAGGGAGAAGCCCTCGGGCGCCGCCTGCGAGTCGCGGTTGATGCGCAGGAGCTGAAAATCGCGGTCGAAGAAATAGAATTTCGGCCAGCCCTCGTCTCGGCCTGCGCAGAGCATCACGCAGTCTGCATGGCCGTGAAAGCAGTAGAATTTATAGTCCTCCGGCAGCGTGCCGTCCGGCGTGCCGATGTATTCCTCGATCAGCAGTTTCTTGTCCACATAGCGGTACTGGAGCTCGGAGTAATACGCCCAGAAGGGCTCGCGTCCCCAGGCGCGCAGCTGCTGCACGGCGGCGTGTGTGTCGAGCGCCTGTTTGTCCGTGCAGATGAGGTTGTAGCCGCAGCCGAAGTTCCACTTGACGGCGAACCGCTCCGGCAGCGCGTCCCAGTCGATGTCCTCCGGCCGGTCATACACGGCGAGCAGACGGTTGAGCGTGCCGCCGCAGCCGCAGCCGTCCACGTAGTCGCGCACGCGGTATTTGTCCGCGCACTGGCGCACGACGGGGTCAGTGCCGAAGCGCTCGAGCTTTTGCTTGAGCAGCTTTTCATTGAGCGTCTGCGGGTGCTTCAGGTCCGGCAGACGGCCGAACTTGCGCAGGAATAAGAGCTTGGTGTTCCACCGCGGCGACACATACGACAGCGCGGCGTAAAAGGCGCGCGTGGCGCGGCGGATCTTCTTCTTTTTCACGGTGCAGCGCCGCCTTTCCGCGCGCTCATGCGTCGGCGAGCGCGACCGCGCTCACCGGCTGATGGGGCTCGGTCTTGGCGGGTTCGGATGCGAGGATGAGCTCCTCGGCCGCGTCGAGCGAGTCGAGCAGACAGTCGATGACGAACTTCGAGCGCCGCACGATCGAGCGGTATTCCATCTTCGAGGCCACATACTGATAGTGCAGCACGGAGATCGACGGATCGTAGCGCACGACGCTGCCCTCCTGGCGGCAGAGCCAGTCGAGGATCTCCATCTCGTAGTACATGAACGTTTTCGCGTAAAAGGGCTCGGGATGGCGCGCAAGATAGCGCTGCGAGAAGATCACGCAAGAGCCGTGCAGCACAACGCCCTCTGCGGGGCGCGTGGTGTCGATGTGCTGCTTTTTGCGGTTGCGGATCTGCACGAGCCGCCAGATGGCGGGGCTGTTTTTCTCGCCGCTGCTCAGCAGCAGCAAAACGGGGTGGCGGCTGCGTGCCACGCACGCACGCTTGTGGCGCACGCTCTCAAGCGTGCAGCCGTGCAGCGTTTTCGGGCTCTGGTGGATGCCGGAGAACACCGACACGATGTCGGGCCCGAGCAGGTCAAACGGGTGCTGCGCGTAAATGCGCGCGATCTGCGGGATGAAATCATGCTGCGGGATCTCGACGTCGTTGTTGAGCACGACCGTGAAGTCCGCATCCAGATGCGCACACACCCAGCGCACGCCGACGTTGTTGCCGCGGGCAAAGCCGTCGTTTTTCCCGTGCAGCAGCACGGTCACGTCCGGGCTTGCGGCAAATTCTTCGGCAAGCTGCTTGCCCGTGCCGTCGGGGGAGGCGTTGTCGACGATGACGATGTGCTTGTCGCCCGCGAGTGCGCGGATGCTCCTGACGCAGCTGCGGGTCGTGTCGATGGCGCGGTAATGCAAAATGACGAATGCAGTCATGGTGTCTGTCCTTTCTGCTGCCGGCGGGCGCGCAGGCAGTCGGCGAGGTAATAGCCCAGATCATAGGGGTTGTGGCTGAGCTGAAGGCTTTTGCGGAAATGTGCGGCGGCGCGCGCCGGGTCCGTCGGGTGGCAGCGCTTGCCGAGACGCCGGTTCATCACGGCGTCACTGTGCGGGAAGCGGCGGTAGAGCGCCGCGTGCTTTTCATACAGGTGCAGCAGGTGGGGGTAGGACTTGACGACGGCGGAGATGCTGTCGCCGCCGACTTCGGACTCGACCAGTGCCTCCGGCAGATACACGAGCCGGAAGCGTGCAGCCGCGCGGATGGCAAAGTCCCAGTCCTGATAGCGGCGGATGCGCTCGTCGAAGCGCACAGCTTCCCAGACGGCGCGGTGCATGAGCAGGGTCTGCGTGCCGGCGCGATTCTCGGCCAGAAAATCCTCCAGTGCGCGCCCCGGACGCGGTGCGTGTACGGGGTAATAAAACAAGCTGCCGCTCGCGGCGACGCGGTTCATGCCGCAGTAGCACAGATCCGCGCCCGTGGCCATGAGCAGGTCATACTGCTTTTGCAGCTTGTCCGCGTGCCAGAGATCGTCGCTGTCCTGAAAGGCGAGAATGCTGCCATGTGCGCGCTGCGCGCCGAGGTTGCGGGCATAACACGCGCCGCGGTTCTGCTCGTAGCGCACGTAGTGCACGCGCGGGTCGCCGGGCGCGTCAAACAGGTGCTGCGTGCCGTCGGTCGAGGCATCGTCCACGACGATGACCTCGAGATTTGCATACGTCTGCGCCAGAACGCTCTCGATGCAGGCGGGCAGCTTGTCCTTGCGGTTGTAGGTCGGGATAACGACCGAGATCAGATCGTTCATAGGCTTCCTCCGTTCACGGCCGGGTAGGGGAAGGCGGCGCGCAGCAGGCGCTTTTTCTCCTCGACCTGCTCCGGCCGGATGCGCCAGCCGTCCGCGGCTTCAGAAAGCGTGGGCGCTGCGTTCACGCGCAGATCCCACGGCCGGTGCTGCACGTCGTAGGCGGAGTAGTAATCGTCAAACTTGTACCCGTCGCCGAGCGGCCGGTCGGAAAAGACGATGTGCAGATTCGGGATGTGAAAGCTGTCGGCCGCGATCAGTCCGTGCAGACTGCTTGAGAGCACGCAGCGGCACTGCGCGATCTGCGTGAGCACGGTGATGGGATCATCCTTGACGTTGATGAGCTTTGCGTTGTCGTACCGGCGCACCAGCTCCGCAGCGGCGGGGTCATTCAGGTCGCAGACGTGCGGCACGATACCGACATCATACCGCTTTTCCGGCGGCGTGTCCAGCAGCTCGCTTGCAAGAATGCCGCCGTCACCGGTCGGGATGTCCAGCGAGCGGCCGACCATGCGCTCGACACGGCGGCGCGTCAGCTCGCCGCGCACGGCATGAAAGCGCATATCGCGCTTGAAAAACCGCCCCTGCGCATCGTCGTAGTTGATAAACCCCGAGCCCCAGACGTCCACGTGCGGATGCGTGAAGCCGTTGATGCACTGCTGCAGCTTCATGAGCGGGTTTCCGTGCAGCTTGTACTGCGCCAGACCGCTGCCGATGGCGCACAGGTCACCGGTGAGAAACGAGCAGCGCTCGACCCGATAGCCGAAGCAGCGCTCGATGATGAGCGGGTTGAGCAGATCGCCCATGTTGGCGATGCGGGCATAATACAGATTCAGTGTGTCCGTCATGGCGGTCACCTCCGGGGGATCACAGCGCACGGCTGTAGGGAATGGCATAGAAAAACAGGAAAAACAGGCCGACACAAATGCCGAAGACGAGATACACCCGCCACAGCCGCCGGTCGGCTTTGCAGGCGGCGGCTTCGTTTGCGCCGGTGGGCGCGTCAAAGAGCCGCGCACGCGCAAGCTGCTCTGCCTGCGTCGCCGGACGGAGTGCCGAGCCGAGCACCGCGCCGAGCACGCTCAGGGCGATGCCGATGAAAAATGCGTCCGCCCAGACCGGCGGTGTGATGCCGCGCAGGGCGTAGATCGCCTTCGCGCCCACGCAGCCGAGAAAGCCGAGCAGCATCCCGAGATACGCGCCGCAGCGGCTCAGGCGGCGGCTCCACACACTGCCGAACGCGACCAGACTCCAGGCGCCCGCGATGACGGTGCCGCCGAAGTACATGATGAGGAAGATCTGCGGCGGATTGAGGTAGGCGAGCGCGAGCACGACAAGACTGACCGCCAGCATCGCCCAGCGGGAGCGGGCGAGCTTTTTGCGGTCGTTTTCGGCCTCGGGCAGAATGTCGTTGACGACGGAAAAGCCGATCAGCGACAAAAACGTCGATGCCGACGAGATGCCGGCGGCGCTGATGCCGATGAGCAGCAGCATGCCGATGACCGGCGGCAGCACGTGTGTGGCCGCCCAGATCATGGCCTCGCTCCCGGGGAGCGTATCGTTGATGTTGCGCACGAACGCGGCCGCGAAATACAGCGCGATCGTCACGACCATGACGCCCATGGACGACCAGACGGACGAGCGCAGCACAACGTGCTCGTCCTTGGCCATGAGGTAGCGGCTGGTCTGCCACGGGCTGATGGCCACGACGAGCGCCCAGACGATGCCGTAGGTCACCGCCCAGACGGTGTTGCTCACGCCGTCGGGATAGAGATAGTCCGGATTTCCGGCCCAGGAGAGGATGCCGGGCATAGTGTCGCTGTTGGCGAGCGCCTCGATGCCGGCGAACCAGCCGCCGCCCGCACGGATGAGAAACGGGACGGCCACGAGCGCCGCTGCAAGAAAGACGAGGAACATGATCGTGTCCGTCAGCAGCACGCCCGGCGAGCCGGAGTAGATCGTGAAGGCGGTGAACGCCAGCCACACGATCACGGCGCAGAGCCTGTAGTCATAGCCCGTGATGCTGCTCATGAGCGTGGCCACGCCCTGAATGGCGCTGAGCAGATACGCGCTCACGGAGACGAGCAGGATCACGGCCGAGAGCCTGCGCAGGCGCGCAGAGCAGAAGCGGCGGCCGAAATACTCCGGCAGCGTCGTCACCTCGCTCCGCCGGATGTACCGCCCGAAGAAGCCTGCACCGTAGATGTAGCCCGTCGCCTGAATGACGCCGACGGTCACGATGCCGATGAAAAAGCCGGAGTAGACCTCGCCTGTGTCGCCGAGAAACGCGCCCGTCGAGAGAAACGACGCGATCAGAGACCCGACGATCAGCAGCGTCGGTGCGTTGCGCCCGGAGACGTAGTAGTCGTTCGTATCCTTGACCATGCGCCCGGCGGCGATGCCGACGGCGAAAAACACGACGAGCGCGGCAAGGATACCCAGGAAATACAGATTCATTTCTTCTGTCCGCCCCCGCGCTCAGAGCCGGTCACGGCTCGGTAGACAAATGCGGTGATGACGATCCAGACGCCGAAGGAGATCGAGAGAACGAGTTCCATGCCGGTACCTCCGTGGTGCAGATTCAGTCAAGCTTGAGCAGTACGCGCGCGTAGTGGTCGTTCGGCACAAACGGCTTGCCGTTGAGCTCGTCGAACAGCGGCTGATAGCCGTAGCCGTCCGTGACCCAGGCATAGCCGCGGTACTGCGCGGTGTTGAAGCCGGGGATGGTGTTGGCCTCGATGATGAGCGGACCGTCTGCGGTCATGGTCACATCCCAGCCGATGTTGGAGATCTTGCTGGCCAGCGGCACGGCGCGGCGCATCATGTCGATGGTCTCGTCCCAGAACGGGAGCTGCAGACCGGGGAAGGCCACGCCCGTGACCGGGTGCGCGGCGTAGTCGATGCAGTTGTTCTGATCCACGGCGTCGGTGAGTACGACGCCGGTGCGGATGTCGATCATCGCGGTCAGCGCGTCCTGACAGCCGTTGGAGATGTCCTTTTCGATGGCGGCCGTGAGCACCGGGGCGAACAGATACGTTCCGGACGGCGCGGTCACGGTGTAAAAGCGCACGATGCTCACAGCGCCGGGGTTGAGCTGCGCGAGCGTCGGGTGCTGCTGGATGTATTCTTCCACGATGCCGCCGGGATTTGCGCGCAGATACGCGAGCGTGTCTGCCTGCTCGGCCTCGGTCACCGCCGGGAGGATGCGCACGCCCGTGCCCTGACCCTTGCAGTTGGGCTTATAGACGACCTTGCCGCAGTCACCGGCGAGGCTTTCGAGCAGCGCCGCGTCCACGTCGGACGCCTGCACGCAGCGGCGGCCGTAAAAATCGGCAAACACCTTGGAGAAGATGTATTTGTTCATGAGGATGGCAATGTAGCGGCGGTCGGTATAGGTCTTGCGGAATTCCGCGCGCGTCCACAGTGTGGACATGGTGCGCTTTTGCGCCTCCGTGCGGTCGTGATAGCCGACCCATTCATACTCGTTGAGGGAGATGTGGTTTTGCTTTTTTGCAGCGATGATGTCCCGCTCGATCTCGGCGGGGTCCTCTGCGTAGCGCTCGGCATAATTCGCGGCAAATTCGCGGATATACCTGCGCGCGGAGATCCATTTGCTCAGTGTCCGTTTTTGTTCCATACATGCATTCTCCTGCGTCAGATTTGGAGCTTCCTCAGCTTTTCAAGGGCATTCGCCGCGAATACCTTTGAGAAAATGAGGAGGGGATAAAGGCACGGGGGAGAAGCCACACAAAATGTGCGGCTTCTCCGGATAGGATCGTTTAGTAGTCCGGCGTATCCCACGCGTCCGGCGCCCAGTCCCTGGGCACCATCGTGGTGCGGAAATTGCCGTCCATCTCGCGGTAGGCCATGCGCAGCTTCTGAATGCGCCACGCGCCGTCCTCGCCCTTGACGAAGTCGTCGCAGTAGACCATCCAGCTCTGCAGCACTTCACAGTCATCATAATAGCACATATGGTCCTCGTATTGGAAGACCCCGCGTGCATGGTTTTCGTCGATCAGCCAGATCATCGGCTGGTGCCCCATATGCATCGTCTGCATATCCTTGTTGCACCACTTGGCGTTGCGCGCCTGCAGGAGCTTGTCCTTGACGGTGAGATGGCCGTTGAGGTAGTAGCGGAAGTCGTCGGTGAACAGCTCCATCATATACTCCTCTTTTTTCATGTCCATGCACCACCAGTAGAAATACTTGCACTCGATGATCTTCTGCAGCTGGCACAGCTGCTCGGGTGTGTATTCCTGCCGGCGGACGTGCGTGATGACGTCGAGCACCATATCCCGGACTTTGTCGGGGAATGGGATGTTTCTCGTTGCCACGGGCGAATTACTCGATGGTTTCGAAGTAGTCGTAGGACGGATCCTTGACCTTGTCGCGGCCGTTGTTGTAGTCGGGCGCGAAGTCGGGGTGCAGGATCATGGTGTTGTCGCCGGCGACGGTGCGCTTGACGACGAGCCACTTGCCGTCGCGCTTCTCCCAGAGGTCGATGTCGCGGCAGCGCGCCACGACGACCATGCCGTTGCGGTACTTGCAGGCGGCGTACATGTAAGCCTCGGCGGCGGCCTTGGTGCCGTCCTCGTTGAGCTTGATGAGGATGTTGGTCATGACGTGGTGCGTGGAGACCATCTTGCGGTGCATCTTGAGCATCATGTCGATGAAGCCGTAGCCGGTGCCCTTGTAGGTCGGGCCGTAGTCGACCTGCGCGTCCTCGGCGAACACGGTCTTGCCGAGCGGGTTGTCGATGCGGTCGAGCGCGCGGGCGTAAACGTAGTACTGGTCACGGATTGCGTCTTTTTCTACGAGTTTTTCAAGTTCAGTCATTGCTGTTTCCTCCTTTAGTGTTTGGGTGAATATGTTTCTATGATGACAGGCCGGGCGTCACATCTGCGCGATGAGCGCTTCCAGCTCCGCCTTCCTGCCGGTCTGTGTGATGATCTGCATGCCGCCCATCTGTGCGGTGCAGTTGGCCTCGACCATGCACCAGCCGTGTGTGCTGTAGGCAAGGTCCCAGCCGCAATAGTGATTTCCGGGCACCATGTGTGCCGCCGTTGTGACCATGGCAACGGCTTTGTCCCATTCCGGGAGGCGGTAGCCGTCAAAGCGCACGCCGGTGTCTGGATGGGCCGCGTAGCGGCCCTTTTTGTCCGCGCCGTCGGAGCAGATGCACCCGGTCTCGGGGTCGATGAGCGCGCTGATGCCGCCGGCGCTGAAGTTGTCGATGATGCCGTCGCCGCGTCCGACGCGCAGCGTCGGATGGAAGAGCCGCACGCTGCCGTCTGCCAGGACGACCGTCGGGATGCGCAGGGTGTTGACCGACTGCGGATGGATGCGCGCCAGCTCCTCCCCCTGCTCGATGATCTCCTCAAGGATCGCGCCGTGCGCGCTGTAGGCGGCGTGTGCGGCCTCGGGGTAGGGGTAGTCCGCGATCGACTCGGTGTGCACGCCCTTGCCGAAGGCGGCGTAGACGGGCTTGACGATGTAGCGCGGGTGCGCCTGCGTAAAATCGCGCAGTGCCTCGAGCGCGGCGGGCGTCGGCTGCGCGCCTTTTTTGATGCGCAGCACATCGCGGCCGTAAAAGTCGCGGAACTTCTGGTACGTGAGGTACTTGTTTTCGAGCATGTTCGTGTTTTTCGGATCGTTCATGCGCGGGTAGTAGCTCATGCGGATGCCTTCCGTGATGAACCCGTCCCGGTAGGCGGCATCCTTTCCCTCATAGCCGAAGAGGAAGTATTCATTATAGTAAGAGCCATAGCGAAACAGGCTCCGGATCATGTCGCGCCGCAGACGGTACAGGCGCTTTTTGTCGCTCAGTACATCCACGCCGCGGTACTGGGCGATGGTCTTGTCCAGATCCCGCCGCTTGCGGTGGTAGTAGTATGCCTTGCGGTACCAGGTCTGAAAACGGATCTTTCGGTAGACTTTGCGCCGCAGTTTTTTCAGCACGGGGATCACGCTCCGTTCGCAGAGATTTTTCGGCCATTTTGGTTCAAGCCGCCATACATCGGGTGTACGACGGCTTGAATCAAGCGGGTTATTTATTTCTTCTTGATGACTTTCTTTTTCTTCGGGCGGAACATATTGATCCGGATGCGGTGCGTTTTGTCGCGCTGGAAGGATTCCTCGTACACGCGCAGATAGCCGGTATCCTCGATCAGCCACTCGCCGTCGACCTTGACATACTTGTCGGTGTAGATGGCAGAGCCCTGGATCTGCGTGCCGCAGTAGGGGTTGCCCTCGGCGAAGATCAGGTTGTCCTGCAGATACCACTTGCCGTAGGCAACGGTGTCGCTCTCGAACCAGATGACCGGGTTGTGGCCCTGGTGCAGGGTGATCTCGGTATCGGGCATGGACTCCTTGAAGTAGTTGGTGATCTCCTTCGGGCCGTGGAAGACGAGCTTGCCGTTGGAGTAAGCCGTGGAGATGTTCGGGGTCATGGTCGTCTCCAGCTCGTCCCAGTTCTTGGTGTCGAGCGCACGGAAATACTTGCTCTTGAGCTCCTTGATGGCCTGCACGTCCTTGAGACGCTGCACTTCTTTCTCGAGTGCTTCGAGACGTTCTTCAACTGTCATAATGATAACCTCCTGACTTGTTATCTGTGTTTGACGTTTGCGATCAGACCTTCATGGCGGCGGCGTAAGCCTCTGCCGTGGCCTCGATGCCCATGTCGGCCTTTCTGGCGCTGCCGATGACATCGCAGGGGATGCCGAGCTCGCTGCACGCGTCAGTCAGATCCTGCGTCGGGCGGGAGTGCATGCCGGTAGCGATGACGAGAGAGTCAAAGTGGCGGTTCTTCTCGACGGTCTTCTTGGCCTTGTTCGTGAACGCATAGGTGATCTCGTGGTCGCCGACGGCGGTGACCTTAGAGCCGCGACTCTTCTTGATGGTCTCGCCGGGGTACTCGATGTCGAGGAACATCGTGCGCAGCATGCCCATCTTGTTGCCGACACGCTTGGTATCCATGACGCGCACATCGGTCACGCCGTGCTCGATGAGGAACTGCGCGGTCTCGCAGCCGACACCGCCACCGCCGAGGATGATGGTCTCGCCGTGCGGCATGGCCTTGCCGGCCAGCACGTCCTCAGCAGCGAACACGTCCGCCGCGGTATCCAGACCGGGGATGTTCGGCTTGACGAAGTGTGCGCCGGTGGCGACGATCACGTGGTCGGGCTTGACTTCCTTGATGAGCTCGGGCGTCACGGTGACACCGGTCTTGATCTCGATGCCCATGCGCTTGCACTCCTCGGCATCCCACATGACGGCGTCGGTGAAGGCCTGCTTCTTCGGGGCCTTACCGGCGAGCACGAAGTGGCCGCCCGGGGCGTCGGTGGCTTCATAGACGGTCGGGTTGTGGCCGCGGGCCTTGAGGTACTCGGCTGCCATCAGGCCGCCGATGCCGGCGCCGATGACCATGACGTTTTTGGCCGTCTCCGGCTTCGGGAGGCCCTTGTACTCCAGGCAGAGCGCCGGGTTGCGGGTGCAGGTGATGTGCTTGGCCTTCGGGTCGATGACCTTGTCGTAGCAGCCCTCGGTGCAGCCGATGCAGCGGCGGATCTCCGCCTCGCGGCCTTCCTTGGACTTGTTGCACCATTCGGGATCGGCGAGCTGCGCACGGCCGACGGCGACCATGTCGATCTTGCCCTCGCGGATGAGCTGATCGGCCAGAGCGGGGTCGACGATGCGGCCGACGCCGATGACCGGAATGTTCACGCGCGCCTTGATGGCGGCGATGTTATCCATGTTGAAGCCCGGCTCCAGGTTGTAGGGCGGCACTTCGTACACGGTGGCAAGGCTGCGGGCGTTGCCGCGGGACAGGTCGATCGCGTCCAGACCGGCTTCCTGAGCCCAGCCGATGAACTCGACCGTCTCGTCGACCGTGGTCACGGCCGGGAGCATCTCGTCGATGGCGTCCAGACGCATGAGCAGCGGCATATCCTCAGGCATGTTCTTGCGCATCTCGCGGATGACTTCGAGGTTGAAGCGGCAGCGGTTCTCGAGGCTCTGGTTGCCGTACTCATCGGTGCGCTTGTTGAGCGAGGGGTTCATGAATTCGTGCGGCAGGTAAGTGTGCGCGCCGTGGAACTCGAGTGCGTCAAAGCCGGCCTCGACGGCGAGCTTGGCGGAGTAGCCAAACTGCTTGACGATCTCATGGATGCGCTCGACGGTCAGGGTGTCGGGCGTCTCGAGCTTGTTGGTCTTGTCGAAGAACTCTTCGGGCACGAAGCCGCCGTGCCAGATCTGCACGGCCGCCTTGCCGCCGGCAGCGTGGATCGCGTCGGTGATCTTGCGCAGCTCATCTCTGTGGTGCTCATTATAAAGGCCGAGGTACAGGTAGGCATGGCACTCGGGGCAGATGGAGACAAGCTCGACAATGTTCAGGCCGCAGCCGCCGGCCGCGCGCGCAGCGTGGTAGGCGGGCAGGTCCTCGCCGACGTCATGCTTGTTCTTGACCATTTTGGTGTTCATACCCGGCAGAACCACACGGTTTTTCAGCTCAAGCCCTCTGAGCTTGATGGGAGAAAACAATGCATCGTAACTCATGAAATACACCTTTCCTAATTGTAATGGATCCGAAACTGGTTTCCTACACGTTCTGCTTGAGCACGGAGTTCCTTAATCGTGTCCGGCGGACCCGGGAATGATCCTCCGGAGACCGGCCGCTGGTGGCCGGATTCCGCGCTCAACAGCTATTGTAAAAATTTTAACACTGAGCCGCAGAGCGTGTCGGAAAGAATATGGGCTATTCATACGCAAGGAATGTACAAAATCTTTAGTTTTATTGTCACTCTGCGACAGGTTTGTGGCGTAATGTACAAAAACGCGGGTGTTTTCTTGGAAGCACTTGCTTTTTCCTACAGAGAAATGGCGAAAAATCCAGTGTTTTTCGGTGCTTTTCCGTCATTTTTTCCTCGGACAAAGTCGCCGAAAAGTCACAAAAGCGTAGTGAAAACACAAAAACTGTCCGCTTCCACGCCATCATTTTCTGAAATTCTTTTTGCAAATGTGGATTATTTAACAAGAAAATGTGCGACATGACCGCGCCGTATCCAGTATACTGAAAGCACGAACCATCCGGAGCACCCGTGCGCCGTTTGACGGCCGCAGCGCCGCAGACGGCTGACGGCACGGGACACATCATGAAAATCGTTCAGGAGGTAACAACATGATCACTGATATGAAAAATGCGAAGATCTTCTCCCCCCTGCAGCTTGGCAGAACGACGCTGAAGAACCGCATCGCCATGGCGCCGATGAGCATGCACTACGAGGCCACCAACGGCACCGTGCCCAAGCAGCTCGCCGACATCTTCGTGCGCCGCGCCGAGGGCGGCGCCGGCTACGTCGTCATCGACGCTGTCACGGTCGACCATAAGTATTGGTACATCGGCAAGACGACCGCGCTGGACAAGGACTCCCTCGTCCCGCAGTTCGCTGCCTTCGCAAAGCGCGTGAGCGACGCCGGCAGCACGCTCATCCCGCAGATCATTCATCCGGGTCCGGAGTCCATCTGCGCGCTCAAGGGCATCACGCCCCTCGGCCCGTCCGTGAACACGAACGCCAACGGCGCTGTCAGCCGTCCGATCACCATCGACGAGATCCACAAGGTGGTCAAGCAGTACGGTCAGGCCGCGCGCCGCGCCGAAGAGGCCGGCTGCGGCGGCATCGCCCTGCACTGTGCGCACGCTTACATGCTGCCGGGCGCGTTCCTCAGCCCGCTGCGCAATAAGCGCATGGACGAGTACGGCGGCTGCATCGACAACCGTGCGCGTCTGATCCTGGAGATCATTGAAGAGTGCCGCCGCAATATCAGCCGCGATTTCCCGATCGTGCTGCGTGTCTCCGGTTCCGAGCGTGAGCCGGGCGGCAACTCCCTGGACGAAATGCTCTACCTCGCCCCGAAATTTGAGGCTGCGGGCGTTGATATGCTCGAGGTCTCCGGCGGCGTCCAGTATGAGGGCCTTCAGAACATCCTTCCCTCCCACAGCCAGAAGATCGGCATGAACGTCTATGAGGCGTCCGAGATCAAGAAGGTCGTGAACATCCCGGTTTTCGTTGTCGGCAAGATCAACGACGTGCGCTACGCCGCCGATCTGGTGGAGCGTGGTCTGGTGGACGGCGTGTCCATGGGCCGTCCTTTGCTCGCAGACCCCGACCTGCCGAAGAAAGCACTCGAGAACCGCTTCGATGACATCACGCCCTGCGGCTCCTGCGGCGGCCGCTGCATCACGCCGGAAGATCCGCATCATCCGGTCTGCAAGTGCCACATCAACCCGCTCGTCGGTCACGAGTACGACTTCCCGTTCAACCCGACCGACAAGCCCAAGAAGGTCCTCATCATCGGCGCCGGCCCCGGCGGTATGTACACCGCTGTCACGGCGGCTGAGCGCGGCCACGACGTCACCGTCTGGGAGAAGAGCAAGCAGATCGGCGGCCAGCTGAATCTGGCGGTCGTCTCTCCCGGCAAGCAGGAGATGTGCAAGTGGCTCACCCACCTCAACTACCGCGCCAAGAAGGCCGGCGTGAAGTTCGAGTTCAAGAAGGAAGCTACGGTCGAGAATGTCAAGGAGTTTGCGCCTGACGCCGTCATCGTCGCCACCGGCGCAACGCCGCTGATCCCGACCTTCATCAAGGGCGTCGGTGACTACCCGGTCATCACCACCCACGACATCCTCAGCCGCAAGGTGACCATCCCGAAGGGCACGGTCTGCATCCTCGGCGGCGGCGAAGTCGCCTGCGAGACGGCCGAGATGCTCATGGCCGACGCGCGTCCGAACTCCTTTGCGACCACCGGCAGCATCGGCGACGTGGAAGTCACGCTTGTCGAGATGCAGCCGCAGCTCATGACCGGCGTCTGCCTGCCGAACCGCAACATTGCGCTCGCAAGCCTCCGCCGCGAGGGCGTCAAGAGCTACATCAACTCCAAGGTCCTTGAAGTGACCGAGCACGACGTCAAGATCCAGCACAAGGACGGCTCCGAGGAGTGGCTCAAGGGCTTTGACTACATCGTCCTCGGCCTCGGCTCCCGCAAGTACGATCCGCTGTCCGAAGAGCTCAAGGCTTTCGTTCCGGAAGTGCACGTCATCGGCGACGCCGTCAAGCCGGGTCAGTCCAGCGATGCCATGCATCAGGGCTTCCACATCGGCTACGAGCTGTAAAGCATACCCAACCCCCAACTCCTTCTATTTGATAATTTCCCTTTTCATCCTCTTACTCCTTTCAATCTTATCACAGCGCGAAGACCCGCCGGATGCACACCGGCGGGTCTTTTGCCATTTTTCGTGTTCTGTAACAAAAATGAAAATGTTTAAAAGAATGATCGTGTTTACTTGTTTTTTGCAGGGAAAGCTGTTAATCTATAAACGTGTAAGTGTGGGTAGTTTTTTATAAACTGAGTTGTTTCTGTAACCGTGAAAGGGGGCTGAATGCTTTGAAGAGAAGGAACAGGCCACTCTGCGAAACACCGCGCAACGGGTATTTTTGCGGGTCGGACAAGTATCTCCGCCTGCAGGAGCATACCATTCGCGAGGAGCTGTTCCCCATTATGGAAGTGGACAGTTATTTTATACTGGTCCGCGAGGGCAACGGCAGCTTTATCATCAACGGCGAGGAATTTCCCGTGCGTCCGGGCTGCGTTGCATGGATCCAATGCTCTCAGGTGCTGACGATCTGCCCGGAATTCGGGCAGGCGCTCACGATCTGGGTCGCCGCGTTTGATTATCAGCTTTTGAGCTACTATATGTTCAACCAGATCACCAACCTGCGCGAGGTCGAGATCGTCACCGGCCTGCCCGTCATCGGTCCGGATGGAGATGATATTCAGCAGATCGTGCGCCTGTTTGAGCAGTTCCGCCATCTGAGCGCGAAAAACAGCTGCGGCTCGGCCGTGATGCGCAGCTCCTATCTGCGCAAGATCGAGCTGCTGTATAACCGCGCCGCTGCGCGGCGCAAGGCACAGTATTCGCTGCTGGATATGCCGCTCGGCCGACGTGCCAGTCTCTATATCGCCACGCACAGCACGGCGGAGCTCACGGCGGCCTCGGTCGCCGAGGCTGTCTCGTCCGACGCGGGTGAGACAGCGCTCAATCATGCGCTGCTGGTCGCCACGGGGCTGAATTTCAGCCAGTATGTCAACCGTGTGCGGCTGATTTTGGCCATGTCGTACTTTTTGTATGACAGTCTGCCGTTTGACTATGTGTCGTCCATCTCCGGCTTTCATATGAGCATCACGTTCTTCCGCCGCTTCAAGGCGCTGACCGGCATGACCCCGCAGGGGTATCTCAACGATATGCTCAGCGACGGGAAGGACGGCCGGGTCTACCGCGGCATGATCATGAGCGAGACGCTCATTTCCGCCATCAGTTATCTGTATGAGAATATGTCCGAGCCGATCGACGCGGAAAAGATCGCGCACGATCTCTATACTTCGGAAAACATCCTGCGTGTGCAGCTCAAGACGCGCCTGAATTCCAGCTACAAGCAGATCCTGTCGATGTTCCGCGTCCGCTATGCCGAGGCGCTGCTCACGACGACGGATCTGCCGACGGTCGATATCGCCATGGAGACGGGCTTCGGCTCTGACCGCACGATGGGCCGCGTGTTCTATGCGCTCAACAAGATGTCGCCGGGCGAGTTCCGCAAGCAGAGAGGACAGGGGAGGAAGCAGCATGGCTAATGAACGTTCATCCGGATCGGCGTTTTTCAGCGCCAAGGACGAGAAGTCCGTTCTGGCCGGTGCGCATGACTATTTCGTCAACAATGTCCTGCCGAGCGATATCAAGGCGTGCGTGCGCAAGATCCAGGCGCCGACGCTCTATGTCAACAACCACGACGAGACGTTCCTGCTCGTGCGCAGCGGCCACGGCACGCTCACGGTCAACGGGCTGGATTATCCGCTCAAGCCGGACACGCTTGTCAACCTCGGACCGTTTCACCGCTATCGCTATCAGCCGGACAAGGGGGAGACGCTCGAGATCGCCGAGAGCCGCATGAACAGCGGCACGTATGTCTATCTCGTGGCGAATCCCTATATGAAATTCGAGCAGTTTTATGTCCCGTCCGAGCCGCCGGTCGTGGCGCTGCACGGCCTGTATGCCGAGATCGCTAACGATGCCATGCGCGGCATCCTCACCGAGACGGAGCGGCAGTCGCCCGATCAGCTCCAGCTGTGCTTTTGCTACATGATGGATCTGCTCGGCATCGTGACTGAGAAGATGCCGCGGGAATATTTTCACCAGAGCCCCGGCCACGCGTAAGAATCGACAGAAATATCGTCAATGTCAACAAAGCCTCAAAAGCGACAGCAGTCGTCTTTTGAGGCTTTGTCAGTTTTGCCACGAAATCTGTTGTGAAATCTTATTTTTTGTCGTTTTTTACGATAGCAAAACAGGAGGCAACGCCCGAAAGAAAATCGAATCTAATGTTAAAATATTATCGTTCCTTAACAAAAGCATAACTGCTGGTGTGTGTCCGGGGGGACGGGAAACCTCCGGAAAAAGTCAAAGATTTGCGTTAAGAAAGGACAAAGAATCATGTTTGAAAATGAATTCAAAGGCAAAGTCGTTCTGGTAACCGGCGGCAGCCGCGGGATTGGTTTCGCAGCCGTCAAGGGCTTCCTCGCGGGTGGCGCGAAGGTCTACTTCCTCAGTCACTACGAAGAGACCGGCGCCAAGGCGCTGGCCGCCCTCAAGGAGATCAACCCCGACTACGAGGTCATGACCAAGGCGATCGATCTGTGCGACTACAAGGCCGTGCAGGAGCTGTATAAAGAGATCATTGCCAAGTGGGGCCGTCTGGACGTGCTCGTCAACAACGCCGGCACCGACAACAGCACCTGGCTGACCAAGCTCAAGCAGTCCGAGTGGGACGCCGTCTGCAACCTGAACATGAAGGGCCCCTACACCATGATGAAGTACGCGATCCCGCACCTGATCAAGACCAAGGGCTGCATCGTCAATACCGCTTCCGTCGCCGGTGTCTACGGCTGCCCGACCGGCCTGCCGTACCCCGCCAGCAAGGCTGCCCTGATCGCCATGACCAAGTCCGTCGCTTATTCCTTCGCCGACAGAGGCGTGCGTGTCAACGCGGTCGCTCCGGGCGTTGTCAACACCGATATGGTCGCCAATATGCCGCAGTTCGCCAAGGACTCCGTCGGTGATACCATCCCGATGAAGCGCTTTGCCGAGCCCGAGGACATTGCCAACGGCATCATGTTCCTGTCCTCCAGCGCCGCATCCTACGTCACCGGCGTCTGCCTGCAGATCGACGGCGGCTACCGTCCGAACAACCTGCCGAAGTAATTTTCCAAAGCCGCTGATCCCGCCCGCCGCGGGCGGGCGGGAGGCGGCATATGCCAAATTCAGTGCTGTCAGGAAGTGATGGAGATGCGCACGCAGCATTTTAACATTTTCAATACCGGGACGGAGAGCTTCTTTACCCCCGGCACGCAGCTGGCGAACATTGCCCGCGTGAAGCCGGACGCTCCGGCGGTCATCTACGTTTCCCCGGAAAACAAGGAGACGGTCATGACATGGCAGGAGCTCCACGAGCTCTCGAACCGCATTGCATGGTATCTGCTCGATCAGGGCATCGGCCCGGGTAAGAGCGTGCTCGCCGCGCTGCCGAATATTCCGACGCACATCGCGCTTGCGTTCGGCATCTGGAAGACCGGCGCGTGTTATGTTCCGGTCTCGAACCGTGCGCCGCAGCGCAACCTCATGGAGATCTGCACCTGCGTCTCCCCGGCGCTCGTCATCACCAACCGCAAAAAGCCCGACGGCTATCCCAGCCTGAGCACGGCAGAGCTCAAAATGCTGTGCGCGCAGTGCTCTGCGCAGCTGCCGCCCGATGTGCTGGCCATCCCCAACCTTGCCAACTGCTCCGGAGGCACGACGGGGACGACCAAGGTCATTGAGCAGGATATGCCCGCAGGGGAGAGCGATGAAGGGCTGCGGACATGGTTCGCCGTGTCCGGTATGCGCTTTGAGATGCGCCAGCTGCTTGCAGGCCCGCTGTTTCACGGCGCGCCGCATTCGGCGGCCTTCAACGGGCTCTACTGCGGCAACACGCTCGTCATGCCGGCCAAGCTCGACGCCGAGACGATCGTGCGGCTCATCAAAAAGTACCGCATCGAGTACGTTCAGATGGTGCCGACGCTCATGCAGCGCATCAGCCGTATGCCCGGCTTCCGAAAGGAAGACCTTGCGAGCATCGAGGTGCTGTGCCATACCGGCGGCGTCTGCTCGCAGGATCTCAAGCGCGAATGGCTCGAGATCATCCCGCCCGAGCGCCTGTATGAGATGTACGCCATGACCGAGTGCATCGGCATGACCTCCATCCGCGGCGACGAGTGGCTGCGCCATCCCGGCAGTGTGGGCAGAATGCACTGTGGCCGCGTTGCGATCCGCGACGAGGACGGCAGGGAAGTGCCGCAAGGCGAGATCGGCGAGATCTTCATGTCGTGGGGCGATAACAGCCCGCGCGTTACCTATAAGAATATGCCGCCGCTCCCGGTGGACAGCGAAGGCTTCCGCAGCGTCGGCGACATGGGCTATGTAGATGCTGACGGCTATCTGTACTTTGCAGACCGCCGCAGCGACATGATCGTCACCGGCGGAGAGAACGTCTTTGCCGCCGAGGTCGAGATGGTGCTCAAAAAGCACCCCAAAGTGGTTGACGCCGTGGTCATCGGCCTGCCCGATCCGGATTGGGGTCACCGCATCCACGCCATCGTGGAGACGAACGCCCCGGTCGGGAGCAAGGATCTGATCCGCTTCGCGCTCAACTACCTCCCCCCGTATAAGATCCCCAAATCCATTGAATTTACGGATCACATTCCCGTCAACGAAAACGGGAAGATCGTGCGCAGCAAGCTGATCGAGGAGAGCCTTGCCAAAGGCTACTGACCGGCGCTGCACACAGGAAAGCAACCAAACTGTCCACGGCAATTGCCGAATCATCAGACAGGAGAATACACTATGGAAAACAACAAGAACTACATGAAAGGCTTTGTGCCGTATGCAGTTGCAGCGGCTATCCTCAGCCTTTGCGGCGGCTTCACCGCTTCGGTGCCGACCGCGATCTCCACGGCCTGGAACGCGGATGCGTCCCTGACCTTCATCACGCTGGCTTATTCCCTGGCCGCCGCCGCTATGGCGCCGATCATGGGCAAGCTCGGCGGCGCGATCGGCCGCAGAAAGATGCTGCTCGGCGCGATGGCGCTCTACACCGTCGGCCAGGCGCTCATCGCCATCTGCCCGCAGAACGTCCCGCTGCTGCTCGTCTTCCGCTTCATGGTCGGTATCGGCGCTGCCGGCATCGCTCCGGTCGTCATGTCCTACATCATGATGGAGTTCCCGCCCGAGAAAATGGGCCAGGGCTTCACGATCTACATGGCGCTGGCCTGCGGCATGGTCATCTTTGGACCCACCCTCGGCGGTATCGTCATGAAAGTCATCGGCACGGCCAGCGCATGGCGTATCGTCATGTGGATCTGCGTCGCACTGTGCGTGATTTCGTTCCTCATCTGCTTTGCAAAAGTCAAGGATAACCCGAACATCCCCAAGGGCTCTATGAAGGGCTTTGACTGGGCGGGCGCCGTGTTCGTCCTGCTCATGTTCGGCGCGCTCGTCTGCGTGCCCACCTTCGGCCAGCAGAACGGCTGGGCCAGCGCCGCGACGCTCGCGTCCATCGGCGTGGCCGTCGTCGGTCTGATCGTCCTGTTCCTCGTTGAGAAGAAGGCTGCCAGCCCGATCCTCAACGGCAAGTTCATCGCCCGCAAGAACTTCGTGCTCCCCGTGCTGATCATGTTCCTCACGCAGGGCCTCATGACCGCCTGCCTGACCGAGGTCATCCGCTTCGGTTATGCCATCGACAAGGCCACCGTCGCTGCGGTTGCCATGAGCATTGAGTACCTCGGCATGGCCATCGGCACCATCGTCCTCGGACCCATGGCCGATAAGAAAGAGCCCAAGATCGTTGCTGCGATCGCGCTCGTGTTCGTTGCCATCGGCTCTCTGATCATGCTCTTCATCGGCGAGAATGCCGGCATCCTCATGATGGGCGGCGCGCTGTTCTTCGTCGGCCTCGGCCTCGGCGGCAACACCACCATCTTCATGAAGGTCGCGCTGTCCGGCGTTGCTCCGGCTGAGTCCTCCTCCGCTTCCGGCACGTTCAACGTCTTCAAGGATATGTGCGCTCCGTTCGGCGTCGCCATCTTCGTGCCCATGTTCGTCACCGGCATGACCAAGAAGGCTGCCACCGGCATGGCAGTGCCCGCCGCTGCCGCCAGCGCGCTGCACTCCGTGGCGCTCGTGCAGCTCATCTGTGTCGTCGTCGGCATCGTGGTCTGCTTCCTGATCCCGAGCGTGCACAAGAAGGCAGAAGCCGCCAAAGAGTAATTTCTTCCGACCAATCGACCTCATTCAGTGCGATACGCACAGAAAGGATTGTCATCTAACATGAAAGAAATCGACAACAAACTGACTCAGAAATTCGACGAGTATCCTTCCTTTGGCGTTCTCAAGGGCGTCAAGGTCTTCGTGACCGGCACGAACATCGCCGGCCCCTTCGCCGGCTGCCTCATGGCCGAGATGGGCGCGAAGGTCCTGCAGGCCGAGGCTCCGACCATCGCCTGCCAGACTCGCGGCACCCTCGCGTGGAGCCAGAACCACCGCAACGAGTACTCCATCACCATCAACTCCGCCAGCCCCGCCGGCAAGAAGATCTTCCTCAAGTGCATCGAGTGGGCTGACATCTGGATCGAGGCCGGCCGTCCGGGCTCCTATGCCAAGCGCGGCCTGACCGACGAAGTCTGCTGGAAGCACAACAAGAAGCTCGCCATCGTGCACGTGTCCGGCTACGGCCAGTTCGGCCCGTCCAAGAACAAGCCCTCCTACGACGTCTCCGGTCAGGCCATGGGCGGCTACATGTACATGAACGGCGTCTCCCCGACGTCCGGCCCGCTGAAGGTCAACCCGTACCTGTCCGACTACATCACCGCTTACAACGCCTGCATGGTCGCGCTCGCCGGCTACATCAACGCCAAGAACAGCGGCGAGGGTGATTCCTGCGACGTCGCGCAGTACGACACCATGTTCCGTCTGCTCGACAACTACCCGGCCAACTGGTTCAACAAGGGCTACCCGAAGCAGGGCGAGCCCGTGCCGTTCCGCACCGGCAACAAGAGCGACCAGGCTGCCTGCTTCTCTTTCTATGACACGAAGGAAGGCAACGCCATGTTCGTTGCGATCGTCGGCCAGGGCCCTGTCACCCGCGGCTACCCGATCATCGGCATGGGCAAGCCCGGCGTCACCGAGGGCATTCCGAAGAACTGCACCGGCTTCCCGCTGTTTGACCCCCGCGGCAAGAAGGCGGACGAGCTGTGCGCGAAGTTCTGCGCCGAGCACACCTGCGACGAGATCGAGGAGATCTTCAACAAAGCCGGCATCCCGTGCCAGCGCGCTTACGGCCCGGCCGACATCGAGAAGGATCCGCAGTACGAGGCTCGCGAGAACATCGTCGAGTGGGATGACCAGTGCTTCGGCAAGATGAAGGGCATCGGCGTCACGAACATCTTCAAGAAGAACCCGTCCCAGATCGTGGCTTCCGCGCCGTGCTTCGGCGAGCACAACCGCGAGGTTCTCAAGGACTTTGGCTACACCGACGAGGAGATCGACGCGCTCTACAAGAAGGGCGAGCTCGCGACTTGGACGCCGGCGGACACCGCCCGCATCAAGAACTTCGTTGAGTGGCACTTCTTCTGGGATCCGGAGCGTCAGGCCAAGCGCATCGGCCTGGAGTATCCCCCGAAAAAGTAAATCTTAGCGCAAATAGACGGTAAGCTGTCAGCATGGGCTTTTGCCCATGTTGGCAGCTTATCTTGAATCCGGAGATAACTGTAGAAAAACACAACAAAAAGGAGGCACAGCATATATGAGTTTCAAAAAAATTGACTGCAACCTCACGCAGAAGTTCAGCGAATACCCCGACTTTGGCGTTCTCAACGGCGTCAAGGTCTTTGTGTCCGGCACGGCCATCGCCGGTCCCTTTGCCGGCTGCCTGATGGCGGAAATGGGCGCAAAGGTGCTTCAGTCCGAGGCGCCCAAGATCTCCTGCGGCACGCGCGGCACCACGAGCTGGTCGCAGAACCACCGCAACGAGTACTCCATCACGTGCAACCCGCGCACGCCCGCCGGCAAGAAGATCTTCAAAAAGTGCCTCGAATGGGCCGATATCTGGATCGAGTCCAGCAAGGCCGGCACCTATGCCAAGATGGGCCTCACCGATGAGGTCTGCTGGGGCGTCAACAGCAAGCTGTGCATCGTGCACGTCTCCGGCTACGGTCAGACGGGCCCGTATAAGTCCAAGGCGTCGTACGACGTTTCCGGTCAGGCGATGGGCGGCTATATGTACATGAACGGCGTGTCCCCGACGGATGTGCCGCTGAAGGTCAACCCCTATCTGTCCGACTATGTCACAGCTTACAACGCCTGCATGACCGCGCTCTCGGCGTATATCCACGCGCTCAAGACCGGGCAGGGCGAATCGTGCGACGTCGCGCAGTACGACACCATGTTCCGCCTGCTGGATAACTACCCGGTGCTCTGGTACAACAAGGGCTACCCGAAGGACGGCGAGCCCGTGCCGTACCGCACCGGCAACCACTCCGACCTTGCGGCCTGCTTCTCGTTTTACACCACGAAGGACAATAAGCAGCTCTTCGTCGCCATCAACGGTCCCGGACCGGTCGAGAAGGGCTATCCCATCATCGGCGTCGGCACGCCGGGCGTGACGCCGGGTCTGCCGAAGGGCATCCCCGGCTTCCCGCTCAACACCCCCATGGGTCAGAAGGCGGATCAGGCGCTCACGGATTTCTGCGCGCAGCACACCTGCGCCGAGCTCGAGGAGATCTTCAACAAGGTCGGCATCCCGAACCAGCGCGCCTATGAGCCGGGCGACATCGAAAACGACCCGCAGTATGCCGAGCGCGAGAACCTCGTCGAGTGGGAAGACCAGATCTTCGGCGAGATGAAGGGCATCGGCATCACGAACCGCTTCAAAAATAACCCCTCGCAGATCGTGGCGTCTGCGCCGTGCTTCGGCGAGCACAACCGCGAGGTGCTGCAGGAGTTTGGATACACCGACAAGGAGATCGACGACCTCTACAAGAAGGGCGAGATCGTGACGTGGACGCCGGCGGACACCGCCCGCATCCGTCACCTGCCCGATTGGGGCTTCTTCTGGGATACCGAGCGCCAGTGTGAGCGCATCGGCATGGAGTGGCCGCTCAAGGACGAGTGATCCCCGCAAACCGGGCAGACTGCGCTGTGCGCAGTCCGTCCACCGCATTCTATATCAGCAAAGGAGAAACAAATGGGTAGACTTGATGGAAAAGTCTGTTTCGTCACCGGTGCCGGTTCCGGCATTGGCGCCAAGACGGCCGAGCTCTTCGCACAGGAGGGCGCAAGCGTCATCATGGCGGATATGCATGAAGAAAACCTCAACAAGGTCGCGGCCGACATCCGGGCTGCGGGCGGCGAGGTCATGACGGCCGTCGTCAACATCACCGACAACGACGCTGTGAAGGCGGCGTTCGCGGCCGGTGTGGAAAAGTACGGCAAGATCGATGCGCTGGCCAATATCGCCGGTGTGCTCGATGTTGCAATGCGGCCGATCGACGATTTTCTCACCAGCGATCTGGACACGACCCTGACCGTGAACGTCAAGGGCACGATGTACGTTACCCGCGCGGCTGTCAAGCAGTTCATCGCGCAGGGCTACGGCACGATCGCGACCGTCGCCTCCGTTGGCGGCGTGAACGGCAACGGCAGCGCTGCCTACACGGTCTCGAAGGGTGCGGAGGTCGCGCTGACCAAGCACATCGCGCTGCGCTTTGCCAACGGTGAGCAGAAGATCCGCGCCAACTGCGTGTGCCCCGGCACGGTCATGACCCCCATGACCACGCGCGCCATGAAGGCCAGAGGCAAGTACACGAAGGCCGCCAAGGCCATGCAGGCCTCCACCGCGAAGCACTCGACGCTCGACGTGGGCACGTGCACGGATCTCGACATTGCCAAGATCCTGCTGTTTTTGTGCAGCGACGATTCTGCGCCGCTCAACGGTCAGGCGCTCGTTGCCGACTACGGCGCAAACCTCTGATCCGACTGCGCCGGTGCGCGCACACCGGCGCAAAGCTGTAAACTGCGCACACAAAATGAAAGGGAGTGTACTGTTATGAGTAACCGTTTGGAAGGAAAAGTCGCGCTGGTCACGGCGTGCACCCGCGGTATCGGCCGCGCGATCGCAGACCTGTTCGTCGATGAGGGCGCGAAGGTCTATTATGCCTGCCGCAACATGGAGACCGGCAAGGCTGCCGTTGAGGCCGCCAGAGCCCGCGGCGGTCAGGCCGAGCTCGTCTACTTTGAGGCACACGACCCCGCCACACACAGAAGCATGATCGACGAGTGCATCGCCAAGGAAGGCCGCCTCGACGTGCTGGTCAACAACTTCGGCGAATCCAACCCCCGCAAGGACCTCGACATCACCAAGTGCACCTACAAGGAGTTTGAAAAGACCGTCTGCGTGGATCTCTCGACCGTGTTCAATGCCTGCCAGGAAGCGCTCAACAAGGCCATGATCAAGCAGCACTCCGGCAGCATCATCAACATCGGCTCTGTCGCCGCCGTGTGCCCCGACCGCACGCAGGTCGGCTACGGTGTTGCCAAGTCCGGCATCAACCACCTCAGCCGCCAGATGGCGCGTCAGGTCGCGCACGCAGGTGTGCGCGTCAACGTGCTCAACCCCGGCATCATTGCCACGGAAGCCGTTGCCAAGCACCTCACGCCCGAGACCCAGTCGCGCTATACGACCAACTGCATGATCAAGCACCTCGGCGAGCCCATCGACATCGCCTACATGGCGCTGTATCTTGCCTCCGATGAGTCGAAGTACGTCACGGCGCACGTGATGAACGTCTCCGGCGGCTGGATGTAATGTCCGCTTTGTCTTCTTTTTATATCCTCTCATTCCAGCGGGAAAGAGCTCGGCGTCAGCCGGGCTCTTTTTCTGCGTTGACGGGGCGGAATGGGCGCGGCGGCAATTGTTTTCGCTCTTTTCACAAATACCCCCTTTTCATTCTGACTGTTTTATATTACAATGAAATGACGAATATGAAAAAGTGAGGGAAAGTTTCATGGGAACAGAACCGAAGTATCGGCGCGTCCTGCTCAAGATCAGCGGTGAGGCGCTTGCAGGTGACCAGAAGACGGGACTGAATTTTAACGTGATCGGTCAGGTGTGCGACGTCATCAAGACGTGCACGGAGCTGGGCGTGCAGGTGGGCGTCGTCATCGGCGGCGGCAACTTCTGGCGCGGCGTGAAAAACGGCGAGGGCAAAATGGCCCGCTCGCGCGCCGACCACATGGGTATGCTGGCGACCGTGATGAACTGCCTTGCCGTGTCCGACGTGATGGAGCAAAAGGGCATTCCCGTGCGCGTGCAGACGGCGGTCGAGATGCCGGCTTTTGCCGAGCACTACACGTGGGAGCGTGCCATTGCGCATCTGGAAGAGGGCAAGGTCGTGCTCTTCGGTGCCGGCAGCGGCTGCCCGTATTTTTCGACCGACACGGCGGCGGTGCTGCGCGCGGCCGAGATCGGCGCGGATGCGATCCTGCTCGCCAAGAACATCGACGGCGTCTACAGCGCCGACCCGCATATCGACGCGAGCGCCGTGAAGTACGATGCGATCACCTATGACGAGGTGCTGGCAAAGCATCTGACCGTCATGGATCTGACCGCGACGTCGCTGGCCATGGAAAACGACATTCCGGTCGTCGTCTTTGCGCTGGCCGATCCGCAGAATATTGTCCGTGCCGTGATGGGCGAGGCCGTCGGCACGGTCGTGACGAAATAAGAAAAAGAAAAACCCGATAGGAGGATATCATATGTCTACCGATTATACCGAGTTTGAATCCAAGATGAAAAAGACCGCTTCGGTCCTCACCGAGCAGTATGACTCCGTGCGCGCGGGCAAGGCCAACCCCGCCGTGCTCGACCGCATCACGGTCGATTACTACGGCTCTCCCACGCCCATCCAGCAGATCGCGTCGGTGAGCACGCCGGACGCCCGCTCGCTGCTCATCCAGCCGTGGGACGGCTCCGTGCTCAAGGGCATTGAGAAGGCCATTCTCGCGTCCGACCTCGGCATCAACCCGCAGAACGACGGCCGCGCCATCCGCCTCGTCTTCCCGGCGCTGACCGAGGAGCGCCGCCGCGACCTCGCCAAGCAGGTCAAGAAGTACAGCGAGGACGCCAAGGTCGCCGTGCGCAACATCCGCCGCGACGCGATGGAAAAATTCAAGGCGCAGAAGAAAAAGTCCGAGATCACCGAGGACGATTTCAAGGTCATCGAGAAGGATATGCAGAAGCTGACCGACGACTACATCAAGGAAGTCGAGCGCATCGCCGACGAAAAAGAGAAGGAGCTCATGGAGATCTGAGTTTCGCGCTCGCTTTCGTACCCGCAATCGGAAACGGGGGGATCGAACATCCCCCCGTTTGAATATCCTGTCTATGAGCGCGCCCGTGCGGGCAGCGCAGGAGGCATTATGGCAAACAACAAAACGGCCGCAGCGCCGCAGGTGGATTTTTCGCGCCTGCCGCGCCACGTGGCGATCATTCTTGACGGCAACGGCCGCTGGGCGAAAAAGCGCGGTCTGCCGCGCACGGCCGGTCACGCTTACGGCGCCGAGGCGTTTCGCCGCATCGGCAACTACTGCAAGGCCATCGGCATCGAATACCTCACGGTCTACGCCTTTTCCACGGAAAACTGGCGCCGTCCGCCCGAGGAAGTGCGCACGATCATGAACATCTTCGATAAATACATGAAGGAAGCGCTCTCGATCATGGAGCGCGACAAGTTCAAGATGCGCTTTTTCGGCGAACGCACCGGTCTCTCGCCGGAGCTGCAGCGCCTGATGGACGCGGCCGAGGAAAAGAGCACGCACTATGACGGCTGCCAGATGAACCTGTGCATCAACTACGGCGGCCGCGATGAGATCCTGCACGCCGTGCGCCGCTACGCCGAGGAATACAAGGCCGGCACTGCGCCCGAGCTCACGGAGGAGCTCATTGGCAGCTACCTGTATTCCGGCGGCATTCCGGATCCCGACCTCATTATCCGCACGAGCGGTGAGCAGCGGCTGAGCAACTTCCTGCCTTGGCAGGGCGCGTATTCCGAGCTCTATTTCACCGACGTGCTCTGGCCGGACTTTACCGAGCGCGACATGGACGCGGCGCTGGCGGAGTTTCAGCGGCGCGACCGGCGCTTTGGCGGCGTGAAATGACCGCCGCACCCGAGAGAAAGACAAACGGGAGGAATCTATCATGAAAAACAGACTCATCGTTGCAGCGATCGGCATCCCGGCGTTGCTGGCTGTGATCTTCTTCACCCCGATCTGGGGCTGGGGCATCGTGGTGGCCATCATGGCGTCGTTTTGCGCGTGGGAGCTGCTGCACACGACCATGCCGAAGTTCGTGCCGCGCTTTGCGGTGTATGCCGGTGTGTGCGGCGCGGCCATCGTGCTCGGCGCTGCGTTTGGTCTGTCGGAGCTCGTGTTCAAGATCGCGGCGTATGTGCTGTTTGCGGCCATGTTTGTGGAGATGATGGTTTCGTTTCACAAAGCAGAGCGCGTTCCGTTTCAGGATCTGGCGCTCGTGTTCACGGCGGGCATCGTTATTCCGTGGATGCTCTCGTCGCTCGTGCGCCTTGGCCTGAATGACCCGAAGGCGCCGTATCTGCTGCTGCCGTTCGTCATCACGTGGATGAGCGATTCCGGCGCGTTTTTCGTCGGCCGCAGCCTCGGCAAGACCAAGCTTGCCCCGGCGCTGAGTCCGCACAAGACGGTCGAGGGCTGCGTCGGCGGCTTCGTGTGCGCGATCGCGGCCGCCATACTCTACGGACTCATTCTGCACTGGTGCGGCTATCGCGTGCAGATCGGCATCCTTGCCATCTACGGCTTTTTCGGCAGCCTTGCCGGTCAGACGGGCGATCTCGCATTTTCCGCCATCAAGCGTGAGCACGGCGTGAAGGACTACAGCAACCTGCTGCCCGGTCACGGCGGTATGCTCGACCGTTTTGACAGCACCATCTTCACCGCGCCAATGCTTGAGCTGCTGGTGCTGCTGGCACCGGCGATCACGGTCGTGGCGCAGTAAAGGAGCATAGCTATGGTACATTCGATTTCCATTCTCGGTTCTACCGGCAGCATCGGCCGGCAGACCGTTGCCGTCGCGGAGCATCTGGGACTGAACGTCCGCGCACTGACGACGAACCGCAACATTCAGCTTGCCGAGGAGCAGGCGCGCCGCCTGCATCCGGCGTTCGTCGCCGTGATGGACGAGGCGGCTGCCAAGGCGCTGCGCATCGCGCTGGCCGACACGGACATTGCCGTCGGCGGCGGAGTAAACGCACTGTGCGAGGCGGCGGTCATCTCCGATACGGACGCGGTCGTCACGGCGGTGTCCGGTGCGGTCGGCCTGCGCCCGACGCTCGCGGCCATTGAAAAGGGGCGGCGCATCGCGCTGGCCAACAAGGAGACGCTCGTGTGCGCGGGCGACATCGTCATGCGCAGAGCCAAGGAATGCGGCGCGGAGATCGTGCCGGTGGATTCCGAGCACTCGGCCATCTTTCAGTGCCTGACCGGGCGCACGGGCGAGCTGCACAAGATCCTGCTCACCGGCTCCGGCGGACCGTTTCGCGGCTGGACGCGCGAGCAGACGCGCGATGTCACGCCCGAGATGGCCGTCAGCCATCCGAACTGGAGCATGGGCGCGAAGATCAGCGTTGACTCCGCGACCATGATGAATAAGGGACTGGAATTCATCGAGGCCATGCACCTGTTCGGTGTCACGCCGGATGATATTCAGGTGCTCATCCACCCCGAGAGCGTCGTGCACTCGATGGTCGAGCTGCTCGACGGCACGGTCATCGCCCAGCTCGGCGTGCCGGATATGGGCCTGCCCATCCAGTATGCGCTCACGTATCCGGAGCGCAAGCCCAGCCGCAGCGAACGGCTGGATCTGACGGCCTATCCCAATGGACTGCATTTCTACGCGCCCGATCTCGAGGCGCTGCCGTGTCTGGCACTTGCCATGCGCTGCGCGCGCACCGGCGGCACCGCGCCGACGGTCATGAATGCAGCCAACGAAATCGCCGTTGGCCTGTTTTTGGGGCACAAGATCGGGTATCATTCTATTTATGAAAGCGTTGCGGCGGCAGTGGAGGCCATCGCGCCCGTCGCTGCGCCCGATCTGGACGTTATCCGCGCGGCCGATCAGGAGGCGCGCGCCTTCGTCCGGTCTTATTTCCGTTTCTGAAAGGACAGCACATGTATATTCTGCTCGCAATTCTCGTCTTCGGTATCCTCATCGTCGTGCATGAGCTCGGTCATTTTCTCGTGGCCAAAGCCTGCGGCGTGCGCGTGGATGAATTCGCCATCGGTATGGGTCCGGCCATCTGGAAAAAGCAGAAAGGGGAGACGCTCTATGCCGTCCGCTGCCTGCCGATCGGCGGGTTTTGCGCCATGGCGGGCGAGGATGAGACGATCGACGATCCGCGCGCGTTCACGAGCCAGCCGGCGTGGAAGCGGTTTTTGATCCTCTGTGCCGGCGCGTTCATGAACTTCGTGTTCGGTCTGCTGCTGCTTCTGCTCGTGTTTGCGCAGGCGAAGAGCTTTTCCACGCCGACGCTCACAGACTTCATGGACGGCTGCCCCTATCAGGGGGAGAACGCCCTGCAGGTGGGCGACACGATCTGGAGCATCGACGGACACCGCATCTATTTCACGACCAATGTCAGCGAATATCTTTCCCGCGGCGGTGACACGCATGACATCGTCGTCAAGCGTGACGGCGCAAAGGTGCATCTCGATGATTTCTACCTCGCCGCGCGGGAATATCCGGGACAGAGCAGCAAGATGTACGGCTTTTATTTCGGCACGCAGCCGGCGACGTTCGGCGCAAAGCTCCAGAATGCGTGGTACAGCGCGCTGGATTTCGTGCGCATGGTCTGGCGCGGCCTCGGCGACCTGCTTGCGGGCGCGGTCGGCGTGAAGGATCTGTCCGGTCCGGTCGGCATCGTGAGCATGATGAGCGAGGTCGGCAAGGAGTCAGCCACGAAGGCGGCCGCGTTTTCCAACTTTGCGTATTTCTCGGCGTTCATCGCCGTGAACCTTGCGGTCATGAATATGCTGCCGCTGCCGGCACTGGACGGCGGGCGCGTGTTCTGCCTGCTCGTCACATGGGTGCTCGAGCGGCTCACCCGCAAAAAGATCGACCCCAAGTATGAGGGGTATATCCACACGGCAGGGCTCGTGCTGCTGCTGGCGCTGATGGTTTACGTCATGTATAACGACATTTCCAAACTTGTCACCTGAGCCGGGGCGGATTTGTCCGCCTCGGTTTTTTTACGGCTTTGGCCACCTTGGAGAGAGATAGGAGTGCTTATGAACAGAACGCAGACAAAACAGATCCATGTCGGCTCCGTCGCCATCGGCGGCGGCGCGCCGGTCGCGGTGCAGTCCATGTGCAACACGCACACCTCGGACGCGCACGCGACCATCGAGCAGATCGCCCGGCTGCATGACGCCGGGTGTGAGATCATCCGTCTGGCCGTGCCGGATCAGGCCGCGGCGGACGCGCTGCCCGAGATCGTGCGCGCCGCGCCCATCCCGATTGTGGCCGATATCCACTTTGACTACCGCCTTGCGCTCGCAGCGGCGAAGGCGGGCGTGCACAAGATCCGCATCAACCCCGGCAACATCGGCGAGTCGGACAATGTCCGCAAGGTGGCCGAGGCCTGCCGGGAGCGCGGCATCCCTATCCGCATCGGCGTCAACGGCGGCAGTCTGGAAAAGCGTCTGCTTGAAAAGTATGGCCACCCGACGCCGGAGGCGCTCGTCGAGAGTGCGCAGGGGCACATCGACCTGCTGCACCGGTATGATTTTGACGACATTGCCCTGTCGATGAAGAGCTCTACCGTGCCGCTGACGATCGCGGCCTACCGGCTCGCGGCCGAGCGCTTCCCGTATCCGCTGCACGTCGGCGTCACGGAGACCGGCACGGCGTATAACGGCATCATCCGCTCCGCCGTCGGCATCGGCACGTTGCTGTCCGAGGGCATCGGCGATACGATCCGCGTCTCGCTCACGGCTGACCCCGTGGAGGAGGTGCGCGCCGGCATCGCCATTCTGAAGGCAGCCGGGCTGCGCCGCGAGGGTGTGCGCTTTGTCTCGTGCCCGACGTGCGGGCGCACGCAGATCGACCTTATCGCGCTTGCACAGGAGGTCGAGCAGCGGCTGCAGGGCGTTGAGCGCGAGATCACGGTCGCCGTGATGGGCTGCGTCGTCAACGGCCCCGGCGAGGCGCACGAGGCGGACTACGGCATTGCCGGCGGCAAGGACTGCGGGCTGCTGTTTCGCCGCGGTGAGATCCTCGGCAAGTACCCCGCGGACAAGCTGGCCGATGCGCTGGTGGATCTGATTCTAAGCGAAAAGTGAGGAAGCTATGAGCGAAAAAATCCCGTTTCTCGATATGTTCCCCGACTGTGCGTCCCTGCAGGACAGCTGCGGCGGTCTTGACAAGGCGGAGGTGCTCGACGTGCTCATTGAGCGCGAGAGCATGACGATGCAGCTGCGCACGTGGTTTGCGCGTATGCCGGCGCCGGTCGAGCGCACAAATATTGAGCAGCTGCTCGCGGCACAGTTTCGGCTGCGCGCCGTGCAGATCCAGGCGGAATACCCCGCGCCGGAGCAGAAAAAAGCCGAGCAGAAGGCCAAGGCCAGGGTGCTCATGGGCAAGCCCATCCCGAAGCGTGCGGACGTCACGCCCATGAACGAGCTCACGCTCGAGAGCGGCAACGTCACGCTTGAGGGCGAGGTCTTTGCCGTCAGCAGCCGCGAGATCGCAAAGTACGGCTCTGCCGTGCTCTCGTTTGACATGACCGACAGCACGAGCAGCGTGCGCGTGTCGCGCTTTTTGCGCGCCGAGGACGACCAGACCATCGTCGGTCTCATCCACGAGGGGATGTGGCTGCGTGTGCAGGGCAAGATCAACTACAGCAAATACGATGAAGACATGGTGCTCGAGCCGCGCAACATCGTGCAGGGGGAGAAGACCATTCGCCCTGACAACGCACCGGAAAAGCGCGTGGAGCTGCACCTGCATACGCGCTACTCGGCGCTCGACGCCATCTCTGACCCCGCGGATCTCGTTGCGCGCGCGGCCTATTGGGGGCATCCGGCCATCGCCGTGACGGATCACGGTGTGGCGCAGGCGTTCCCGGATATGTGGAAGGCGTCGAAGAAATACGGCGTGAAGATCATCTACGGTGAGGAGGGCTACCTCGTCAACGACGTGGACGGCACGCTTGCCGTGCACGGGCAGAGCGCGCTGCCGCTTGACACAGAGTTCGTCGCCTTTGACATCGAGACGACCGGTCTGCACCTCGATACGAACCGCATGACCGAGATCGGCGCGGTGCTCTTTTCCGGCGGCGAGATCAAGGCGGAGTTTGACACCTTTATCGACCCGCATATGCCCATCCCGGCCGAGATCACGCGGCTGACCGGCATCACGGACGCCGATGTGGCCGGCGCGCCCGATGAGGCGGAGGCCATGCGGCAGTTTCTTGACTTCGTGGGCGGGCGGCCGATCATCGCGCACAATGCCGACTTTGATACCGGCTTCATGAGCGCGGCCTGCCGCCGGGCGGGCATCCCGTTTGAGCCGGTGTATCTCGACACGCTCGTGCTCGCGCAGTATCTGCTGCCGGATCTCAAGCACCACAAGCTCGACCAGGTCTCGAACCGGCTGAGCCTGCCGGACTTCAACCATCACCGCGCCAGCGATGACGCAATGGTCGTCGCGCGCATCATGGATAAGTTCCTGCCCATGCTTGCGGCGAAGGGCGCGCAGACGCTCGACGATCTCAACGCGCTCGTGCGCAGCGGTCTGAAGGAGAAGCGCCGCACGCATCATATCTCCATTCTCGTCAAGAACAAGACCGGTCTGAAGAATCTCTACGAGATCATCTCCCGGTCGTATCTGGAGCATTTTAAGCGCAACCCCACCATTCCCAAGAGCCTGCTCATGGAGTACCGCGAGGGGCTCATCATCGGCTCGGCCTGCGAAGCGGGTGAGGTGTTTGAGGCCGTGCTGCGCGGCAAGAGCGACGCGGAGCTCCGACGCATCGCCTCGTTTTACGATTATCTTGAGATCATGCCGCTGGCGAATAACCGCTTCCTGCTCGACAACGGCACCGTGCGCAGCGAGGAATCCCTGCGCAGCCTCAACCGCCGCATCGTGGAGCTCGGCGAGGAGCTCGGCAAGCCCGTTGTCGCAACGTGCGACGTGCATTTTCTCGATCCCGAGCAGGAGATCTACCGCCGCATCCTGCTGGCGGCCAAGAAGTTTTCCGATGCGGACAAGGCCATGCCGCTCTATTACCGCACGACGGAGGAAATGCTCGACGAATTTTCGTATCTCGGCGCCGAAAAGGCGCACGAGGTCGTCGTCACGAACACGAACGCCATCGCCGACAGCGTCGAGGTGTTCGAGCTCCTGCCGAAGGATCTCTACCCGCCGAAGATCGAAAACTCCGCCCAGCAGCTCAAGGACCTCGTCTACGGCAAGATGACGGCTATCTACGGCGAGCATCCGCCGAAGCTCATCGCCGACCGCGTCGAGACCGAGCTGCACGACATCCTCTCGCGCGGGTACGACGTCATTTACATGAGCGCGCAAAAGCTCGTCGCCAACTCCCTCGAGCACGGCTATCTGGTCGGCAGCCGAGGCAGCGTCGGCTCGTCGCTCGTGGCATATTTCTCCGGCATCACGGAGGTCAACTCCCTCCCGCCGCACTATGTCTGCCCGCAGTGCAAGTATACGGATTTTGATTCCGGCGCGGGCTTTGGCTGCGGCGCGGATATGCCGGACAAGGTGTGCCCGCAGTGCGGCACGAAGCTGCGCAAGGACGGCTTTGACATCCCGTTTGAGACCTTCCTCGGCTTCGGCGGCGATAAAGTGCCCGATATCGACCTGAACTTCTCGGGTGAATATCAGGGCAAGGCGCACAAATATACGGAGGAGCTCTTCGGCTCGGATCATGTGTTCCGCGCCGGAACGATCGGCACGCTGGCCGAAAAGACGGCCTACGGCTATGTGCTCAAGTATCTCGAGGAGCGCGGCAAGACCCTGCCGAAGGCGGAGATGAACCGCCTTGCGCTCGGCTGCGTCGGCGTCAAGCGAACGACCGGTCAGCATCCCGGCGGTCTCGTCGTCATCCCGCAGGATATGGACGTCACAGATTTCTGCCCCGTGCAGCATCCGGCCGATGACCCGAACAGCGACATCATCACCACCCACTTTGAATACCACTGCATGGAGGCAAACCTGCTCAAGCTCGACGAGCTCGGTCACGATGACCCGACCATGATCCGTATGCTCGAGGACATGACCGGCGTCAACGCGCGCGAGATCCCGCTCGACGACCCGGAGACGATGGGCATCTTCTGCAGCGCGGCGCCGCTCGGCCTGACGGATGACGACCCGATCGTCGGCAAGACCGGCACGATCGGCATCCCGGAATTCGGCACCGGCTTCACGCGTCAGATGCTCGTCGACACGCAGCCGAAGGGCTTTGATATCCTCGTGCGGCTGTCCGGCTTCTCGCACGGCACGGACGTGTGGCTCGGCAACGCGAAAGACCTCATCATGTCCGGCACGGCGACGGTCAATCAGACGGTCGGCTGCCGTGACGATATCATGCTCTATCTCATCAGCCGCGGCATGGACGCCAAGCTCTCGTTCAAGATCATGGAGAGCGTGCGTAAGGGCAAAGTCAAGCGCGGCGGTTTTCAGGACGGCTGGGTCGAGACGATGCAGGAGCACGGTGTGCCGGAGTGGTACATCACGTCCCTGAGCAAGATCGCCTACCTGTTCCCGAAAGCGCACGCGGTCGCCTACGTCATGATGGCGTTTCGCATCGCGTGGTTCAAGGTGCACGAGCCGCTGGCGTTTTACAGCGCGTATTTCTACCGCCGCAGCCAGAAGGACTCGTTCGACGCCGATATGATGACGCGCGGTCTCGACTACACCCGCCGCAAGATCAACGAGCTGCGCAACAAGCCCACGCTCACGGCCAAGGAAGAGGACCTGCTCGTGACGATGGAGGCGGTGTATGAATTCAACCTCCGCGGCTTTGAGTTTGCGCCGATGAGCCTGTATGAGAGCGACGCGACGAAGTTCCTCATCCGCGACGGAAAGCTCCTGCCGCCGTTCGTGGCCATCTCGGGTCTCGGCGAGAGCGCGGCGTGGAATCTCGTGGCCTGCCGCGAGGGCGGGCGCGAGTTCGTGTCGGTCGAGGAGCTCTCGGCCGCCTGCCCGAAGGTCAGCCAGACGCACCTGGAGCAGCTGCGCAATATGGGCGCGCTCGGCGAGATGCCGGACAGCAGCCAGATGAGTTTGTTCTGATTTTGTGACAATCCGCAGTTTTTGTTTGCAAGGTGCGGCAATCCTTGGTATGATAAGGGTGAACCCTTATCCCTGTATGATTCGGTGCGTCCGAAAGAGGAGGTTATGCAATGAAACGTTTTCTGGCGCTGCTGCTGACGCTATTGATGCTCGTTTCGGTCTGCGGTCTGCAGGCGTTTGCCGCCGGCGGCGACACGCCGGAGGAATCCGGCGACGAGCTGGTCGTGCACACGCGCTCCGGCGCGACGCGGACATTCCATGTCGGCGATACATTTTCGTATACCTATTGGTTCCGGATGACGAGCGGCTCGGTCAACAAGATCACGGCGCACGTGCTGTATGACAGCCAGTGCCTGACGGTCAATACCGACGGCTGCCGCTTCCCGAACATGACGTCCGCCTCGACGAAGAACAACGCGGGCGACTTTGAGTTCCGGGATTCGTTCACGACGTCGGCCGGCGGCGTGTTTGCCACGGCAGCGCCGCAGGTCATGGCGAATATTTCCTTCACCGTCACGCGCGGCGGCACGGCCTATCTGACGACGATGATCGAGCGGCTGGAGATCCGCAAGTCGAATGGTGACAAGTCCGAGCTCGTCACGGATTTCAAGAACAAGACGTGGTCGCCGGCAAAGTATTCCACATTTGACTATCTGCAGGATGAAAAGCCGTCAACGGTTTCCACGCCGCTGAGCGCCTCGTCCGATGTCGCATGGTATTACGCCGTTGATGCAGAGACCAATACGCCCGTTCCGGCGGGGGTGACGTTTGAGCTCACCGGCACGTCCGGAAACGGCGAACACATCGAGCGCACCGCCGTGTCCGACGCCTATGGCTTTGTCGGCTTCGGCACGGTGCCGTACGGTACGTATTACGTCCAGACGCGCACAGCGTCCGATGCGACCGTTGCATACATCATCAGCGACGGCTCGCGCGTCCTGCCCGATGTGCAGGAGGGGAAGCTGCAGCTGAACCACACGCTGCACTATCGCACGGCCGACCCGAGCGGGCTGCGCTCGCTCACAGTGACGTTCGAGTGGACAAATGAGCTGATCGCGCCCGATGAGCTCTACACGAAGGATCGCCCGTCGAGCGTGTACATGGAGCTCAGCCGCAGCAGCGACGCTGCCGTCGTGGCGCACCGCTCGTCCGCCCCCGAGGATGGCGTGGCGGTCTTTGAGAATCTGCCGATCCGTGATGACAACGGCAATGAGATTACCTATGTCCTCACCACGACGACACTGCAGCACTATGACGCGCAGGTCACGCGCACGGACACGGGCTTCCATATTAACTTCGTCTATCTCAACAAACACACGTGGGAGACGACGCGCACCGAGCCGACCTGCACGCAGGACGGTTCCATCGTCTCCGTGTGCAAGGACTGCGGCGCGACAGACCGTGTCGTGCTGCCCGCGACCGGCCACAAGCTGGTTTCCTCCGGGCACGATGCTACATGCACGCAGTCGGGCTATGTGCGCTATATGTGCTCGCAGTGCAGCTACTGGTATGAGAAAAAGACCCCGGCACTGGGGCATGACTGGAGCGACTGGGTGGTCGATCAGGAGGTCACTGCCCGCGCCGACGGCGTCAAGCACCGCACGTGCGCACGCTGCGGTGAGATGGAGATGTATGCCATCCCGAGCGCCCACCACAAGCACACCACGGTAGAGCACGTTGTCCAGCCAACCTGCACCGAGCAGGGATATACCGAGCTTCGCTGTGTCAACAGTGCGGGCCTGCCGTGCGGAAAAACCTATATCATTCAGGGCAGCGAGACCCCGGCGCTCGGCCACACTTATGAGGGCAACAGCGGCATCACCACGATCATCGAGCCGACGTGCACCACGACCGGCCTGAAGGAATACCACTGCACGCGCTGCGGTGACACCTATACCGAGGTTCTTCCACAGCTTGGGCATGACTATGAGCTGCAGCCGGGCAAGAGCAGCAAGCCGGACTGCACCAAGCCGGGCACGGAGTATTATGTCTGCGGTCGCTGCGAGGACGTGAAGCTCGTGCGCACGCCGGCGCTTGGTCACGACTGGGGCGAGTGGATCGTCGACCAGCAGGAGACCGATCAGGCCGACGGCCTCAAGCACCGCATCTGCAAGACCTGCGGCGAGCGGCAGGATGCCGCGATCCCGAAGCTGGAGCACATCCACAACTACCTCCCCACAAAGGTCGAGCCGGACTGTGAGCAGCAGGGCTATACACGCTACACCTGCTCGTGCGGCGATACGTATATTGAACAGAGCAGCTATGTGCCCGCGCTCGGCCATACATGGGTCGAGACCGCGCGGCAAGAGCCGACCGAAAAGACCGTCGGCGTCATCACCTACACCTGCCAGCGCTGCGCCAAGCTGCGCTATGAGTACATCCCCAAGGTCGAACCGATCGACAAGTGGAAAAATCCCTACCGCGATGTGCGCAGCAACGCATGGTACTATGAAGCCGTCGCCTATGTCACGCGCAACGGGCTCATGGTCGGTACCGGGACAATGACCTTCTCGCCGGATGAACAGATGAACCGCGCCATGCTTGTCATGGTGCTCTACCGGATCAACGGTGCGCCGAGCGTTGCGGGCATGACCGCGCCGTTCCAGGATGTGCCGAAGGATGCGTGGTATGCGGATGCGGTCACTTGGGCGTATAACTGCGGCGTTGCCGTCGGCACGAGCGCGACGACCTTCTCGCCGATGGCGAATATCACGCGCGAGCAGATGATGACGATGTTCTACGGCTATGCCGTGTATATGGATTACAACACGATGGCGGTCGCCGACCTGAGCGTGTTCCCGGACAGCGGAGACGTCTCATATTGGGCCGAGGTCAAGCTGGGCTGGGGCGTTGCCAACTCACTCATCAAAGGCGTGCAGGAGAGCGACGGTGTGTATCTGCGCCCGCGCGCTGTGGCTACGCGCGCGGAGGCTGCGGCGATCCTGCGCAGCTTCGACCAGTGGCGTGCCTACGCCGTCGTCCCCGGGAATTGAAAACAGGAGGAGATCTTACTATGGCCAATCTTGTGATTACGATCGGAAGAGAGAGCGGCAGCGGCGGTCGTCAGCTCGGCAGCGAGCTGGCGGAGGCGCTGGGCGTCAAGTGTTATGATTCGGAGCTCATCAGTGAGACTGCGAAGGCGAGCGGCTTTGCCGAAAGCTTTGTCCAGTCGCACGAGGAGCAGCGTCCGGGCAGCTTTTTGTACTCGCTCGTGACGGGCGGCGGCGTCATTTCTGACGAGCAGCCGTTTCCAGTGCAGATCTTTCAGGCACAGTCGGAGGTCATCCGCGCGATCGCGGCGCGCGAGTCGTGCGTCATCGTCGGCCGCTGCGCAGACTATGTCCTGCGTGACGAGGCGGATGTGGCGCTCGTGAACCTGTTTGTCCACGCGCCGATGGCGGCGCGCATCCGCCGCGAGAGCGCGCGCACGAGCACGACGCCCATTCAGGCGGAAAAGCGCATCCGTCAGGTGGATAAAGAGCGCGCTTCGTACTATAACTTCTTTTCCTCCAAGCGCTGGGGCGATGCGCAGGGCTATGACCTGTGCATCAACACCGGCAATATGGACATCAGCGACGTCGTCCAGCTCACGCTCCGCTATCTGGAGCTGCGCGGCCTGCGCTGAACCGGAGACAGGAAAAACCGGCCACGCTTAAGTGGCCGGTTTTTCCGTGTTGGGGAGGTAGTCTGCGAGCGCTGCATCCGGGACAGGCCGGATATCCGCCCCGGCGAGTGCGGGGCAGAGGTCTGCGATCTTTGCCGGGGCTGCGATGAGCGCGTCCTTTTGCGGGCGCGTCAGGCGCTTGATGCGCGCCTCGAGCTGCCGCGCGGTCGTGGCGGTGTCGGTCGTCAGCAGCAGCGCCAGCGCCGTGACCGGGTGGCTGCGCGTATATTTTGCGCAGCCCGCCAGATGCTCCACATGCTGGCGCAGGCGGCGCGCGATGTCCGGCGTCATGCCCGTGTAGAGCGAGCCGTCGGCGCAGCGCAGAAGATAGACATAGTGCCGTTTATCCATAAATATTACCCGTTTTCTTTGAATGTGTTCGAAAACAGGATAGCACAGATCCGTCAATGTTTCAAACACGCGGCGCTGACAGATTGTGCAAAAACGCAAGAGCAGTTGAAAATATTCAATATTTCCGTGAATATACGCTCAAAAAAATGAATATGCAAAGAAAAAATACGAATATTCATGCAAAAAGTACTTGACACCCGTGTTTCGGCGTGCTATCATACGACCATACCAAACAGGACGTGAGTCCGAATCTAACAATTGAGGAAGAGGCTAATAAAATGAAAAAATTTGTTGCACTGCTTCTGGCGGTTCTCATGGTCGCATCGCTGTGCGCCTGTGGCCAGAAGGGTACGGGTTCTGATCTTCAGACCGTGACCAAGGGAAAACTCATCATGTCCACCAACGCCGAGTTTGCGCCGTATGAGTACGTCGCCGATGACGGCAAGGGCTTCCAGGGCACCGGCTATGAGGGCATCGACATCGAGATCGCTTATGCGCTGGCTCAGAAGCTGGGTCTGGAGCTGGTCGTTGACAACATGGACTTTGACGCTGCGCTCAGCGCCGTCCAGACCGGCAAGAGCGACATGGTCGCCGCCGGCGTGACCGTCACGCCCGACCGTCTCAACGCCATGAGCTTCACCGACAGCTACGCCAACGGCGTGCAGGTCGTCATCGTGAAGGAAGGCTCCGACATCAAGAGCATCGACGATCTCCAGGGCAAGAAGATTGGCACCCAGCGCGGCACCACCGGTTTCCTCTACTGCAGTGATGACTTCGGTGATGACAACGTCATCGGCTTCGACGACGGCGCGACCGCCGTGCAGAACCTCAAGGCCGGCAAGGTCGACTGTGTCGTCATTGATAACGCCCCCGCACAGGAGTATGTGAAGGCAAACCCCGGCCTGACCATTCTCGACACGGAGTACGCCAATGAGGACTACGCCATCGGCATCGCCAAGGACAACACCGCGCTGCAGGAAGCCCTGAACAAGGCGCTGGCCGAGCTCAAGGCCGACGGCACGATCCAGTCCATCATCGACAAGTACATCCCCGCGAAGTAATCGCATCATAACGCAAAGCGCGTAAGGGCGGCAGTCAGCCGCCCTTTGCGTGCGTAGAAAGAAAGAGGTTCCTCTATGGGTAATTGGGCACAGCTCTATGCGGATCTGACGGCACAGGCACAAGCCGGTCAGCCCCTGAGCTTCTGGGACAACGCCTTCGTCGGCTTTTACCAGAGCTTTTTCGCCGCCGGCCGTTGGAAACTGTATCTCGACGGTCTGCTCACCACGCTTGAGGCGACGGTCCTGGCACTGCTGCTGGGCGTTGCGCTCGGCATGATCGTAGCCGTTGTCCGCACGGCGCACGATCAGCAGCGCGCCGGACATAAGAACGTGATCCTCGGCGTGTTCAACGCCATCTGCAAGATCTATACGACCGTTATCCGCGGCACGCCGATGATGGTGCAGCTGCTGATCATGAGCCTCGTGATCTTTGCAAGCAGCCGCAACTATACCATGATCGGCATCCTGACGCTTGGCATCAACTCCGGCGCTTACGTCTCGGAGATCGTGCGCAGCGGCCTCATGTCGGTCGATCCCGGTCAGATGGAGGCCGGGCGCAGCCTCGGTCTGAACTACTTCACGACCATGCGCTTCGTCGTCATTCCGCAGGCGGTCAAGAACATCCTGCCCGCGCTTGGCAATGAGTTTATCACCCTGCTCAAGGATACGTCGCTCATCACCGTCATCGGCGGCAAGGAGCTGACGTATGCCGCCAAGGCGATCATTGCCAAGACGTATCAGGGTCTGTTCCCGCTGTTCGGCATCGCGCTGATGTATCTGCTGCTCGTCATGCTGTTTTCCAAGCTGCTGAGCGTGCTCGAAAGGAGGCTGCGTCAAAGTGATCGACGTTAAACATCTTTCCAAATCGTTTGGTGACCACCTCGTGCTCGACGACATTTCCGAGCACGTCAGCCCCGGCGAAAACGTGGTCGTCATCGGCCCTTCCGGCTCCGGCAAGTCGACGTTTCTGCGCTGCCTGAACCTGCTCGAGCAGCCGAGCGCGGGCACCATCGTCTTCGACGGCACGGAGATCACCGACCCGAAGGTGAACATCGACGCCATGCGCCGGCAGATGGGCATGGTGTTCCAGCACTTCAACCTGTTCCCGAATATGACCGTGCGTCGCAACATCACGCTCGCGCCCGTGCAGACGAAGCTCATGTCGCAGGCGGAGGCGGATGCGGAGGCGGACAAGCTGCTTGCCCGCGTCGGTCTGGCCGACCGGGGCGACAGCTATCCGTCGGCGCTCTCCGGCGGACAGAAGCAGCGCATCGCCATCGTGCGCTCGCTCGCCATGCACCCGAAGGTCATGCTCTTTGACGAGCCGACGAGCGCGCTCGACCCCGAGATGGTCGGCGAGGTGCTCGACGTCATGAAGGAGCTTGCGCATGAGGGCATGACGATGGTCGTCGTCACGCACGAGATGGGCTTTGCCCGTGAGGTGGCCGACCGTGTGCTGTTTATGGCCGACGGCAAGATCGCCGAGTCCGGCACGCCGAAGGACATCTTTGAGCACCCGCAGTGCGCGCGCCTGCAGGACTTTTTGTCCAAGGTACTGTAAGTGAATACCCCGACCGCGCAGCCGCTCGGCTGCGCGGTTTTGCGCGGAAAGGAGTCAAGATGCCGGATTTGACCTGCCCCGTCTGCGGCGGCGTGCTGCACCGGGAGGAGCGTTCCCTGCGCTGCGGCGCGGGGCATTGCTATGACATCGCGCGGCAGGGGTATGTGAACCTGCTGCGCTCAAACCAGTCCAAGAGCAAGCGCCACGGCGACGATAAGCGCATGGTGGCCGCGCGCACCGCGTTTCTCGACGCGGGCTATTATGCGCCGCTGTGCGACGCCGTTGCGGCGGCTGCGGCGGAGTTTACCGCCGGCGATGCCGACGTGCTCGACGCCGGCTGCGGCGAGGGATACTACACGGCGCAGGTGCTGCGCACGCTGCATCAGCAGGGCAGAGCGCCCTCCGTCTGCGGCGTGGACATTTCGCGCGATGCGCTCATCTGCGCACACCGCCGCGCACCGGAGCTGACGCTGGCCGTGGCCAGCATCGCGCATCTGCCGGTCGCGGACGCAAGCTGCGATCTGCTGCTGAACGTATTCGCCCCGCATGATGCGGATGAGTTTGCGCGCGTGCTGCGTCCGCAGGGCGTGCTGCTGCGGGTCATCCCGCTCGAGCGGCATCTCTGGGGGCTCAAGTGCGCGGTGTACGACCGGCCGTATGAAAACGAAGTGCCCGATCCGGCGCTGCCCGGTTTCGCGCTCGCCGCCCGGCGGGAGCTGCGCGGCACGGTCACGCTGCGCTCGCAGGCCGAGATCGAGGCGCTGTTTTGCATGACGCCGTATTACTACAAGACCGGCGCGCGCGATCAGGCAAAGCTGCGCGCGCTCGATACCCTGACCACCGAGACCGAGTTTGCCCTCCTGATCTATCATAAAGCATGAAAAACGTTAGCACTCGCCATTAAAGAGTGCTAACGTTTACATATTATTCACGATATATACTTTATTTGTTCATATCTGTATAGTAATTTATATATCGTAAAGAGCGAGAGAAATAAATCGAACGCTCGATAAAATCATTACTTTGTATAGAATTCAAGGAGGAATATAAAATGTTTGAAATCATGCCTTTTGACCGCAGAACCTACCGTATGAGCTGCTACAATCCGCTGCGCGAGCTCGAACAGATGGAGAAGTCCTTCTGGGGCGAGCAGCAGGTCAACCCCTTCCGAACTGACATTTCCGAGACTGCCGACGGCTACAAGCTCGAGGCCGATCTGCCGGGCTTTTGCAAGGAAGATATCCACATCGACATTGATGATGATATTCTGACCATCAAGGCCGAGCACACCGAGTCCAAGGATGAGGGCGGCGACAAGGACCGCTACATCCGCCGCGAGCGTTACTTCGGCGCTTACACCAGAAGCTTCAACGTCTCCGAGATCGACGTCGAGGGCATCAAGGCCGCTTATGACAATGGCGTCCTGACCCTGACCATGCCGAAGAAAGCCCCGGTCAAGCCGGAGGCAAAGCACCTCGAGATCGAGTAATGCGCGTACCTGATCTGTAACTCCTCTCTTCTCTCATGTTTCTTTCATCCCCCTGAAGGAAAGAGCGTCCGGCGTCCGGCCGGGCGCTCTTTTCGCTTTTTGCGGGGGAGAGCGGAAGCGGGGGACGGCGGAAACCGATGAAAACAGTCCTTGAAGCGGTCTGCGCGGTCTGCTATAATAGCGCGTATTCGGGTCAGAGAGGTTGGTGTTTGCAATGAGCAGACAATGCAAGGGCGCGCTGATGGCGGCGGCCGGCGGTGTGTGCTGGGGCATCTCCGGCACGATGGGGCAGTATCTTTTCACGCACGAGGCGATGCAGACCACGTGGCTCATCCCGATCCGGCTGGCGCTGGCGGGGATGCTTCTGTTTGTATATTGGCTGGTGAAGGACCGTAAGCTCCTCTTCGCACCGTGGCGGCAGCGCGGCAGCGCCGGGATGCTTGTGCTCTACGGTGTGCTCGGCGTGAGCATGAGCCAGTTTTTGTACTTTCTGACCATCCAGTTTTCGAATGCGGCCGTCGGCACGATCATGCAGGATCTGTCGCCGGTGATGGTGCTGCTGGTCGTCTGCGCGGCTGCGCGCAGAAAGCCGCGCCTGTATGAGCTCGTGAGCATCGTGCTCGCGCTGCTCGGTGTGACGCTGCTGACCACGCACGGAGACCTGACGACGTTTGCCGTGTCGCCGGTCGCGCTGATCGCGGGCGTCGGCAGCGCGGTGTGCGTGACGGTGTATAACTGTCTCGGTCCGCGGCAGGAGCTGCGCGCATACCCGGTCAGCCTGCTGCAGTCGTGGGCGTTTTTGATGGGCGCGGTCCTCTTTGAGCTCACGATGCACCCGTGGACGCTCGGCTACACGCCGACGCTGCGCGGTATGGGCGGCATTCTGTTCGTGGTGCTCTTCGGCAATCTGCTGGCCTTCAACCTGTATATGTCGGGCGTGAAGCTCATCGGACCGGAAAAGAGCGTTCTCTACGGCTTTTCCGAGCCGGTCACGGCGGCGATTCTGGCCGTGGCGCTGCTCAGCACACCCTTTACGCTGTGGGATGCGCTGGGCTTTGCGGCGGTCTTTGCGATGCTGGTGGTGCTGTCTTTCGGCGGCAAGCGGCACACAGAGCGGCTGCCGGAATGATTTAAAAAGAAAAACGGAGCAGATACGGGGGGATGTATCTGCTCCGTTCCTGTTTATGAGGGGGTGTCCTCTCATAACGGTTGTCCCACGCGGTGTACCCCACAGCACCGGATGTACCAACGTAGTACACTGTGATTATTTCATAAAATCGCTGCAATGTCAACCGAAAAATGCTGCGATTTTGCACTTTCCCGTCACAATTGTGCTAAGAAAACATGCATTTCTGCACAGGCCGCCCGGCAGACGCAGCATCCTCCTGCATCTCTTTTTTACCTCAAGGGCGTGTGGTCGCTGCGAAATTTACCACCTCGGGCGGCGAGTGTTCAAATTAACAGACCGTACCGGTCGCACAGGGGCAGCAGCGCTGCCTCCGGGAGCGCGCCCTCATACAGCGCGCGCCCCTGATAGACGCGCAGCGCGGCCTCGAGCAGATCCGCATCGTCGCAGACGAGGCACAGGGGCTTCGTGAGCAGGTACTGCACATCGGTCAGAGCGTCAATATCCTCCCACGTGTCGATGCGCAGCGCGACCATGGGCGCGCCGCCGTCGAGCGCATCTTCCAGCCGATCCTCGAGATCGGCGTCGGCCGTCAGGATCGCGCCGTGTCCCGCGTCCACCGGCAGATAGCAGGGGAGCTTTCCCGTCGCGGCGGGAAGCTGGTCGGTGTGTTGCGGGGCGGGCGGGACAAATTTCGCGTCTTTCAGCGCATCGCGCAGCGCTTTGATATGCGCCGCCGTCGTGCCGCAGCAGCCGCCGAAAACGGCCACACCCGCCTCAAGCATCGCGGGCACATAGGCCGTGAAATCCTCCGGCGTGCAGTCATACACGGTCTTGCCGCCGACGGTGATGGGCATACCGGCGTTGGGCTTTGCGATCAGCGGCACGCGGGCATATTCATGCAGGCGGCGCAGCTGCACGAGCATCTGCTCTGGCCCGGTCGAGCAGTTGAGCCCGAAGGCGCTGATGCCCATGCCCTGCAGCACGGTCAGCGCGGCGGTCACATCCGTGCCGGAGAGGCTTCTGCCGCTCTCGTCACAGGTGAAGGACACAAAGATGGGCTTGTCGCTCACGCTGCGCACGGCCAGCACCGCGGCGCGCGCGTCCGAGAGCGTCATCATCGTCTCGATGACGAACAGGTCGACCCCGGCCGCCTCGAGACCGGCAGCCTGCTCGGTGTAGATATCGACCAGATCCTCGAACGACGCCTCGCCGAGCGGAGCGAGAAAGAGTCCCGTCGGTGCGAGATCGCCCGCGATCCATGCCTTGCCGTCTGCCGCTTCGCGCGAGAGCGCGGCAAGGCGGCGGTTAAAATCCGCCGTGCGGTTGAAGATGCCGCGCTCTTCAAGCTTCTGGCGGTTTGCGCCGAAGGTCGGCGTGTAGAGCACCTGACTCCCGGCGGCGACATAGCCGCGCTGGATCTCGCGCATGATGTCCGGATGCGCGAGCGTCCACTGCTCGGCACTCACATCGCCGGCGTAGCCGTGCTTTTGCAGTTCGGTGCCGGTCGCACCGTCAAGAATGAGGGGAAAACGGATCTCCATGGTCGTAACCTCCGTGAAATGTTATGGCTGCGGAAACGAAAGATTTTCGGTAAAGGCCGCGGCAAAGTCCGCGCGGCCGGAGAGCTCAAGGTAGCTGCATACCCGGGAAATGCTGCGGATGCGCTGCCACTGCGCACCGTCGAGCGTGAGCGCGGCAGCTCCTGTGAGCGCGGTGTTGCCGAGCGTGCGCAGTTTTTCTGCGCAGGTGCGCGGGAGCATCCCGATCGCAGCGGCGCTCTCCGGGTCGAGATAGCTGCCGAAGCCGCCGGCGAGGTACACGCCGTCGAGCTGCTCGGGCGTCAGACCGCGCTGCTGCAGCAGCACCCGGATGCCCGCTGCAACGGCGGCCTTGGCGAGCTGCAGATTGCGCACATCTGCCGCCGTGAGCGATATCTCCGGCGTCAGGTGAAAGCAGCCGTTGCCACAGCGTCCGTGTTGTAAATAAGCGTGTATCGATGCTCCAGATTCTCAGG